>Ga0180433_10008791_pt1 | contig 12498 bp, 9 predicted proteins | sample SS_ome_8_FD_132980 | JGI IMG/M metagenome (GOLD analysis project Ga0180433, IMG submission 132980) | Hypersaline lake sediment archaeal communities from the Salton Sea, California, USA - SS_1_D_1 metaG | ecosystem: Environmental > Aquatic > Non-marine Saline and Alkaline > Hypersaline > Sediment... | reverse complement strand
TTTAGTTTTTCATTAACCAGATTCTCAACTAACCCCTTTATCTCACTATTACCAAGCTTAGCTTTTGTTTGGCCCTCAAATTGTGCATTCTTTAGCTGAACGTTTACAACTGCCGTAAGGCCCTCCCTCACATCATCCCCTGTTAACTTAATCTTCTTGTTCTGTTGGTTTCCTTGAAGGTAAGAGTTAATACTCCTTGTTAATGCCGCCTTAAAACCTACTAAATGACTGCCTCCTTCTCTTGTATTTATATTGTTAGCAAAGGAAAAAATCTTTTGTGTATAAGAGTGGGTATATTGAAATGCAACCTCAATAGCAACTTCATTTCTCATCCCTTGAATATAAATAGGTTTTGGGTGCATTACATCTTTATTTTTATTTAAATACTCTATAAATGAGGATATGCCACCTTCGTAAGAAAAATGTTTTTCTCTATCTGTCCTCTCGTCTTTAATGTTTATTTTTAATCCCTTGTTAAGAAATGCCAATTCCCTCATTCGCTGACAGATAGTATCAAAACTAAAATAAACGCTCTCAAATATTTCCTTATCGGGCTTAAAGTGTATATTTGTTCCTCTTCTTTTTGTCTTACCTATCACTTCTAATGGACAAGCAGTAACTCCTTTTTCATATCTTTGGTAATAAACCTTACTATTTAAATATACCTCTACCTCAAGATATTCAGAAAGGGCGTTAACTACGGAAACACCGACACCGTGTAACCCCCCGGCAACTTTGTAGCTATTTTCGTCAAACTTACCCCCGGCATGGAGTTTTGTCATAACTACTTCAATAGCTGGTATCTTTTCATCTTTGTGCATATCTACAGGTATACCCCTGCCATTATCTCTTACAATAATGCTGTTATCACTCAAAATTTTAACGTCAACCTCATCACAAAACCCTGCCATGGCCTCATCCACACTATTATCCACTACCTCGTATAGTAAATGATGAAGACCCTCTACTGATGTATTTCCAATATACATAGCAGGGCGCTTTCTAACGGCCGTCAAATCTTTTAGAACTTTTATACTTGATGCAGTATATTTATCATCGCTTGTCATGTATTAAATCCTTATGGGCATAATTAAACCTATAAAACCATCATCTATCTCACCGGTTATAAAACACGGGCTATTTTCGTCCTTAATATCCAAGAATATCGTCTCACTTTCCAGTGGCTGTAGCGCATCTATGAAATATTTTGGGTTAAAACCTGCTTTTATGGTCTTCCCTTTATATTTAATATCAATTTTTTCTTTGACATCCCCTAAATCTGGGTTCTCAGAAATCATTTCTATGTAATCGTCCGATATATTAAATATTACTCCCTTGTACTGATCCCCACCCACTATCATCATACGTCTCATAGTGTCTAAAAGGTTTTTTTTAGAGATAGTAATAATTGTATCGTCTTTGTTTTTTTCTGGAAGCATATTTTTATAGTCGGGGAATTTTGAGTCTAATAATCGAATAACTATTAAAGAATCATTCTTTTTTGCAATAAAATTGTTTTTTTGTAATCCAATAAATATTGTTTCTTCCTCTAAAACAAACTTATTGAGTTCTATTAGGCTTTTTTTAGGGATCATTATCCCATTTTTCATCTCTAATTTATCGATATTCTTAACTTTTTTATCAATAAGGGATAATCTATGTCCATCCGTGGAGACCATTCTGAAATATACATTATGATCACTGTGGATATCCTCTAAAAAAACACCTGATAACCTGAATCCTGACTCTTCCATTGTCGTGGCGTAAATTGTCTTATTGATCATTTCAGAGAAGACTTTTCCGTCTATCTCTATAAACACGCATTCACTTTCAATACCGGTTAAAACTGGAAATTCGTCAGGAGGTAAAAAAGATAAATTATAATGAGCATTGCCATCAGAAATATAAACCCAATTATTTTCTTTTTCCACAATATGTATTTCATTACTATTTGTTTCTCTTGAGATATCCAGAAGTCGTTTTCCAGATAATGTAATATCTCCGGATTTTATTACCTTAGCTGGGTAGCTTTTTTCAAAACTTACTTCGAGATCTGTGGCTGATATTTTTAGTTTATCGCCCTTTGCGGATAGCAGGACTGACGATAAAATAGGCATATTGCTTCGTTTTTCTAAAATACCCTGGACACGGTAAATACCCTTCAGTAAGGTTTCTCGATCTATTTTTATTTCCATATCTACCTCAGCTTTTTTAAATTATTATAATATAAATACATACTAATAATAATAATATACGTTGTTGGTTGTTTATAACAAATATAAGGTTCCGGTTTAATATATCTTTTTTTCAAACTCGTCTATTACTTTTTCCAGTTTAATTTTATTATTACATTTACTACCTGTATTCTTTTAATATGTTTAATAAGTTTGATAAAAAATTTAAATAAGCTTAAAGGTTTAGAGTAAAGTTCATTAAAATTCTTATTCTTTAAAGGAGGTACCTTAATCCTTTAATAGCAAGTAACTGTATGGTATAGATCGGGTCAATAACGAAAATTTCGGCTGGAACTAATCGTGAGCTATTAAGATGTTTTTGTTGTTATTAAGGGTAAAATATTAATATTATTTTTACTTTTTACCCCTAAATAAAGTTATTAACTTATATAAGTCTTACCTGTTTGCCTTTCTTATACCAAGTTGATCCTGTGCTATGATAAATTTACATATATTAGTTGATCCTTCCACCATACCATAAGGTGGCGCGTCTCTGTAGTAGCGGGCTACCGGATACTCAGTTGAATAACCATAGGCACCCAGAATACTCATGGCATACCTTGAAGCCTTATAGGCTATCTCACCTGCTAAATATTTAGCCTGAGCTACCTCCATGTTATTACCTAACATACCCTGGTCTTTTTGCCATGCCGCTCTATAACATGACAGTCTTGCGGCTTCTATCTCTGAAACCATTTGGGCAATCATATCTTGGTTCATCTGAAATGTTCCAATTGGTTGTCCGAACTGCTCCCTCTCCATGGCGTATTTCGTTACTGAGTCTAAACAGGCCTGGGCTAAACCAACACCTCCAGCAGCGCAGGATAAACGAGAATTTGCCAATGAGCCGAAGATAATTTTAACACCATCTCCAGGTTTTCCTATAATGTTTTCCTTGGGAACCTTAGTGTTTTCTAATATAATTTCACCGGTTGGTGTTGAGTGAGTTCCGGTCTTATCTAAATCCGTAGTAGAGATTCCGTTAAAATTTTTAACCTCAACTACAAATGCGGATAAACCCTTTGATTTGAGCTCTCTATTTGTATAAGCGTAGCATATTATTACATCTGCGACGCTGGCATTTGATATCCATGTCTTATAGCCATTTATAAGCCAGTGATCCCCTTTATCCTCTGCTGTCGTTTTCATAGACATAACATCAGAGCCTGCGTTCGGCTCCGTCATTGCAAAGGCTCCAACATAATCAGCATTTACTAATTTTGGGACATATCTTTTGGTTAACTGCTCGTCCCCGTAATGATATATAGTATAAGCCATTCCAGTTGTTTGCATATTCATTTGCACCCTTAAGGCACTTAAACCCCGGGCTATCTCTTCAGTCAGAATAATCGCGGCTAGCCAGCCCATATTATTTCCACCATACTCCTCTGGAATTACCGTACCAAAAAAACCTAAATCGGCCATAGGTTTAATAGCCTCCTTGTAAGGAAAATAATGATTTTCCTCCCACTCATCTGCAAAAGGCGCAACTTTTTCATCGACAAAATCACGTACTGTATCTTTCAGCATTTGTAGTTCATCAGATAATTTGAAATCCATACTTCCTCCTTAATTGTTAATAATAAATAAAACGCCTCATATATAGGCATGAATTAGCTTTTTTGTTCCATATAACGTATAAGCTAATACAGAAATATAATGAATAACAACAACATATATAATACTACACATATTTATAAATAAAATCGTACTCTTAAATGGAGATAATCCTTTACATGGTGGCAAAGAAAGGGACGTAAAGAAATATCCTGTGGCTTAGGGTCCTGTGAGCGTTTTTACTTATTTTTTTACTATATATTATTAGGCTTAAATTTACAATAAATTTGTTAACCATAGTAAATATAAATTACGTCCAATAAGCTTTCAATAATGATTGGAAGCAGGGTTATTTTCCGATACAAAAGGTATTAAATATGTCCGCTAAAATACCATCATCAACTTTATCCCCTGTTATCTCGTTTAAGTTGTCCTTAACATGATATAAGTCCTCAGCGATAAACTCTAACGGTATATTGGCCTTTAAATTTATAATAACCCGTTTTAGGTGTTTAAGAGCTTGGTCTAAGAGTACCTTATGTCTTAGATTTGGGAGAATGGATTCGTTATTGATATCCTTTTTATTCTCCATTATCTTTAAAAAAATTGCCTCGGCGAGAGCGGAAAAACCTTCGCCGGTCAGCGCTGAAACTTTAACTGCCGACAAGCCTGCAAAAGTAGAATTTATTTTGTTATTGTATAGTCTCGTAGGTAAATCCATTTTATTTATAACTAAAATAAAAGTCCTTTTCGTTATTTCATCTAATAAATAAAGGTCATATTCATTCAGAAGCCTGCTTTGATCCACTACGAAAAGGATAAGGTCAGCCTTTTTAATTTGAGTTTTTGTCAAATCAATACCTCTTTGTTCAATTATACCACTGACTTTTCGAAGACCGGCCGTGTCTATAAATTTAATTGGAATACCTTTTATGGTACTAGTTCCCTCTATTATATCTCTCGTTGTCCCTGGCACTGGTGTTACAATGGCGCGCTCTTCCTGTAATAGCCTATTTAAGATACTTGATTTACCTACATTAACCCTGCCGACTATGGCGGCGTTTATACCTTCATGTAGTATTTTTCTTTGGTTATAAGAATCCGCTATTACCTTAAGAGGCCCAAGTATATTTGTTTTTACATAATCTATAATGGTTGTATTTAACCCTGCAGTTGACGCTTCTGCAGGAAAATCTATAGAGGCTTCTATTTGAGCTAATATATGAGTAACTTTCGTGTTAGTCGTTTTTATATGGCTTTTCAAACTCCCGTTAAGTTGCTCCATGGAAAACTTTAGTGATTTATGAGATTTAGCGTTTATAAGATCGGCAATCGCCTCCGCCTGGGTTAAGTCAATTCTACCGTTTAAAAAGGCCCGAAGCGTAAACTCTCCTGGCTCGGCTAGTCTGGCCCCGCTTTGAAGGATAATTTGAAGTATGTGTGATAGTATTACATAACCACTATGAGAATTGATTTCTATGACAGTTTCCCTGGTATATGAAAAAGGGGCACGCATAACGGAAAGAAGCACTTCGTCTATAAATGTATTGGTTTTCGGATCGACTATATTTCCTAAATGGAGATGAAAGTTTTTAAAGGAATTTGCCTTTTTTTTTGGTTTGAATATTCTTTTTACGATATCCTCCGCATCGTTTCCGCTAATCCGAATTATTCCTATTCCTCCTATGCCTATAGGAGTTGAAATAGCCGTTATGGTATCATCGTTGAATCGCATAATCTAAGCACTCAAAAACATGGTCTACTCTAAAGGAAATGAAACAAATCCTATTTTTTTACGGGATAGAGGTACAAACACTGTTACAAAAGGTTTTTACGTTGCTGTAATTTTCGAGAATTCACAGTCAAGAGTCTAATCTGAAATATCGGCTGAGCGATATGGCTGGATATAGCAACGGAAGGGTTTTATCGCAGAAAAGGAGGCTAAAATAAGAGAATTAAGTTTCCAATTTATTGTATGTTGTTTTTGCGCTAAGGAACGAGATGGTTTTATTTTTCCCGTATTCCATATAATACAATCCTTCTCGATTAAGCCAGAGTAATTTACTAAATAGATTTCTAAGATTTTAAAAATATCAGCTTTTAAAGACGATAAAAGTTTTATCTAGTTCTTTTTGGAATAACAAATATTTTTTTGAACAGCCCCTCCCCTTTACTTTTGGTCTGAACGGAGGAGTCTTCTTTAAGGGCTAAATGTATTATCCTCCTGTCATAGGGGCTTTTTGGGTTTATGATTGCGACCTTTCCTGTTTTTTTAACCTTCTCGCTTGTTTTAAAAGCAAGGTCCTTCAGTGACTCCTCTTTTTTTTGTCTATAATTCTCTGAATCCACTATCACTCTAATTTTTTTCCCGTAAGCCTTGTTTACCGCCTTATTAACAATAAATTCCAAGGCCTCTAATGTTTTGCCTTTGTATCCTATTACTATACCGGAGCCGTTTCCCTTTATGTTAAAATAGATAGTGTTGTCTTTTTTCTCTGCGGAGATCTCCGAGTCTACAGCCATTAATGCTAGTATCTTTTCTAATATATCCCTGGCAACAAGAATGGCACTGTCTGTTTTTGGTGTTGCCTTTATTTTGACCTTTCTGCTGCCCACAATACCAAATATACTGGTTGATTTGTTTTCTATAATTTCAATATTTAACTCATCTTCCGTTGACGAAAAATGTTTGCATGCCATCTCAATGGCATCCTCGGCTGTTTTAGCCTCTATTTCAATAGTTGGCATATCTATTCCTCCCTAATCTTGACAGAATAATTTATCATGGCAGCAAGCTTCAAGCTTTTCGAATGCAATCTAATCATCTTATATTAATCCATAGGATATGTATTTCAAAAAAGTAGTAAAGCTAATAAATATAAACTTGTATGTACATAGATATTAACTAATTTGCTTATTAATTCTATACTGTTGGGCTATAGAAAGTAAGTTGTTTACGAGCCAGTATAGCACGAGCCCGGAGGGAAAATTAATAAATAAGAATGTAAATATGATAGGCAGAAACATCATCATTTTTGCCTGCGCCGGATCTCCTGCTACAGGTGTCATCTTTTGCTGGAGAAACATCGACGCACCCATTATTAAGGTTAATACTGGAATTCCATACGGAGGCGACATGAACGGGATCTGAAACGGAAAGGAGAAGAGTCTGTCAGGTGCGGATAGGTCTTTTATCCAAAGAAAAAAAGGGGCATGCCTTAGCTCTATTGAACCTGGCAAAACCTTATAGAGGGCGAAGAAAACCGGTATTTGAACTATCATAGGCAAACAGCCCCCCATCGGGTTTATTTTATAAGTTTTATAGAGATTCATAAGTTGCTTTTGCATTTCCTGCTTATTGTTTTTGTATTTCTCCCTTATCTTAGCCATCATAGGCTGAAGTTTACGCATTTCCTTCATAGATTGGTAGCTTTTATGTGTAAGCGGCCAGAATAAGATTTTAATAATTATGGTTACTATAATTATTGAGACGCCGTAGTTAGACACATATTTATTTATAAAACGCAGGGCGTACAGTATTGGTTTTGCAATAACGTCAAACCACCCAAAGTATATAGATTTTTCTAGTTTACTGTCCAACGATTTTAGTACGGAGATATCCTTCGGGCCAAAGAATAAGGTAAATTCGTCCGTTCGTGCCTCGCCCGGATTAACCTTTAAGAAAGGAATGTAGGATATATTTATTTCCCCGTTTGGTAATGTGACTCCTTTTGCAAAAGCCTTTTGCGATTCTTCATTAACTATGGCCTTTATAAAGTAGGGTTCCTCATAGGCCACCCAGGTTATATTTTCTGAATATTGCTTATCCTTTATTTTTTTTAGATCTATCTGCTCAAGGTTCCCGTTTGAGTAAAGGCCCATACCTTCAAAAACACCGTATCCTCTTTTTGTGCGTAAAGGAAAATGTGATAGGTTCAAGGATAAATTGGTATCAAGGCTCTTCTCAGAGCCGTTGTCTATAATTGCCAATAAGCCTATTTTGTAATCATCGCCGAAGAATCTAACTTTTATTTGGATATCCAAGCCTTTCAGGGACATCCATCTGTAAACTACCTCCCCTGGCCCGTCACCTTTTTTTATTGCGATGTCCTTTCCATTAAATGAATACTTGTAGTCACTTAGAAGGGACAGGTCTTCACCAGAAAATCCTACAAAAAACCCCCCGCCATCGTTATTTTTTGTACTAATTAATTCTTTTAAAGGAGAGTCTTTATCAAGGTCGGAGCGGTAATTTTTTAATTTAAAGCTTTTTATAATAGGTCCGGAACCTGACAGTACAGCAATGTAGAGGTCAGTTTCGACTGTAATGTCTTTGAAGTCTTTTTCATGTTCGAAGACGGGCTCAGCCTTTGAATCCGGCATTATAGGTTCTTCCTTTGGTGTTTGTTTCGGCTCGTCTACTTCATAGGTCGGCCTATCGGCTTCCTGCGTTTTTTTTGGCTCAGGTCCAAATAACAGAGACCACACAAGAAAAACGAGGAAAGAAAGCACTAAGGCCATTAATGTTCGCTTATCCATAAATAAATACCCAATTAACTAATAAGATATTAGTATGATTTTAAAAGATCATATATAACAAAGAAATGATAATTCTATACAAGCGGGTCGTATCCACCTGGATGAAACGGTTGACATTTAAGGATTCTGATTACAGCGAGATACCCTCCTTTTATTATCCCGTATTTCTGAATGGCAAGGAAGGCATATTCAGAACAAGTCGGTGTAAAGCGACAAGAGTTTGGCAGAATCGGCGACAAGATTAACTGATAGAGCCGTATTAATAAAAGCGCATAAAATCGTGGTTTAATGAGTGAGGCTATCATTTTTTAGTAGCGGGCCCCCTAACTCCTCTGTAATATTTGAAAGGCCATATCCATCAAGTTGTTTTAAAGCGACGATAAGGATGTCGAATCCCTTTGGGATTTCTTCCTTGTTGAGCCTAAAGAATTCTCTAATTAATCTCTTAATTTTGTTTCTTTTTACAGAATTCCCTTCTTTTTTGCTTATTGTTATACCTATCCTGCTTCTTTCCAGGCCGTTTGGTTTTAAGATTATTAAAAAATTTTTTGTATAATATTTATCCCCATTTTTCTTTACGGCTTTAAACTCAGAGCTTTTTAATAATCTTTCATTTTTGTCTAAGGTAAACAACCTTGCTATGAAAACCTGCAAAAAAATGATAAATAAATATTTCTAAAAAAGGCCACCTAATTGATTATTAGGCGGATAATCTCTTTCTTCCTTTAGCCCGTCTTCTTTTTAACACATTTCTTCCGGCCTTACTGCTCATCCGTTCATGAAATCCATGTTTACGAGCCCTTTTTAAATTGCTTGGCTGAAATGTTCTCTTCATAAGGAAAACCCTTTTTAATATTATTAATTTAAGTTTATTTGTTTTCTAATCATAGCATGCCCCTGTTGTCAAGATAAAAGAGTTATTTATCTAACTTGGTAAATTGTGACGCTCTAATAAAAAAATAATTTTTCGACTGAAGCATTCTTCTTGCTGCTCCCAAGTGAAAATATTATCAGAGGCTATTTCCGCTGATTTTTGGAATGCTTTGATGTTTTACTACACTGTAAAATTGCATAGAGTCTAATTATTCAAGAAAAAATTATGACAAAAATATATTTTTGCTTGCAATTTATTATAATGTCGTGGTATTAAGCCGCTGTTAAATACTATAAATTAAACTATTTTAATGAAAAAGTCAAAAACAGAGATAAATGCCTTTTTAGGAAAGGATACTGAATTTGAGGGCAAATTTTCCTTTACGGGTATGGTTAGGGTGGATGGAAGATTATCAGGGGAAATTTTTTCCAATGGTACCTTATTAGTAGGCGAAGGTGCTATTATAAAGGCGCAGATACATGTTGGTGATGTGATAATAAACGGGGAGGTACAAGGAAATATTTTTGCGGAAGGCAGAATAGAAATAAATGCCACTGGTAGACTTTTCGGAAACATAGAGACCCCGAGGTTAATTATAGAAGACGGTGTGATATTTGAAGGAAACTGCAAGATGAAAGGCCTGGGGCAGAAAAAGGAAGAACCCTCAGCAAAGGTAGAAAAAAAAACAGAAGGCATTTCAGTTTTAAAATAAGAAATAATTCGAATCACAAATTACATAAAGTCAAGCGAGTAGCTTATTTACTCGCGCCCATGAGTTTTAGCAATCCGATAGCGTGACATTTTATTAGATACTTAGAAGAGGTTTAGAATGATTTTGGAATCATTACAGAAGATAAAGAAGACAGAGACAGGCATAATAAAAAGGATAGAGGATGCCAAGAAAGAGGCAGCTAAAATAGTCGAGGATGCCAAGAAAGATGCGGAAAAGATAGCAATAGAGAAGAGACAAGCCGCTAAAGCCCGTGCAGACAAGATGATAAGTGATGCGGTTAAAGAAGCGAAGAAAAATGGCACGTCTGTTGCGGATGACTGGGAAAAACGGATCCAAGACCTTGAAAAAGACGCTGTAAAAAACACAGAAAAGGCTACAGAATTTATTTTACATTCAGTATTGGATTAGAACCATGCTACGACCAACGCGAATGAAAAAAGTACAGATACTTGCTTTAGAGGCATACAGGTATCAGCTAATAAAAAAGTTGCAAGATCTGGGGACAATTCACCTCACAGATTTTACGGAAAAATTAACGGATCCGGTCTTTAAAGATTTGTTGAATCCACAGCCGCCCTCCTCAACTGTTAGAAACATCGCCGCTCAAAATATTTCTGTTAATAGATACCTGGAACTTTTTGAAAGGTATGATACGGACAAGAAAGAGGGTTTTATAAAGGGAATTTTCGCGCCTTCGCCTCCAAAAAGGATTGAGACAAGGGAGATTTACGGCGATGAACTGTTAGAGCATGTTAATGTTGTCTTAGAAAAAATTGAGGCGGAAATTGACATGCCGGTTAGTGCCTTAGAACAAATCTCCGAAGAAATTACCGAGTTAGAAAAGGCCATGAAGTCGTTAAACCTCATTAGTTCTTTAGATATAGACTTAAGTGACGTCGGGGAATCTGATTATTGCTCTGTTATCTTAGGAATTGCACCGAACGAATTTCTGGAAAAAATACACGAGCGCCTAAAGGAATTGACCAACAACAGGTTCTATCTCGGAACCAGAGGGACATCTGATAATAGATCATTGTTGGTGTTGGTATGTTTAAAGGAAGAAACCCTGCCAATTTTAACACATCTTCGGCGTCTGAACTGGGAGAGAATCGACATAAAGGGCTTAAAGGGAAGACCAAACCAGGCAATTGATTCTATAAACAAGAAACTGAATCGCTTAGCTCAAGACAGGGCAGCTAAAGAGACACTGCTAAAAGAAATTTCTAGTAAGTGGAAAGACAGCCTTAAAATTTGCCAGGAGCTTTTGATAGCTGAAAGACAGAGACAGGACGCTCAAATTAAATTTGCCCGTATGGAAAACGCAGTAGTAATAGAGGGGTGGATCCCAACGGATATGGAGGCTAAAACTGTTGCGGAAGTTAAAGATGCCAGCAACAATGCGTGCGTTATAGAGACATCAGACCCCGAGGATGGCGATGAGGTTCCTGTTCAACTGAAAAACCCTAAATTTGTGCGCAGCTTTGAGCTTCTAACCCGGCTTTATGGTCTCCCTACTTATAATGGTGTTGACCCAACAGTATTTATTGTCCCTGGTTTTCTTCTATTCTTTTCGATCATGCTTACAGACGCTATTTATGGGGCAATGGCCTTTTTCTTGGGCTTTTTCTTGATACGAGGAGGCGGCAAATACAACACATTGGTCAAAGATGGAGGCATTATCGTAGCATCATCAGGTGTCGCAACATTTATTATAGGTGGTTTAACAGGTGGCTGGCTGGGAGATTTTGGGCTCAAGCTTTCATTTTTAAAGCCTGTTCAACTATTTGATCCCATGGTACAAGTGACCGCCTTTCTTGCAATAGCATTATCTATTGGACTGCTCCATGTAAATATTGGTGTGTTTATACAGATTATAGACAACTTTAAGAGAGGAAGAATCCAGCACGCAATAGGTGAACACCTATGGTTTTTGTTTGCGCAGCCGGGCATTTTTTTCTATATCTTAGGATACCAAATTCTTGGCCACTTATTTATTATTATTTCCCTTTTGTTGCTTTTATACGGCCACAAGGCTATGTCCATGTTTCAGGTTACCGGATATATGGGCGATATTCTTTCTTATGCAAGGCTTATGGCCTTAGGTTTGTGCACAACAGGAATTGCTATGACAGTTAATGTTCTTTCTTCTATGCTTTGCGATGTTGGCTTTATAGGGATAGTTTTTGCGGTTATTGTATTCTTAGGGGGGCACATATTTAATTTTGTCATTAATGCAATGGGGGGCTTTGTGCATGGATTAAGGCTTCATTATGTAGAATTTTTTACAAAGTTTTATCAAAGCGGGGGTGCTGAGTTTTCACCGCTTAACAAACAATTTGAAACATTAGAGATTAAATAAAGAGGGAGGAGAATTTATGGAACTAACAGTTGGGTTAGTGTTGGCATTAATGGGTGCAGCAGTTTCTATGGGGGTTGCTGCTAGTAGCTCTGTTGTCGGAGTCGGCTTGGCAGGGATAGCAGGAGCAGGCGTAATATCAGAGGATCCTAAAAAATTTGGTCCCGTCCTGGTGCTTCAGGCCCTCCCGCAGACCCAGGGTATT
>Ga0180433_10008789_pt1 | contig 12499 bp, 10 predicted proteins | sample SS_ome_8_FD_132980 | JGI IMG/M metagenome (GOLD analysis project Ga0180433, IMG submission 132980) | Hypersaline lake sediment archaeal communities from the Salton Sea, California, USA - SS_1_D_1 metaG | ecosystem: Environmental > Aquatic > Non-marine Saline and Alkaline > Hypersaline >... | reverse complement strand
CCTTATATAAAGTTTCGCGAAAAACCTTATTTGATCACGTTTTCCATGCGTCCTCAAGTCCTTTTCAACCTAATCGCCTGTTTCTGTTAACTATCTTTTGGGGATTCCTCAGTGCCAGGCACCATCCATGTTGCAAGCTTACTCTAACGCTTCATCCATCTTGTTAATACCTCGGCAACACCACATACGATACCCGAAAGAATTCTAAGAGAGCTCGATCAAAACCTCAAATTAAACATGGTAAACTTGTGTCTTACCTACCGTGACGACGAAGAAAGCAGCAGCACGAGTCACGCCACACCATCGCGCTATTATTTCTGGAATCGACATATTGAGGTCGAGATTCCAAAAGAATTACGCGAGGAAACCTACTTGGCAGGCGATATTACATCACTTGATATGTAGCACACTATCCTGCGAATCGAGATGAAGATGACCATTGGCTGGCACGCCCTCCTGAATTCCTTTTACTATCAACGTGATATATTGAGATCTGTGATGCCCTAAAATTGTCTATACTTAAGTAGAAGAATGACTAATGAGACGTGAATAAATGGCTAGCAAAACTCCGAACCAAACTCAGATACACTTACGTAAAAAACTATCAAGGGCCGACCTCACAGATGATACCTACCAAAACGGCACTATCACCGTGGTCGCACCTGAATGGGTCGAAGAAGCTTTGGCTGAACTCTCTCCTCATTTCGAAGGCAGAACGTTTTTCATCTATGATGAAGAGGGCAACACCGAAGAAACAATAACTGTAAGCACACCGATGACACTTATCGATCTACAGCGCGTTGCTCGCAATGAAAAAACAAATGTGACTGGGGAAATAAATTTTGACCTCTACGCTGACATCGATAAAGATGCCATCATCCTACTACGCGACCTTGCAAAGTTTTGCACTGTCGTTGGGAGAACTAAAATCAGTCATTATGGCGGCTACACTGGTAGAGCAAATCCCGAATCGCGAGTAGAATTTTCTAAACCTATTGAGACAGACATTCTTGACTTATCGGGCATACAGTTTCAACGCTTAATGCCTCCTGAAGGAAGTGCTTTTGCTGAGACACAAGGTAGTTTCAACACTGGCAGATACGTCTTAACAAACCCTGTATATGCAACCGAAGAGTCAAGTGGTTTGCGCACCGTTGAAGACATGATCGCAACGCACGCTATCAAAACAGAACCCATGGCTAAATATGGAGTATTTTTCCCCCGCTATATGAAGTTTACATTTGAAAGCGGAGAGTTCAAAGGCCATACCATCGATCCCATTAAATACGCGAGTGTGGTTAGAGAAGATTTTCTTCTCGCAATGAAATCAGAAAATGCTAATGCTGAGATTCACGGCGACGCAGATAATACAATCGACTTTCGATTTCTCGCTTATGGTTCCGGCTATTTTTGCGAAGGTCTTCCCAACTCAACTGAAACGATTCAAACGATGATTTCTGTTGGTATACTAGCCGCTTTAGAAGACATGTATACTCACCAAGAGGAAGGCAATTATCCCAAAATAAAAAAAATCAGCTTACCTCATATGAAAAACGAACGAAACGCACATATCATAGATGAAATAGAAAACTTATGTGATGCGATGGGTTTTGAGTTCGAAGCATCAAGAAAAGATGCTTTGCATTACGATGAAGCAAGTGAAACTAGCCTACGGGTTGCCACAACAAATTGTGGCGATCCTCATGCTGGCGGCGGAAACGAAATGGATATACAGGGTATGCCTGGTTTTGATGGATGTGCGCCGAGTGTTGATGCCCAAATCTTTACAAACATGGTTAGTGAAGGTCGAGAATTTTCACCCCTCATAAATAAAGCCATGCAACAACAAACATTATCGTCTGCAAGAGAGCTTGATGAGCATTTTGATTCTATTGAAAATTTCGATCCTTTCTCAGCCAAAGAATTATCAGCAAGAGATATTGATACCATTTTTAGACAGCTTGATGATAACCCAAGACTAAGCACATATCGCTGTTCAGACGGACGTCCTTTATTCATTAACCTGATTCGCAGTGTGTCACAAATTGAAAACCATGACGATAAACTCAGGATGGCTACACGTCTAAATGAGTTCGTCGAAAAACATTGTGATGAAGAATTGTTAAAACACCAAGACACGACTGATCTTGGTACAGTCTTGCATGCTGCAATATGGCATACAGCCAAATCCTCTGATGCTAGCTTTGGTGAAGCAACCACAGCTATGGTAACACTTACAAATAATCTTCTGCAAAAAGCACACGACCTAGAAATTTACGAAGACATCAAGACTATAGAAAATGTACGCGGTGAAACATTTGAAACGAATTGGCTAACAGCAATGATTGATGCAGAACGAAAAGAGCAAAGTCACAGAATGGATGCGCTTGCTAAAATTGCTGAGTCTGATACTTTGTTTAAAGAAAGTATTACTCAACATTCTCAAGATATAGCAAGAAGAATGATTTCTGACCTTGAAAAAAAGGTCAAGCCAGCAGGATTCATCTCCGGTATCATAGGCAGGGTGAAAAAATCGAAGAACACCACTTCGCCCTCTGTCTACTTGAAAGACATCGATAGTAGCTTATCCGATACAGCATCATTGCGAACTAATATTTTAAAACTTAGTTGGCTAACGTATCACTCTACACAAAATAAGATGCCAAGAACTATCCCCAATAATCATAATGTCAGCCTCGGGAATAACAAATTCGATTACCTCTCTAAGGTCGACCCTACATTCAAAGTGACCACTACATTACAACAAGATATCAGCATGGGATTAAAAGCACGTAGAATAGAAAGAGCGAAATCTCTGACGCCAGATCCTGCTGAAGACTTTGATGCCTTCCTTAGTGATCAGATAGATAAAATGGAAAAGTTGCTCGAACACTTAAAAGAAAACCCTCCGCGTGATAGTTATGGAGAGGAATACAGCTACGATGCGATTATAACCGAAGAATTTATCGATAAATTCAGAAATGTTCTTGATGAAAAGGGCACCCCTAAAAAAATAGAGGCTTGTGAGGAAATTTTGAATGATTGGGAGATGACTTCTATCGGATTTTTAAAATATTACTCAAAAGAACTTCTCGACGGAATAAAGCTTGCCAAAGGACAAGATCAAGTTCCAACTCGAGCACCTAAATAACGACAACATCAAACGTTATCTTAACGAAAGAAATCTGGCCTTGCTGCCCTTCGCTATACAACTTATAATTACCCTATGCGTTATATAGCGATTGTTTTTATCCTCAGTGGCTTACTTACAGGTTGTGTCACCCCGCCGCCCGCTAACATGGACAATGCCTGCTCTATCTTTAGACAATATCCTAAGTGGTGGTGGGCTACCCGTAAGGCAGAGGCTGATTGGCGAGTGCCTGTGGCGACGCAGATGGCTATCATGCACCAAGAATCCCGTTTCAACGCCGAGGCAAGGCCCGCTCGTCAACGCCTCTTAGGCTTTATACCTTGGTCCCGCCCCTCGGACTCATATGGCTACACACAGGCCAAACGAGCCACCTGGCACCGTTACCAGCAAGCCCGCTCAAAAAGTGGCGCCACACGCGATGATTTTGCCGATAGCGTCGATTTCATTGGCTGGTATGCAAAACGCGCCTGGCAACGCGCCCACATCGCACCCAACGATACCTATCATTTATACCTCGCCTACCACGAAGGGATTGGTGGTTACTTAAGACACAGTTACCAACAAAAACCTTGGCTCAAACGCGTAGCGAGCAAAGTAAACCACCGCGCCGAGCGCTACCAACGACAACTCAATATGTGTTACCGCGACTTACCTCGAAAACCCTGGTATTATTTCGGTTAAATCAATTCATTGGCATAACACGATGGCCACACTCACCTTTGATATCGAATCCATCCCTGACACACTTACGGGTCGTAAACTGTATCAACTCCCAAGCGACATGAGCGATGAAGACGTTGCAGAGTTTATGTTTGCGAAACAACGCGCTCGTAATGGCAGTGAATTCTTACCCCATTATTTACAACGCATCGCGTGTATTTCGATGCTGCTCCATACACCTGATCACTGCACGCTCTGGTCGCTTACCGAGCCCGATGATAATGAGCAAGAAATCATTACGCGCTTTTTCGCCGGGCTTGATAAATTCACACCACAGCTCATAAGCTGGAATGGCTCTGGATTCGATTTACCGGTGCTCCACTACCGCGCACTTAAACATGGGGTCGCTGCCCCCACCTATTGGGAGACCGGTGATAATCGCTCAGACTTTCGCTACAACAATTATGTTAACCGTTACCACCAACGTCATTTAGATGTAATGGATATGCTAAGCGCCTATCAAGGCCGCGCGGTGGCCTCACTCGACAACATCGCTTGCATGCTCGACTTACCGGGCAAACAAGGTGAAAGCGGCAAAGGGGTTTGGGATTACTTTCGCCAAGAACAATTTAAAGCAATCGCTAATTATTGCGAAAGTGATGTCTTAAATACTCACCTGATTTTCTTGCGCTTTGATCATATGCGTGGGGTGCTTAGTGATAGCGACTATGAACGCGCACAGGGACATGTCAAAACGATGCTAAAACAAAGCGAGGCGCATCACTTACACCACTTCCTCGATGCGTGGGACAAGCCTACCAAATCTGCTGACAAAACTTAGCAAGCGCTTTGTGCACTCTATCCTCGGCATCAGTTAATCCTGGCATCGTGTGAAAACCGTGCGGCATTAATTCTTCTAGCATCACTTCACTACGATTACCCGCGCGACGGTAATGTTCAACGAACGCTTGGTTTTCATCAGCAAACGGATCCCGCCCAGCGACCAACATAAAGAGTGGCGGAAACTTCGCGAAATCGCCTTTGATAGGCGAGACAGTCGGCAGATCCCATTCTTCAGCACGCGCATAAGCACTACGCACAAACCCCATGGTGGCATCATCAAAAACAAGACCGCGTGGAGCATAGTGCTTAAAGGAATCGTAGTGATCTGCATTCAAATCGGTAACCGGTGTCAGTGTCGCAATACCTTGTGGCAACTCTAAGCCTTGCGTACGCGCTTCGAGCATAGCCGCTAACGCAAGGTTAGCACCCGCCGACGTACCCAATACCAAAACCCGGTTAGGATCACCAAACACAGCATCAGCCTTGTGCTCTATCCAACGATAAGCTAGTAATGCATCTTCATAACCAAATGGATAAGGAAATTCAGGCGCTAAACGATATGCAGGCGCGATAACCATAGCTTGGGTTGTATGACAAAGTTTACGGTGAAAGGGATCGTACGCCTCGGGACTACCACCGATGAAAGCACCACCATGCAGTGACATGATAATCGGTAACACTTCTTTACCTTTACCTGCTGGGCGATAGACTAACGCCCTCACCTGCTCCTGGTCACGTCGCAACGATATCTCGGCACGTTTAACATTTGCTTCGACAGACTCTGGTAGCTCAATCTTAGGCTCATTGTCGATAGGTGAACGACCCAATTGATTTCGCAGAATATTCGCAAGCATACCCTTAAAACTAGGATTTGCTCTCCCGCGCGCAATTCGACGCAGATAAAGTGAAGCAGGTCCATCAAAGTCATCGATAAAATCAGCCTCGGTAATAGGTTTACCTGTTGGTTTCTGTAAGAACGTAATGAAACCTGTAAAATCACCGTAAGCAGACATTTCGCTTATCATGCCATCAGCAAGTGTAAAGATGGTGACACTCGAATAGGTAACTGCTTCACCCGTTGGCGGATTACCAAGAAAATTACCCGTGTGACGACCTGTTAATGTCCACTCAACAACAACTTGATGTCCTGAAAAAAGCGTATTGTTTGGATGAATGTTGAGATCACTAAACCCCTCGTGCCAAAGCGTTACGGCATCTTGAATAACTTGGCGACCTGTTAACGGACCACCGGGGGTATTCATCACAAAATCCGCCGTAAAGAGTTCATTAATCAGTCTTAACTGACGTTCATTCCACAGGTTTTGAAAATACTGATTGATTAGATCCTGTTGTAACTCGCGATCGTCCGTGTTTATCATGACACTATCCTTTTAATAAAGTAGTCACCGCTGTTTGGCTCCATGTCCATAGTGCAGCTGGCAAGAGTCCTAGAACTATCAACATTAAACTATTTAGCGTAAAGAGTGTACGCGTATCAGAAGCAGTAACCATTGCGCTAGTTTCAATCGGATCTTCAAAATACATCGTCTTTACAATACGGATGTAATAAAACGTACCCATAATCGCAAAAAGCAATGCAACAACAGCAAGCCAGGTTAAACCGACATTGACAACCTCACTTAAGACAAAGAGTTTCGCGAAAAAACCGACGAGCGGTGGAATGCCCGCAAGCGAAAACATAATCAGTAACAACATAAAAGCAAGCCAAGGATTACGCTTATTCAAGCCACGCAGGTCTTCAATCATTTCAGCTTCAAAGCCTTGCTTACTCAAAAGCAGAATAATGCCAAACGCACCTAAGGTCATCAGTACGTAAACTGCGATGTAATAAATTGCAGCTGCATACCCTTCAGCATTACCACCAATAAACCCTAGTAAAATAAACCCGGCGTGAGAAATAGCAGAGTACGCGAGCATGCGCTTGAAATTCGTTTGTGCAATCGCAAGTAAGTTACCAATACCCATCGATAATATCGAGAGCACGATAAGAATATTGCGCCACTCCGGCAACATCGATGGCATCGCAATCACCATCAGTCGCATCAACATTGCAACTGCAGCAACTTTTGGCGCACTACTTAGAAAGATCGTAACAGAGGTCGGCGCACCAGTATAAACATCGGGTGCCCACATATGGAAAGGTACTGCAGCAAGTTTAAAACCAACGGCAGCAACGATAAAGACAAGTGCGAATTCGAGTATGATGTGTTGGGAAGCTGGTACTGTTTTTAAGCTCGCCGCAATATCGCTAAGCACGATATGTCCCGTGATACCGTAGATCAATGAAAAACCGTACAACAACATCGCCGATGCAATTGCGCCCATGATGAAGTACTTAAGCGAAGCCTCAACCGATGCGGCATGTTCTTTGCGCAACGCAACCATCGCGTAAAGCGGCAGTGACATGATCTCAACACCAAGATAAAGTGTTAACAGCGAATGCGCCGATACTAACACCAACATACCGAGTGTCGATAAGGTCGCAAGCACATAGTACTCACCCTGCATAATCTTACGTTCTAACACATAGTGACGACCGTAAACGAGTGCTCCGAGCACACTCACGAGTACGAAGACTTGTAAAAATTGGCCTACGCCATCTTGTATCGCTTGGCCCTGTAGCAAGGCTGTTTGTGAAATAGTTGAATTGACGGTCAAACCTAACGCGACCACGATTCCGACAAGCGCAATATAGTAGCTTAGGTGAGGATAACGCTTTTGCATAAACAAATCAGCAACAAGCGCTGTACAAGCAAAAATGAGTAATGTGATTATATTTGCGAATGGCAATAATTCACTTAGCGGAAATTCCATCGTCATGCCCTATTTCGTTAACCTAACCCAGTTTCGACACAAAACTTAGTGAGAGTAAGTGTTGGGTCGTTGTATGTAACAGTTTCAAAATCGGATCTGGATAGATGCCGAAGAATAAAACCGCAACAGCAAGCGCTACGAACGCAAGTAGCTCAAAACCACGAATGTCTTGTAAGCTTGCGACCTTATCGTTAGCAACCGCGCCAAAGAAAACGCGCTTGTACATCCATAGTGTGTATGCTGCACCAAAAATAAGTGTCGTTGCGGCAAGCAAGGCAATCCAGAACCCTGCATTGAGACTTGCCAAGATAACCATGAACTCACCAACAAAACCTGATGTACCCGGCAAGCCCGCATTCGCCAGTGCGAAGAATAAGAAGAGAGCCGCGAGCATGGGCATGCTGTTGATAATGCCACCGAAGTCTTTAATCTCGCGTGAGTGCATACGGTCATATAAAAAGCCAACGCCAGCAAAGAGTGCGCTAGAGACAAAACCGTGCGATATCATAACAAACATTGCCCCCTCGAGACCTAAAGCACCAGCTTGTTTCATCGCGTGTTCGCTTTGCGAAATCAAGAAGATCATAAAACAGCCGAGTGTTACAAAACCCATGTGAGAAATCGATGAGTACGCGATCAGTTTCTTCATATCTTTTTGTACGATAGCAACGAGCGCTATATATACGATTGCGATAAGCGATAGCGTCACCATAAACCAGGCAAGGTTGCTACACGCATCTGGAACTATCGGTAACGCAAAACGTAAAAAGCCATACGCACCGAGCTTAAGAAGAATAGCCGCTAGCACGATAGAACCACCGGCAGGTGCTTCAGTATGCGCATCGGGCAACCAAGTATGGAATGGCCACATCGGGATCTTAATCGCAAAGCCAAGAAGGAATCCGATAAAAATAAGTATTTGTACCGGCAGCGATAGTTTAAGCGCGTAAAAGGCGTCGATCGCAAATGATTTCGCTTGTACGCCTAGGTAAATGAGTGCGACCAGCAGCATGGCCGATCCGATAAAGGTAAATAGAAAAAACTTAATCGCGGCGTAAACGCGATTGCTACTCCCCCAAATACCGATGATGAGGTACATAGGAATGAGTGTAGCTTCAAAGAAAATGTAAAATAACATTGCGTCAGTCGCTGCAAACACACCGACCATCAAACCTTGCAAGAATAAAAACGACGCGAGATATTGCGCAATACGATCTTCAATACTGTACCAGGTTGCCATCAGCGCGATTAACGTCGTAAACGTCGTTAGCACAATCATCGTAAGCGACAAACCATCGATGGCAAGATTGTAGTTGAGGTTAAAAGCTGGCAACCAGGCGTATGACTCTGCAAACTGCATGCTATACGTTTGAGTATCAAACTGCATCAATAGAGGCAGACATAGCGCGAGACTAACTACCATCGTCAGTAATGCGGTGTATCGCAACACCTGTGGACGAGCTACTTTTTTCATAGCGAGAATGATGCTACCACTTACGATAGGTAAACCAATTAAGAAACTTAGTATAGGCATATGTTCAGTCATCTGCATCTCTCGCTAACCCAAAATAAGCCATGATAATAAGGCAATTAAACTCACCACCATCACCATCGCGTAATGAAATATGTAACCTGTCTGACCTAGTCTTGCTTGTAATGCTGCAGCACGCACGGACCACGCGGAGCCGTTAACAACTAAGCCATCGATAACGATGCGATCACCCACGGTAAATAAACCTTGGCCGATTGCTTTAGTGCCACGAATAATCACTTTGTCGTTGAACTCATCAAAGCCGTATTTGTTGACGAGAATACGATAGAGCACTGAGAAACGCTCTGCGAACATTGCAGGCAATCCAGGCTTCACGACGTAACAGATTGTGGCAACAATAATCCCGGCAATGACTAACCAGAATGTCGGTGTCATCATGCCGTGGATGATAGCAGCCCAAACACCGTGGAATTCTTCTGTGAGTGATGTCATCACGGTATGGCTTTTCGCAATAAAGATAGCGTTACCAAACACGGTAGGCTCGGCGTAAAGCATAGGCTTAGCGAGCAAGAAGCCCATGATGACCGATGGAATCGCGAGCACCACGAGTGGTAAGGTGACAACCCAAGGCGACTCGCGTAAGTGGCTGCGTGTTTTTTCATCCATACGCGGTTCCCCATGAAACGTCATAAAGAACGCGCGGAAGCTATAAACTGCCGTGACAAACGCACCGATCAAAACACACCAATATGCGTAGTGGGCACCAGTAATCGAAGAGAAGTGTGCCGCTTCGATAATCGCATCTTTCGAATAGAAACCAGCAAATGGCGGCAGCGCACACAATGCGAGCGTACCGATAAGTGATGACACATAAGTAATCGGCATATACTTATAAAGACCACCCATTTTCCGCATATCTTGTTCGTGGTGCATCGCAATAATGACAGAGCCTGCTGCCAAAAATAGGAGTGCTTTAAAACAAGCGTGTGTCGCTAAGTGGAACATACCAACTGGGTAAGCTGAGACACCCATCGCAACCATCATGTATCCAAGCTGAGATAAGGTCGAGTACGCCACGACACGTTTGATATCAAACATGACAAGCGCGAGGATCCCGGTGAAGAGTGCACCTGTCGCACCAATGATTGTCACCATACTAAGCGCAGTATTGGAATATTCATAAAGAGGTGACATGCGCGCAACCATGAAAACACCCGCTGTTACCATCGTCGCCGCGTGGATAAGTGCTGAGATAGGCGTTGGGCCTTCCATCGACTCAGGCAACCAAACGTGCAACGGCACTTGCGCAGATTTACCCATCGCACCGATAAATAACAAGATACAAGCAACCGTCACAACAGACCAAGACTGGCCAGGAATAATGGTGATAAGAGTATTAGCAAGTGTAGGTGCTTGTTTGAAAACATCTTGGTACGACAAAGAGCCCGTGTAACTCAAAATAACGGCAAGCCCTAGAATCAAACCGAAATCACCCACCCGGTTAACAAGAAACGCTTTCAAGCCTCCAGCAATAGCTGATTCACGCTTAAACCAAAAGCCGATCAAGAGATAGGAGACAAGACCAACACCTTCCCAACCGAAGAATAATTGTAGAAAGTTGTTGGCACTCACTAACATCAACATTGCAAATGTAAAAAGTGAAATGTAACTAAAAAAGCGTTGATATCCGTCATCGTCTACCATGTAGCCGATACTGTAGATATGGACAAGCCAGGAAACGAACGTCACCACCATCAGCATCACAGCGGTCAACGGATCGACTAAGAAACCAATATGAAAAGCATATGGAAATACCGAGCCACCACTCGCCCACGTGTAGATGTTACCGTTAAAACTCATCCCACCCATGAACACTAGCTTGGCTATCCACAACGACACCAAGAACGCAGCCGCAACAAGACCAATGGTCACGCGATGCGACCACGTGCGACCAATGGCTTGACCAAAAAATCCAGCAATGATGCTACCGGCTAAAGGCAGTAAAACTATGGCTAAACATAAGGTTGCTAATTCGTTCACGCGCTATCCTTTCAGTAGATTCATTTCATCAACATCGATGGAAGCTCGATGTCTAAACCACAACATCACAATCGCAAGACCGATCGCGGCCTCAGCTGCAGCAACGGTCAGTATGAAGAAGACAAACACTTCCCCGGTTACGTGGCCCCAAAAGTGAGTAAAGGCAATAAAGTTGGTATTGACAGCAAGCAACAACAATTCAACACACATCAACAGTAAAATCACGTTCTTACGATTGATAACGATACCAACAAGGCCGAGGCCAAACAGTAGTGCACCAATAACTAAATAACTTGTGATAGGAATCATCGTTTATCTATCCTCTACTCTTTTTCAGGTGCCATTTTAACAACACGAACACAATCATCACGCTTGGTTTGTATTTGACGACGCACATCTTGTTTGCGCGCCTGACGTGTTGGACGGTGCGCAAGACTAATCGCGGCGATGATGGCGATAAGCAATAACACCGCAGCAAGTTCGAATGGATACGCATATTGGGTATAGAGCACTTCGCCTAAGGCTTTGGTATTACTGTAGGTCGGACCATGCCAAATCACATCTGTAAACTGTGGGAAGGCCATATGGCCTTGTCCCGTTGCGAGATAGAACAAGCCTAATAACGCACCGACGATAATCAAGACCCATGGTAAATACGCACGTACGCTACGCGCTTTTGTTGCCATATCGATGTTCAACATCATTACGACAAAGAGAAAGAGTGTCATGACGGCGCCGACATAAACGAGGATCAAAATAAGCGCCAAGAATTCCGCTTGGGCCATTAACCACAACCCAGCACTGGCAACAAAAGCCAATACTAAGAACAACGCACAGCGAACTGGGTTACGCAGCAACACCACAGCAGCAGCTGAAGCAACAACAATCGTTGCGATGCCATAAAAAAGGAGTTGTTGTATCGTCATAAGTATTAACTCTCTTAACGCACGTATTAATGAATGTTACCTAAAAGGTGCATCCTCTTCGCGATCGGCTGCTAACTGTGCCTCGTAGAGATCACCAATCGCAAGCAATTGCTGTTTCGTCATGATGTTCTCGCCACGCTCTTCCATGTGGTAGTTCGAAATCGGCGTCACCACGATGGAGTCGACAGGACATGACTCCTCACAAAAACCGCAATTGATACACTTAAACATATCGATGTCATAGCGAGTCGTGCGGCGCGTGCCATCATCTCTTGGCTCACTCTCAATCGTAATCGCTAAGGCAGGGCAAACTGCTTCACATAATTTGCACGCAATACAGCGCTCTTCACCATTTGGGTAGCGTCTTAACGCGAGCAAACCGCGGAATCTTGATGACTTAGGTGTTTTTTCTTCAGGAAACTGTACCGTGAACTTACGTTTAAATAAGTAACCACCCGTCACCCGCAGACCTTTGAATAAGTCCCAAAGTGTAAAGCTCTTCACATAAAATCGTAACCAGCGCAACATGTCATATATCCATCGTTGTTTATG
>Ga0180433_10008785_pt1 | contig 12502 bp, 14 predicted proteins | sample SS_ome_8_FD_132980 | JGI IMG/M metagenome (GOLD analysis project Ga0180433, IMG submission 132980) | Hypersaline lake sediment archaeal communities from the Salton Sea, California, USA - SS_1_D_1 metaG | ecosystem: Environmental > Aquatic > Non-marine Saline and Alkaline > Hypersaline >... | reverse complement strand
TTATTGGAAAATTACCAGCAGGAGGACGGGAGCGTCATCATTCCTAAAGCGCTTCGTCCATACATGGGGAACAGAGATGTTATTCAACCATAAAAAGTGCGCGCCAAGAGGCGCGCTTTTTTTATGCGAGAGACCAGACGGCGGCTACATTTCGGGCACAGCGCGTAAGATTTGAACTTCCATCGGCAAGGGCGTTTTCCAAGGAGCTGATCCCTGGCACAATCGAAAAGAGAGCGGAAATGCCGATATCATAAACAAGCTCGCAGCCTTCACCGAGCGATCCGGCAAATGCAATAACAGGAATATTCTCGCTGCAGGCGCGTTTTGCGACGCCGGCCGGCGTTTTTCCGCTGACTGTTTGGCCGTCTATTTTTCCCTCGCCCGTAATGACAAGATCGGCTCCTTTAATACGTTCGGAAAAAGACAAAGTATCTAAAACAATGTCAACTCCGCTTTTTAATTCCGCTTTTAAAAAGGCACAGAGGCCTGCTCCTAATCCTCCGGCCGCTCCTGCTCCCGGAATTGAATCGATTTCGCACCCCAGCTCTGCTTTGACTGCAGCAGCATAATGTTTTAAGTTTTGATCCAAAAGGGCAGTCATTTCACTGTTCGCCCCTTTTTGCGGCCCAAATACGGCGGAGGCTCCGCGAGGTCCCGTAAGAGGATTATCGACATCACAGGCGGCTTCAAAGTGGATATGCTTTAACTGAGGATTGAGGCCGCTCACATCGATCTTGGCAATCTCAGCTAATGCACCGCCCCCATTTTCAATCTCTTCTCCATTGCGGTTTAGAAACTTCACACCCAGTGCTGCAGCCATTCCCGCTCCGCCGTCATTTGTCGCACTTCCGCCGAGTCCGATAATGATGTTGGACACCCCTTTTTCCGCAGCGTTGAGAATCAGTTCTCCGGTTCCTCTCGTTGTCGTTAACAGGGGATTCCGCTGTTCAGGGGGCACGAGGTGAAGGCCTGACGCTTCAGCCATTTCGATGACAGCTGTTTTTCCGTTGCCAAGCAGGCCGTAAGCCGCCTTTACCGGCTTCCCGAGAGGGCCTGTGACCGTTTGCTGTACGATATCTCCTCCGGTGGCGTCAACCAGAGCTTGAACGGTTCCTTCGCCTCCATCGGCAACCGGAATGTTGACGTATTCGGCGTCAGGCAGAACCGCTTTAAAGCCTTTTTCAATGCTTTTAGCCGCTTCAAGCGATGTCATGCTTTCTTTAAATGAATCAGGTGCGATTACGATTTTCATGGTACCTGCTCCTTTTTAAATAAAGAATTGAAAAATTCCAAAAATCAAAGTTGAGATAATGGTTAGGATTAAGCCGATGACTGACTCATATGGAATCAGCTTTAACCGTTCTTTCATGGCCATGAAGACGCTGCCTCCCGTCGTATGAAAAAAGCTTCCGTGAGGCAGGTGATCGAGCACCGTTGCTCCGGCGTGAATCATTGCCGCACCTGCGAGGCCGGCGACGCCAAGATCAAGCAATGTCGGGCCGAATACGCTGCTGGCGACAGCTGTGCCGGCGGTTGTTGAGGCGGTTGCCATCGACATCAGCATGCCGGAAATGGGAGCTAAGAGAAACGACGGCAGACCCAAGCCGACAAGGGTGTCGGTAATGAAAGAATTGAGTTGGGAGTTGGCGATGATTCCCGCAAGCGTTCCAGTCCCGATCAGCATCACGGCAACGCCTGACATCTTCGACAATCCTGAAGCGGCAAAATCCTTCAGTTTGCCCGCTTGTCCCGATGCAATCGCAGTGACGAGGCCTCCCGCCGGCAAAGCGATAATTGGATCAATCGTAATTCCTGCCGCGGGCCTTAAGGCGAGCAACAGGATGGAGACCATCGGACCGCTGATCGCCGCCCAAAATGCCGGCAGTTGTTGAGCCGTTTGGGTTTCAATCTCATTTGCAGCTACTCCTGTTCCTTTATTTGAAAGGCGTTTTGCTAGTAAATAAGTGGCGCCCAGTCCAAATATAGCGGGGATGATCCCGGCGGCCATCACGGATGTCAAAGGGATGTGAAAGGCATCTGAAGCAGCAATGGCATTAGGGTTTGGCGACATAATATTGCCCGCTTTTCCTCCGCCGATCATCGCCAATAGAATGGCCGCTTTGCTGATAAAGGTCCGCCTCGCAATCGCAAGGGCGATCGGTGCGACTGTGATGACGGCGACATCGACGAATACGCCGACCGTTGTTAAGATGGCTGTCGCCAATGTTAAAGCAAGCAGCGCCCTTTTTTCTCCAATTTTATTGACAATGGTTTCTGCAATCACCGCTGCGGAGCCGGATTGAATCAGAACGCCGGCGAGCACCCCTGCTGCCAAGATGCGGAGCACAGCAGGAATCATGTTTTTAGCACCCGCTATCATCAAATCCGTCGTCTCTATTAAATCTGCGCCGCCAATTAAGCCTCCGGCCAATGCGCCGATCATCATGCCGTAAGCCGGCGGGACTTTTTTCAGAATAAGAAAGATTGATATGGCTAATGCGCATAAGGCGCCTATTGCATTGATTTGAATATCCATCTGCATACCCTCCCTTACGTCCAATTGTAAACGCTTTCTGTATAAGGGAGAATTGGTCAGGTATACGGATTTCGTTCCTTTATCCTATATTAAAATTGTTCATTTGCACAAAATGGTGAAAAAAGCGTAATGGCTGTATACAGTTTGAATAGGTCGTCAAATCGTTTTGGATTGCATCCTGTCGCTATTTCAACCTTTCTCAGCCGGTAGTTTAATGTATTGCGGTGAATAAAGAGTCTTGATGAAGTTTCCCCGATTTCGCCGTTTTCTTCTATATAGCAGAGGAGGGTATGGATTAATTCGCCCTTTTGATCTGCTTGGGAAAGGCGGTCCCAGATGTTTTGAAAATGAATCTCCTGATCCGGACGCTCTATTTTTGATAACAGAACGGGGATCGCAAACTCTCGATAATCGTATAAACTAGAGCTGTTTTTAGCAATCTTGAGCGTTTGTTTTGCACTTTGATAGGAGAATGGCAGCTGCTCAAGCTGATCCGCCTGCTCGCCAAGCGCGCCTCTGACCGTTTTCCATTGGCTGAGCCAGCCGTTCCAAGATGAAAAGAGATCAGCCCTGCTTTTAGCGGGAGCGCCTGCCAGAATAACTGTGATCTCTTTTAAAGAAATATTGGCGTACAAATCTTTCGCGGTTAAATGTTTTTCAAGTTTTTTAATAAATGCCGGCTTCATATCAGCGGATGGCAGCTCAAACACAAGACAAGTACGCTGGCCTTCTAGCGGTATATTCAATCGCTCCGCACGTTCAAGGAAGTCAAGGGATGCTAGGTCGGCCCCCTGAATCATTTGGATGACCGTTTCTTCCCGGAGCCTTTGATCCCATGTCAGCTGTTTTGTTAAAAATGCCTGTTCGACAGTCAGCTCTGCTGCCATTTTAACAAGTTCACCATATCGGCTGACTTCAGAAGGCGGCCCCGTGATTCCAATAACGCCGATTATTTCATCATGAAATACGATGGGAAGGTTTACGCCGGGCTTTGTTCCCGTTAAAGCCAAGCATTCTTCAGGCGTGATGCTGATAACCCTTTCAGCTGCAAGTGCGTCCTTCGCTCCGGCGTGTTCATCACCAATTCTCGAGCGGTCTCCTGAGGCGATGATAACCCCGTTTTCATCCATCATATTAATGTTGTGCCGAATAATCGACATGGTCCTGTCGACAATTTCCTCCGCCAATTCTTTTGATAGATAATTCATTTCATCATGCTCCTGCCTAAGATCTTGTTTTAAATGGTGATTGTTCCGTCGATCCAGCCTTTTATGAAAGGTTTTAAAGAAGATGCGGCCCATATTCGGCTGTCGTCTATATGATTCCAAACATAAATATCATTTTTCCGTATAGAGCCGTTAAAAATCGAATAAGCAAATAAATCGCCATTGCCCGCACCTGCTATAAATAACAGACAATCGAACGGCTTAAAACAGTCGGTGCTTCTCATGTCTAGATTCTCTTCTATCATTCTGTATGCAGGCCAAATGAGATGATCCCCGAATGTATCATTAATGCCGTCTGTCGTTTTTAAAAGGCTGACCAGTTCATCTGGAAAAGAGACGCCGAGGAGTTCTTCTGCTTTCTGAAGCTCCTCTGTTTCAATAGGTCTGTTCAGCGTGTAATCTTGAGGCAAACGTTCTATAAAATGTTTCCACAATGCTATCACCCTTTGCGTTTATCATTATTTTTGCATATAATGAGAAGCGTGAACAATAAAATAAATTTTTTATGAAAAAATCCCTTGACTTAAAAAGATAGGACATGTTATATTAATTCTTGTCGATACGGAGGAATACCCAAGTCTGGCTGAAGGGATCGGTCTTGAAAACCGACAGGGGTGTCAAAGCCCGCGGGGGTTCGAATCCCTCTTCCTCCGCCATTATTGATTTGCATTTTAGTGATTGACTAAGCATAAATTGGAGATTGTGTTGCCGCTGCCTGGATAGGGCAGCGGTTTTTTTATATGCACAAGCAAAAAAAGAGCGGCTCTTCATGGGAATCCGCTCTTTTTGCTTGTTTATCTTTGAATAGCTTTACTGATTTTTTCAATAATTGGATCGAGGGAGGCAGAGTTGTTGAACAGATCGTATTCATCAATATTGACTCTGACAACCGGACAGGCGTTAAAGCCGCTGATCCAGTTTTCGTACCTTGTGTACATTTCTTCCCAATACGATCTGTCGGTTAACATTTCCATTTCTCGTCCGCGTTTTTTGATGCGGTCGAGAATCGATTCCAAATCGCCCTCCAAATAGACTAAAACGTCGGGGCGGGGGAAGTAAGGCGTCATGACCATCGCTTCAAACAGGCTTGTATACGTCTTATAATCGACTTTTGACATTGTGCCTTTATCGGCGTGCATTTTGGCGAAAATGCCTGTATCTTCATAAATTGAACGGTCTTGAACAAATCCGCCGCCCGATTCGTAAATGTATTTTTGCTCTTTGAAGCGTTCCGCTAAGAAGAAAATTTGCAGGTGAAAGCTCCAGCGTTCAAAGTCTTGGTAAAAAGCCTCCAAATAAGGGTTGTTCACAACCTCTTCAAGGGAAGTTTTAAATCCGAGTCTTTTTGCAAGCTCTTTTGTCAATGTGGATTTCCCCACTCCTACCGTTCCGGCAACAGTAATGATAGCATCTTTCGGAATAGCATATACACTCATTCTATATACTCCTTTACTTGATCGGCAATTCGATTGAAAACGGCTTCGGAGATCACGAAGTCTTCCTGATCTCCGTTAATTTCAATAACGGGTATTGGCGGATCGGATTCTTTAAATTGCTTAATGGCAGCCTCATAATCATTGATGAGCTGTTCCAGATATTGCTTGTCCATTTCCTGTTCAAACGGCCGTCCGCGTTTTTTGATCCGTTCCAATAACGTCGGAAGGCTTGCTTTTATGTAAATGATGACGTTTGGTTTTGGCAGATCTTCTGTAAGAAGATGATAAATTTTTCTGTATTTCTCAAGTTTTTTGCCTTCCAGCGTCCGTTCAGCAAAAATGAGGTTTTTATAAATATGATAGTCCGAAACAACGGGTATGTGGTGATGCAAATACTTCTTTTCGGTATCTTCAAGCTGCTTATAGCGATTGCAGAGGAAAAACATCTCAAGCTGAAAGCTCCATTCATCTTTGTCATCATAAAATTTATCAAGAAAAGGGTTTTCTTCGACGATTTCTTTAACCAAAGAGAGTGAGAGCTTTTCGGAGAGCATGCTGGCCAAGGTTGTTTTTCCCGCGCCGATGGGGCCTTCGACAGCGATGAAAGGGGCTGTGTTCATAGGTGTCCTCCTACTAAAGAAATTCATTTGTGAACCATACATATTGTATCACATCATCATCTTCTGCCATGAAAAAAACGTTCCTTTAACTTGGGAACGTTTCTTTCACAACATTAAATTGATCGGCTATCAAGAGCCAGTTTTGCGGGAAGGACAGGCCGAGCTTCCAATAGCTGATTCCCCTTAAATTCAATTCCCTAATCAGATCAAACTTTGCCTGAATCGAGCGGGCGTCTTCAAACCATACCTCATGCTGTTTGCCGGCATTGTCCGTATAGCGGAAGAAAGGAGCCTGGGCTGTTTCATCGTACTGTATCGCCGCATTGTTTTCACTCGCGATTGCAATTGCCCGCTGGGGACTGATTGCTCTGGCCAGCTGCCCGCCTGGCGTATAGGGGAGCGTCCAGTCATAACCGTACAAGTTCTGGCCCATGACGATTTTGCTGGCGGGCATTTCCGTGAGTGCGTATTCGATCACATCCCGTACGGGTCCGATCGGCGATACCGCCATCGGCGGCCCTCCGCTGTAGCCCCACTCATATGTCATCAGTACGACGAAATCGACAATCTCTCCGTGAGCCCGGTAATCATGGGCCTCATACCATTGTCCGGGCTGATCCGCTCTCGTTTTCGGCGCAAGCGCGGTTGAGATGAACCAGCCTTCCTGTTTGAAGCGAGCCCGTGCATCCCGTAAAAATTGATTATAGGCTTCTCTGTCTTCAGGCCTTAAGTATTCAAAATCAAAGTGGATGTCTTTAAAACCGTATCTTCTGGCGGCTGCAACAATGTTATCAAGCAATCTGTTTTTTACATTCTGGTCCGTCAAAATGATTCTGCCGAGTTCGTCGCTGAAAGCTTCATTTTCGAGATTGGTGACGATCATCATCATCGTAGTCCGGTGTCTGTCTGCAATTTCTTTTAAGTTGTTCAGCGGCGGTTCTTCGAGTGTGCCGTCCCGCTTCGCCTGGAAGCTGAAAGCACCCAAATAGGTCAAGTATGGCGAAGCCTCTCTTGCCGCCTGCTGCAGAGCGGGGCTGACGCTTTCTCCCCGCGGTTCGATATAAGCGTTTGTTTCAATGTTCCGTTTTGGCCGAGGGGGGATATAAAGCAGCAGCCCGACAGGCAAAATAGCGCTAACCTGAATTCGGTTGATCCTTGCCAGTTCAGCCGGAGAAATATTAAAGCGGGCTCCGATTGATGCTAATGTATCTCCTTGTCTGACCTCATAAAACTCGCCGGCGATCGGTATCACGATAGTTTGTCCGACAACAAGCCGATTCGGGTTGGGAATTTCATTCGTCGCGACAATTTCATTAACTGTTGTTCGGTAGCGATTCGCGATTTGATAAAGGGAATCGCCTCTTTTCACGACATAAATCTGAATGGGAAACGCCTCCTTTCTCATTGCTACCACTATATGAAGAAAGGAAGTGTTTCATGCTCAAGTTTCGGCGGTGATCTCTTTAACCGTCGTAATATTGGCGAACAGAACATTTTCCATCATCGTCAACGCATATTTGTTGTCTTTTTCATTATTTGAGGCAATGCAATCGTGCGGAATCGTGATATCGTACTCCCTCATATAAGCGTCGTTTGCCGTAAATAACACGCAAATATTGCCTGCGATTCCCGTAATGATCAAATGGTCGACATGAAGTTCATTCAGCAATGTTTCAAGGGCGGTGCCGTAAAAAGCTGAGTGCTTTGGTTTGATTAAGAAATAATCGTTGTTATTCGGTGCGAGCCGGTCGATGATATATTCGCTTCTGTCGTTTTTGCATTTCTTGATAATGGCAGCAATATCCGCTTGCCAAATTCCAAAGTGGTCATTAATGTATATGATAGGCCATTTCTTTTTGGCTGCGTGTTCTTTTAATGCCAGAAGATGCTCGGTCATGTTTCTGGTCTTTTTGGAAAGAACGTCACCCATATCGAATTGAAAATCATTAATGATGTCGACTATAATGAGAGCTGAATTGGACAATGCGATTGTCTCCTTTCAGATTGCATATTCCTTTAACTATAAGTTAGCCTATTCTGTCGGGCGAAAAACATTGAAAGAGTGCATGCGGATGACACAAGACGAGTTTTATATGAAAGAAGCGATCAATGAAGCGAGAAAAGCTGAAGAAAAAGGCGAAGTGCCGATTGGCGCCGTACTGGTTCTGGATGGCGAAATTATTGCCCGCGCCCATAATTTGCGGGAAACCGAGCAAAGATCGGTTGCCCACGCAGAGATGCTCGTTATTGAAGAGGCATGTCGGAAGCTGGGAACCTGGCGGCTGGAGAGATCTGTTCTTTACGTTACCCTTGAGCCATGTCCGATGTGCGCCGGAGCGGCCGTTCTCTCCAGAATCGACAAAGTGGTGTTCGGAGCGTCTGATCCGAAAGGCGGCTGTGCGGGGACTTTGATGAATCTCCTGCAGGAAGAGAGATTCAATCATCAGGCTGAAGTCGTAAGCGGCGTAATGGAAGAAGAATGCGGCAGGATGCTAAGCGATTTTTTCAGAAAGCTCCGCGCAAAAAAGAAAGCGGAAAAGAAAAGGGAGCTGTGATGACGGAAATTTGCAATTTAGGGTGAAACAAGTTATACTAATGAGTGCGTCACATGAAGACGCAGCTTAAATAATTTGATATTTATTTTGCCGTGCTAAGCGGGGAGGTAGCGGTGCCCTGTACTCGCAATCCGCTCGAGCGAGGCCGAATCCCTTTCTCGAGGTTCGTTTACTTTAAGGTCTGCCTTAAGCAAGTGGTGTTGACGCTTGGGTCCTGCGCAATGGGAATCCATGAACCATGTCAGGTCCGGAAGGAAGCAGCATTAAGTGGAACCTTCCATGTGCCGCAGGGTTGCCTGGGCTGAGCTAACTGCTTAAGTAACGCTTAGGGTAGCGAATCGACAGAAGGTGCACGGTAAATCAATCATCAAATTAAGAACTCATCTATTTTAATATAGATGAGTTTTTTTCTTAAGAAGAGCTTTTGGATTTGAAAGCTGCTTCATGTATAATGGAAATGATGAAAACAAGAGGAGGGCGTGTTTGTGAGTTACCAGGCTTTATATAGAGTGTTCAGGCCGCAGTTGTTTGAAGATGTAGTCGGTCAGGAGCACATCACGAAAACGTTGCAAAATGCCCTTTTACAAAAGAAATTTTCGCACGCTTATCTGTTTTCCGGACCGAGGGGAACGGGAAAAACAAGCGCCGCAAAACTGTTTGCCAAAGCTGTCAACTGTGAGCACGCTCCGGTCAGTGAACCGTGCAATGAATGCTCCGCGTGCAAAGGCATTACAAACGGTTCGATTTCAGATGTAATTGAAATTGACGCCGCTTCTAACAACGGTGTAGATGAAATACGTGACATCCGCGACAAGGTGAAATTTGCCCCGTCTGCCGTCACGTATAAAGTATATATCATAGATGAAGTACATATGCTTTCTATCGGCGCATTCAACGCCCTTCTAAAAACGCTTGAAGAGCCGCCGGAACATTGTATCTTTATTCTCGCAACAACAGAGCCTCATAAAATTCCTTTAACGATTATTTCTAGATGTCAGCGATTTGATTTTAAGAGGATTACCTCACAGGCAATTGTCGGACGAATGGAAAAAATCGTCGAAGCTGAACAGTTCAAGGTGCAGGATGGTGCCTTAGACATCATCGCCAGTGCCGCCGACGGCGGCATGAGGGATGCGCTGAGCCTGCTCGATCAGGCTGTATCATTCAGCGGAGATGAGCTGACGGTGGATGATGCGCTGCTGATAACAGGGGCTGTGTCACAGCACTATATTGGAAAGCTCGCCTCAACCCTCCACGAAAAAAATGTTTCCGGTGCTTTGGAAACATTGAACGAACTGCTTCAGCAGGGAAAAGACCCGGCAAAATTAATCGAGGATATGATTTTCTACTTTAGGGATATGCTTCTTTATCAAACGGCGCCTGATTTAGAAGGCGTTCTTGAAAAGGTGAAGGTGGACGAAGAGTTCCAAGCTCTATCCCGGCAAATTCCTGCACCAGACCTTTACGAAATGATCGATATATTAAATAAAAGCCATCAGGAAATGAAATGGACGAACCATCCGCGTATCTTCTTTGAAGTTGCAGTTGTGAAGCTCTGCCAGGGACCAAAAGCAGGGGCATCCGCGGCCGCCCAGCCGGAAGTGGATAATCTCGTCAACAAGGTTCGGCAGCTTGAGCAGGAGATTGAGAAGCTTAAAACACAAGGTGTACAGGTTTCTTCGGCTCCCGCCCAGCCTAAAGAAACGTCCCGTCCGCAAAAAAGCGTGAAAAGCGCATATAAAGCGCCTGTCGGCCGTATTCATGAAATATTAAAAGATGCTACAAGACCGGACCTCGAAAAATTGAAGGGCTGCTGGGGACAATTGCTTGCCCAGCTTAAACAGCAGAATAAAGTATCGCATGCTGCCCTTTTAAATGACAGCGAGCCGGTGGCTGCATCTTCAAAAGCATTTGTCCTCGCATTCAAATACGAAATTCACTGTAAAATGGTAGCTGAAGACAATAATGGAGTCAGGACAAATCTGGAGCAAATTTTGGATGGAATGCTCGGCGGAAGGATAGATATAGTTGGCGTTCCCGAAGCCCAATGGGGTAAAATAAGAGAAGAATTTCTGCAGGATCATCAGCCGGAAGATTCTGAAGCAAATGAACCGAAAGAAGAAGATCCGCTCGTATCAGAAGCTAAAAAACTGTTCGGAGCGGAACTGATTGAAATTAAAGAATAAAAACATGAAAGAGAGTGGATTTGAGTATGCGCGGTGGAATGGGTAACATGCAGAAAATGATGAAGCAAATGCAAAAAATGCAAAAGGATATGCAAAAGGCACAGGAGGAACTGGCAGAAAAAGTACTCGAAGGTACTGCGGGCGGCGGAATGGTGACTGTTAAGGTAAACGGCCAAAAAGAAGTCATCGACGTCATCATCAAAGAGGAAGTCGTAGACCCTGAAGATGTTGAAATGCTTCAAGATCTTGTCCTTGCAGCGACAAACGATGCTTTGAAAAAAGTCGACGATGTAACAAATGAAACGATGGGTAAGTTTACAAAAGGAATGAACATGCCGGGTTTATTCTAGGAGGAAAATAAGAATGCAGTATCCTGAACCAATATCAAAGCTGATTGACAGCTTTATGAAATTGCCAGGAATCGGACCCAAGACGGCGGTCCGTCTGGCTTTTTTTGTTCTTAGTATGAAAGAAGACGTCGTGTTAGATTTTGCAAAAGCATTGGTAAACGCAAAGCGCAATTTGACATATTGCTCGGTTTGCGGACATATAACAGATCAAGATCCTTGCTATATTTGTGAAGATACGAGAAGAGACAAATCGGTCATATGTGTTGTTCAGGATCCGAAAGATGTCATTGCTATGGAGAAAATGAAGGAATACAGCGGACTGTACCATGTTTTGCATGGTGCGATTTCTCCGATGGACGGCATCGGTCCGGAAGATATTAAAATACCCGAATTGCTGAAACGGTTGCAGGATGATCAAGTGACTGAAGTCATTCTCGCGACAAACCCGAATATAGAAGGAGAAGCAACGGCCATGTACATTTCAAGGCTTTTAAAGCCGTCTGGTATCAAGCTGTCACGAATTGCCCATGGACTTCCGGTCGGAGGCGATTTGGAGTATGCAGATGAAGTCACTCTTTCTAAAGCGCTTGAAGGCAGACGTGAAATGTAGAGGGAGGAGATTGCATTACCATGGGTTTTCTTCGGAAAAAGAAGCTTAGAAAAGAATTTGATAACAAGCTGATTGAACAGCTGATCCATCAAAAGGAAGAATGGAACAGGCAAAAGCGGCTGATTGAAAACAGTCTTGAGCCTTCGCCAGAAGTTCTTTACGAATTAAAGGTTGCCGAGGCAAAGTACTTTTTTTATTTGCGGGAAGCAAAAAAAAGAAATTTAAGGATCGGCAGCTGGAAGTAGCAGGTCTATTCGCATGATTCCCATCATATGCTTGTACAAGAACGAGCGAGGAGTGATGGAATTCATGGGATCTGTTATCTTTATCGGGGCAATTGTCGCTTTGGTTGCCCTGTTGTTTTTTTCAAAAGCATCATTTAAACCTTTGCGATTAATCGGAAGAATAGCGGTTAGATTTGTAGTCGGCGCTTTGTTTTTATTCTGTGTGAATCTGTTTGGCGAGAGCGTGGGCATTCACGTGCCGATTAATATTGTAACAACCGGAGTGAGCGGATTATTGGGGGTTCCCGGTGTAGCAGCTCTTATTGTTATTAAACAATTTATCGCAATATAATTTCTTGTTGACAATTTTATTTAAAGGTGTTAAATTAGTATTCGTCGCTGATGACGAATAATTTTTTTGAAAAAAAGTTGTTGACGACATCACGATTAAATGTTAAGATATTATAGTCGCTTTGAGAGCGGCGATGAAGTTCTTTGAAAACTAAACAAGACAAACGTACCTGTTAATTCATTAAATAAATCGCACATGCGAATGTGCGTAGTCAGGGGCCTGCACGATGCAGGTCATGCAGATGTTGTCACAGGATGTGACGAACTTAATCTGCGCTCCATTATTTCATGGAGAGTTTGATCCTGGCTCAGGACGAACGCTGGCGGCGTGCCTAATACATGCAAGTCGAGCGGACAGATGGGAGCTTGCTCCCTGATGTTAGCGGCGGACGGGTGAGTAACACGTGG
>Ga0180433_10008784_pt1 | contig 12502 bp, 10 predicted proteins | sample SS_ome_8_FD_132980 | JGI IMG/M metagenome (GOLD analysis project Ga0180433, IMG submission 132980) | Hypersaline lake sediment archaeal communities from the Salton Sea, California, USA - SS_1_D_1 metaG | ecosystem: Environmental > Aquatic > Non-marine Saline and Alkaline > Hypersaline >... | reverse complement strand
TGGTCATCAGTGACAGATCTTTCGGCTTACGGTGCTGAATTTCAACAAGTTGCAATGGATGTGTTAGGAAATGCCGTTGCTTCTTGGGCTTGGTACAATGGTAGCAATTATATTGGGCAAACAAGAAGATATGATGTAGTGGCCGGCACATGGTCAGCAGTTACGGATCTCTCGGCTGCTGGGCAAAATGCAGGTAGCCCTCAAGTTGATATGGATCAGGCGGGAAATGCTATTGCTGTTTGGAATAGGCAGAGTGGCATAAATTTTATTGTGCAAACAAGAAAGTATAATGTCCTGGACGATACATGGTCAACAGTTGAAGATCTTTCAGCTGTCGGACAAAGCGCTTATGGTCCTCAGGTTGCAATGGATTCATCAGGAAATGCTGTTGCCGTTTGGTATAGATCCGATGGTAGCGATTTTATTGTGCAGTCAAGTAGATACGACGGCGAAGCGTATTATGTATGGCAGACTGTTGAGGATCTTTCAGTTGCCGGACAAAACGCCTATGATCCTCAGGTTGTGTCGGATGAATTTGGAAATGTTGTTGCTGTTTGGCGTACGTTTGATGGTAGCAATTATAGAGTGCAGACAAGCAGATATAATGAAGAGACAGAGACATGGTCATCTGTTGAAGCTGTTTCAGTTGCTGGACGAAATGCCTATGATCCTCAGGTTTCAATAGATTCATCAGGAGAAGCAGTTGTTGTTTGGCGCAGATATGATGGCAGCAAATATATTACACAAACAGCAAGAAGTAAGCTTTTTTACCAATAGTTACAAAATAATTAGAATTTGAAATATCTTATTTTAGTAATCCTCAAGATTTGCAAGAAATGAAGATTTTAACGATAAGGTGTGTAGTTGCCTGTTTTTTGGTAGCATAAAGAAAAAAGGGAGTTGTAGTGGAAAACAAAGTGAAAACATTTTTATTTTTAAGTTTGTTATGTTTTCAATCATTTATATGCCGAGCAGATTGGGATTTTCCAGCAGGAAATCTTTCGGCTGCCGGACAAGATTCATTCGGACCTCAGGTTGCGATGGATCCGTCGGGAAACGTTGTTGCCGTTTGGATGAGGTTTGATGGTAGCAATTATATTGTACAAGCAAGAAGATACGATGTAGTGGCTAGTACATGGTCAGGAGCTACGGATCTTACGGCCGCTGGACGAGATGCTATTAATCCTCAAGTTGCGATGGATGATTTAGGAAATGCTGTTGCCGTTTGGTATAGATCCGATGGTAGCAATCTTATTGTACAAGCAAGAAGATATGATGTAGTGGCCGGCACATGGTCAGCAGTTACGGATCTTTCAGCTGTTGGGCAACATGCATATGATCCTCAGGTTGCGATGGATGATTTAGGAAATGCTGTTGCCGTTTGGTATAGATCCAATGGTAGCCATGATATTGTGCAAACAAGAAGGTATAATGTAGTGGCAGGTACATGGTCAACAGTTGAAGATCTTTCGGCCGCCGGGCAAAGTGCATATGAACCTCAAGTTGCAATGGACTCATCGGGAAATGCTTTTGCTGTTTGGATTAGAAGTGATGGTAGCAATTTTATTGTACAAGCAAGAAGATATGATATAGTGGCTGGTACATGGTCAGCAGTTATTGACCTTTCAGCTGTTGGGCAACATGCAAGTAGACCTCAAGTTGCAATGGATTCATCAGGAAATGCTGTTGCTGTTTGGTATAGATCCAATGGTAGCCATAATATTGCACAATCAAGAAGATATGATGTGGTGGCTGGTACATGGTCAGCAGTTATTGACCTTTCAGCTTCCGGGCAAAGTGTGGCTATCCCTCAAGTCGCGATGGATCAAGTGGGAAATGCTTTTGCTGTTTGGAGTAGGCAGAGTGGCATCAATTTTATTGTGCAAACAAGAAAGTATAATGTCCTGGACGATACATGGTCAGTAGTTACGGATCTTTCAGCTGCCGGGCAAAATGCAGGTGGCTCTCAGGTTGCAATGGATAAGGCGGGAAATGCTGTTGCTGTTTGGATTATAAGTGATGGTAGTAATACTATTGTACAAGCAAGAAGATACAGTGTGGAAACAGGTACATGGCAAACAGTTGAGGAACTTTCAGTTGTTGGACAAAGTGCATTTTCTCCTCAGGTTGCAATGGATCAATCCGGAAATGCTGTTACCGTTTGGCATAGATCCGATGGTAGCAATGATATTGTGCAGACAAGCAGGTACGATGGTGAAGTGTATTATGTATGGCAAACTGTTGAGGATCTTTCAGCTGCCGGACAAAACACCTATGATCCTCAGGTTGCGTCAGATGAATTTGGAAATGCTGTTGCCGTTTGGCGTAGGTTTGATGGTAGCAATTATAGAGTACAGACGAGCAGATATAATGCGGAAACAGACACATGGTCAGCGGTTGAAACTATTTCAGTTGCTGGGCGAAATGCCTATGATCCTCAGGTTTCAATAGATTCATCAGGAGAGGCAGTTGTTGTTTGGCGCAGATATGATGGCAGCAAATATATTACACAAACGGTAAGAAGTAAGCTTTTTTATCAGTAATTGATTAATAATTAGAATTTGTGATGTCTTGTTTTAGCAATCCTCAAGATTGGCAAGAAATGAAAACGTTAACAATGGAGTGTGTAGCTACCTTCTTTTTGGTAGCATAAAGGACAAAGGGAGTTGTAGTGGAAAACAAAATGAAAACATTTTTATTTATATTTTGGTTATGTTTTCAGTCTTTTTCGTGCCGAGCAGATTGGGAGCTGCCAGCACAAGATATTTCATCTACCGGACAGGTCGCATATAATCCTCAAATTGCAATGGACGATTTAGGAAATGCTGTTGTTGTTTGGCGCAGATCAGATGGTAGTCATTATATTGTACAGACAAGAAGATACAGTGCAGAAACAAGCACATGGTCATCAGTGCAGAATCTTTCAGTTGTTGGACAACACACGTTTGATCCTCAGGTTGCAATGGATGGATTAGGAAATGCTATTGTTGTATGGCGTAGAACTGATGGTAGAAATTATATTGTGCAGACAAGAAGATATAACACAGAGACAAGTACATGGTCGGCAGTGCAAACCCTTTCGGTTGCCGGGCAAATTTCATATGATCCTCAGATTTCAATGGATACATTGGGAAATGCAATTACTATTTGGCGTAGATACGATGGCAGCCACTATATTGTACAAGCCAGAAGGTATAACGTAGAAACAGATACCTGGGCGTCGGTGCAAGATCTTTCGGATGTTGGAGAACATACATTTGATCCTCAGGTTGCACTCGCAATGAATGAGTTAGGAAATGCCGTCGCTGTTTGGCGTAGAACCGATGGTAGAAATTATATTGTACAGACAAGAATATATAATGCAGAAACAAATACATGGTCGTCTGTGCAAGATCTTTCTGTCTCCGGCCAAATCGCATATGATCCTCAGGTTGCAATTGATGAGTTGGGAAATGCTGTTGCTGTTTGGCGTAGGTACAATGGCAGCCATTATATTGTGCAAACAAGAAGATATAGTGTAGAAAATAGTACATGGTCATCAGTGCAAAATCTTTCGGTTGTTGGACAAGATTCATACGGACCTCAGGTTGCAGTGGACTTTTTAGGAAATGCTGTTGCTGTTTGGCATAGGTACGATGTTAACAATTATAGAGTAAAAGCGAGAAGATATGATGTGCAAGCAGATACATGGTCATCGTTGCAAGACCTTTCGGCTTCCGGACAAGTTACCTATGATCCTCAAGTTGCAATGGATGCCTTAGGAAACGCAACTGTTGTCTGGCGCAGATCAGATGGTAGTCACTATATTGTACAAACAAGCAGATATAACGCAGAAACAAGCACATGGTCAACTGTACAAGATCTTTCAGTTGCTGGAAACAATACCTTTCATCCTCAGGTTGCAATGGACACATTAGGAGATGCTGTTGTCGTTTGGCGTAGATCCGATGGTAGAAATTATATTGTGCAAGCAAGTAGATATGATGCGGAAGTAGGTGCTTGATAGGTGGTTGAAAACCTTTAGGGCTAAAACAAGGCAAAGTGTTAGAGCAATCAGGAACTATTTCTTGGTTGCTCTAATTTTTTTTATAACCTATTGCAAAACATGCAAATTTAATGGAAAATTGTTATTAGTTTGCGGTATTTGTTATGGGAGAGTGGTACCATGTGTTTTTATAAAAAATCTATTTTATCGGGAATTGTTTTGTTGTCTGTAGGTTATTTTTTTTTAATTAATTGTAAGAAAGGTTTTCCAGAAATAAATGTACCTGGGTACAAGGGTGGCAAGGTACTGTTTACTCGTGTTGGAAGGGAATTATTTCAGGCGTTTTTGAATCAAAAGAATTTCGACAAAACAGAAATTAACAAAATTATTAAAAAGAATGAGCAGTCCAAATTTTACCATCTTTACAGTGCCTACTGTTACGGATTTGATGAGTGGAAAAAGATAAGTGATCCGTATAAAAAAGAAAAAATAAGGCGGACCGCTTGGAATATTGCTATAGAGTTTGCGGACAACAATCTTTCTCACTTAAAAGTGACATTTTTTAAATTTGTACCGACACTTTTGTGGACCGGAATATCCGTCATAGCTCTTGTATTTGGGGCATATTCGCAACAGCATCGTGGAACGTTTAACGGGGCCATTGCCAGGCTTGATCAATTTGTTGCGTGGATTAAAAATTTAGTTTTAGGATAGTAAGCGGAGGCGAATCGTATGAAAAAGTTAAGAGAAGATTTTCCAATTTTAAAAGAAAAAGTTGATGGCTGTCCGTTTGTGTATTTTGATAATGCGGCAACGACACAGAGACCTAAGCAGGTTCTGGATGCTTTGATGAATTTTTACACAAAGCAGAACGCAAACATACACAGAGGTATTCATTCTTTTGGAGAGCAAGCAACAACGTTGTACGAAGCTGCTCGAGGGAAAGTTGCTGAATTTATAAACGCTTCCCCCCAAGAAGTTATTTTTACCGGCGGAACAACAGAAGGGATAAATTTTGTTGCTTCAACATGGGCCATGACACATGTTTCAAAAGGGGATGAGATTGTAACTACTGAGATTGAGCATCATGCAAATTTAATTCCGTGGCAGCAGGTTGCTGTCCATAAAGGTGCAAAATTAAAATTTATTCCTGTCGATAAAGATGGGAATCTAGAGATTAATAATCTTTCTGATATCATCACGAACAAAACAAAAATTGTTGCGGTAACCCATGCATCAAATGTGTTGGGTACGCACGTAGATGTTAAAAAAATTATAGCTGCTGCAAAAGCTGTTGGCGCAAAAATTTTGATAGATGCTGCACAGTCAGTTCCTCACAAAAAAGTAGATGTAAAAGATTTAGGTTGTGACTTTCTTATTTTTTCGGGTCATAAAATGCTAGCTCCTACTGGTATTGGTGCTCTTTTTATAAAAGAAGATGTACAAGTTGAAGTTCCTCCGTACCAATTTGGGGGCGGCATGGTTTTTGAAGTAAGTTGTGAAAAAGCGACTTGGTGTCACACGCAACGAAGATATGAAGCCGGAACGCAACCGATAGCCCAAGCAATTGGTCTTGGTGCAGCAATTGATTATTTGACCTACAAAGTAGATTTTGCCGAAATGGAAAAGCATGAAGCAGTGTTGTGCAAAAAACTGATCGAAGGGCTTGAAGCAATTGGTGGTGTCCGTATTTTGGGCCCCATTGAACAGATAAAAGAAAAAGGGCATCTGGTTAGTTTTCTGCTTGATGATATTCATGCCCATGACGTTTCGGCATATTTGTCAAGTTTTGGTATTTGCACAAGAGCTGGGCATAATTGTGCCCAGCCACTTGCTAAAAAGCTTGGGTTCGAGGCCGCGGTTCGTGCGAGTTTCTATTTTTACAATACGCAGCAGGAGGTTGATTATTTTTTGAACAAGATGGAAGATATTAGAGAGAGTTTCTAAGGTGGGTTGTGAGAAGGTCCATATACCCTTGTTCAGAAGTTATTTGACGGAGAGGAGCTTCTCCTCTAGTAAAATACTCTTCGGCGATGGCTTCTATTATGTCTAACTCCTCTTCTCGTTGTTCTAAAGTAGCTTCTCTTGCAAGTTTTTTTCTAACTAGATATCGAAATATTTTTAAAGCACAGTGTAAATATGCTAAATATTTTCCAGGTTTTACAACTATACCAACTGTTGACGAGATTTTCTCTAACAATGTACCAAAAAATGAGTTCTTGTTTATTAAGTATTTGGTGGTAATAAAGAGCATGGTTTTAGCTATCGCAAGATATGCTATAATATCTGCAGGTTTTTCTGAAATCTGATGAAGCTTGTTAAGTTCTGCTATTGTCCATATTATGGCATAATTGTTATAAAGGTATTTTTCTCTTATGCTTTTGTTAAGTAAAAAACTAAATAGGTTTTGTCTGTTTTTATCAATTAAGAATGACTGCCCAGGGCTTTTATAGATGAATATTTTATTTTGGCAAGAGGACAATTTTTTAGCAAGACCTTCTAGTTGTTCTCTGTTTTTTATTATTCTGCTCTTTCCCAATAAAAACCTTGAAAGTGACGGAGAATGAAAATAATCATTTTCATCAATGACTTCAAATTTTCTATCAATTTCATCCCTGAAGTATCTGCTTACAAGGTGCACATTTTTGACTGTTTCAGGATCATCAAAATATTCAAGAATCACGTAAAAAATTACATCTTCTGGTAAATTGGTTAACTTGGCTCCTCCTTGATAAGTTTCCAAAGCTCTTTTCACTTGAAGTAAATGTTGAGCTTCTTGCACGTAATCTGTCGCTTTTTTTGCCATAATCGCCGGGAGCGCGTTGCGCTCGTAACATTGAGTCAGACGCATTGCAAAAGAAGCTGAGCTATTTGCGAGTAAAAAAATAATCAAAAAACGTGTTATTTGTTTTCTCATTTGTAAACCTCCATGTTCAATGAGACTGAAAAATTTTCCATTTCACTTAAAAGTACCATGTTTGCTGTGTTTTGTCCAAAATTTCTTGGGAAAAATGTCAAGCCAAAGGTGTCTTTAGGTTGCAATATGGGGCTGCGAGTTGCGTTTGGTCTTTTTTTGTGTTATGCTGTCATTGTTGTGGTCTATTAGAAAAAATGATTTGGGTAGGAGTTTATTATGGCAAAGGCAGTTAAGCTGTCAGAAGAAATTGTTTCTGAGGCGAAAATCATGTCAAAGGTTTTTAATCGTTCGGTTGCTGGGCAAATAGAATACTGGGCAAAGATAGGAAAAATTGCCGAAGAAAATCCTGATTTAACATATGAGTTTATCAAGAACATTATTATATCGCGTCATGAAGTTGAGGCAGAAAAATTGGAGCTGTATGTTTTTGAAGAGGAATAATTATGGAAATTTTTCAGACCCCTACGTTCAAAAAGCAAACGAAGAAATTGCACAAAAATCAAAAGCGTGATTTGGATAAAGTAATAAAAAAAACTGTGAATGATCCTTTGGTTGGAAATATAAAAAAGGGTGATTTTAATGGAGTGCGAGTTTATAAGTTTAAGATGGCTAAGCAATTAATGTTGTTGGGATACGAATTTTATGAAAATGATATGGTTCTTGTTATGTTATCGCTAGGATCTCACGAAAATTTTTATAAGGATTTGAAAAAGTAATGTAACTTATTTATTTTAATCATTTTAGTTTAGGCTTTTTATGGAAAACATATTGCTCAAGATTGCAAATCTTAAAAAATATTACCAGGTTGGTAAGCAGGTCATAAAAGCATTGGATGACGTTTCTTTTGATATTCACAAAGGTGAAATTATTGGTCTTTTAGGGGTTAATGGTGCGGGCAAAACAACGCTGTCTTCAATTTTATCAACATTACATCCGCCAACAGAGGGTGATGTTTTTATTAATGGTGAGTCAATTTACAAAGACATATATCGGTATCGGAAAATAATTGGTTTTTGTCCACAAAAGCCGAACATAACAAAAGATTTAACTGTTGAACAAAATCTTTATTTTGCAGGTCAATATTATGGCATGGAAAAAAGTGCTGCAAAAGAACGGATGGATGAATTAATTGCAAGATACAATTTAGGAATGTATCGCAAGATGAAACCGGATGTGTTGTCTGGAGGTTATACGCGTCGATTGTTGCTTGCAAGATCTTTGATGCACAGACCAAAGCTTTTAATTTTGGATGAGCCGACCGTTGGATTGGATCCGAACATAAGAAGAAATATTTGGGAAGACATTCGTGAATTGAAAAAACTGGGTGTTTCTGTTGTTTTGACGACTCACTATTTGGACGAAGCAGAAATTTTATCCGATATAATTATTGTTCTTGATAAAGGAAAAATTAAGTTAATTGATACGCCAGAAAATCTTATGAAAGATTTTGAAAAAAGTAGGCTTGAAGATGTGTTTGTGCAGTTAATTGAAGAAGAGGCAGATTAAGATGTTGAGTAGAGTTACATCGTATATGAACGTTTTTGGTTTATTGCTAAAAACAGATTTGGTCATATTGCTAAAGATTATTGTTGGAAAAATAGTAAATATCTTGTTTTGGAGCGTATCTATTGTTGTTGTTGCAACATATATTTTTCCCAAACTTGGTATGACAGAAACGTTTGGGCAATTTATGGTTGTCAGTTCGATTGTTGCTCACAGTTACTGGGGTATATGGAATTCAACATATATGTTTATAAACGACCTTGAAAGTAATAACGAAATTTCTTACAAGCTTATCTTACCCATGCCTTCTTGGATGGTGATTTTGCAGTATGCGATTAAACATTCTGTTGTAAAATTTTTACCATCTTTGATTGTGCTTCCGTTTTTTAAAATAATTTTGGGCAACAGAATGGACTTATCCCATTTTTCCTTTTTTAAGTTTACGTTTATTTTTGTAACAATATGTTTGTTTACGGGATTTTTCTTCATATGCATTGCAGGTTTTGTGAAAGCAACTAACAACGTAGAAAATGTTGGAATAAGACTTTTGTTCCCTCTTTGGTTTTTTGGTGCGACGCAATATTCTTGGAGTATAATGCATTCAATTAATCCGACGATAGGATATTTTACGTTGTTAAACCCGTTGGTTTATGCGATGGAGGGTATTCACTCGGCTGTATTAGGTCCTTCGGGTTATTTGTCATTTTGGGCTTGTGCGGGAGTTTTGTGGGGGTTTATCCTTGTTTTTGGCTTTGTAGGAATGGTGCGGTTGAAAAAGCGATTAGATTTTGTGTAGGTGGTAGAAAGTCTGATGGATAAATTAAAAATATTCTTATCATTTTTTTTTGTTTTTACCTTTGTTTATTATTTTTATCCTGTCAAAAAGGGTGGCATTATAATTTTAGATGGGGTATCAAGTTCAGGAAAAACAAGTTTGGCAAATTGCTTGATGAAGTTTTTAGATAGTACGTATAAAAAAGTTGCGCTTGATGATTATGTTGCAGATGTTTTTTTAGCAAAAAAAAAATTAAATATTCCGCATAAAAAATTTATTTCAATAATTCGAGAGTGTAGAGATCGTATGTATGAAGAAATAATACGATTAACGTCTTGCGGAAAAAATGTTCTTTTAGATACCGTGTTGAGTGGTCTTGAAGGTGAAAAGGATATAGACATTGCGTTTGAAAAATTAAAAGGTCTTGAGGTTGTAAAAATTCTTGTATATTGCCCGTTACCGCTTGTCACAGAAAGAATAGAAGAGCGAAATGCAAAATCTTTTTTTGATGATAAGCCGGAAGAGATGCGTTCAATTGCCGCGACGTTGCAATTTTGTAATGTGTATAAAGTTTTAGAATCCGATGATGATTTTTTTATCGGAACACTTTCTAAAAAAGATATAGAGCTTGCGTATAAATTTCCTGATTTTGTTCCAAAGCAGGATATAAAAATTTTTGACGCGGTTAAAAATAAACTTTTATTTAGTTTTGGTTTGTTCGATAGAGAGTCTGTAAAAATTGCGCCGAGACAGCAGTATGACTGTGTTGTTGACACGAGTAAATGTTCTCCGGAAGAATGTTCTGAAAAAATTTTTAAAAAATATCGTCTTCGTTAAATTTTTTTTTTGCATTTTTTTGTTAACGTTATATATTTGTTTTAGGTGGTGTATCTTATGTTTACACCGATTTAGCGTGAGTAGTTAGGAGTCTTTATTTATAGGGAGAGCAGTAGTGAGTTCGAGTAGTAGAAGCAAAAAAACTTTATCTTTAGTTCTTTTTTCCTTGTTTTTTTCATTTTCTTTTAATTCTTATTCCAAATTTGATGCCGCTTTTTTAGATGGCATATTGAAGGACGGTGATTCTTATGTCCTGAAATTTGGTTTAAAAAATATTCTCTGCTGCATTAAACAGCATGTAACAAATATATCAAATGACATCAGTGGTACAATAATTCCAGAATTAACTAGCATAGAGAGCAAATTAGACAAGTGGGTTGGGCCAATTGTTGAGACAATTGACAGTAAAATTGATGAGATAAGCTTCGATGACTCCTGTTCAGAAACAATTTTGAGCAAAATTGATGTAGAAGTAGTTCCGGAGTTAACCAGCATAGAAAGCAAGTTGGATAAGTGGATTGGGCCTATTACAGAGACGATCAATAGCAAAATTGATGAGCTAGGTTTTGATAGCGAGTGTTGCATGTCCGTTTCTAGTAAACTAGATGAAGCAAATATTGAACTAGGATCAATCGAGAGCAAATTAGATAAATGGATTGGGCCTATCGCAGAGACGATCAATAGCAAAATTGATGAGCTAGGTTTTGATAGCGAGTGTTGCATGTCTGTTTCTAGTAAACTAGATGAAGCAAATATTGAACTAGTATCAATTGAGAGTAAATTAGACAAATGGGTTGGTCCTCTTGTTGAGTCGATGGACAGTCAGTTGGATGTTGTAGAAAGTAAGATTGATGAAATTCAAATTGATGTTGATCCGATTAATAGTAAACTTGACGAGCTTGATGAAAAAATTGATACGGTTGATAGCAAGTTAGACAATATTGAAGACAAAGTAATCACGATTGACAGCTTGATAGACAAGATCGATATTGATGTTTCGTTCTGTGCAACAGTGAATAGCAAAGTCGATGTCATAGACGAAAAAGTTGATACTATCGATAGCAAAATGGATGAAGCAAACGTTGAGTTAGGCAGTATCGAAAGTAAGTTAGATAAATGGATTGGTCCAATTGTTGAAAGTATGGACAGTCAATTGGATGTTGTAGAAAGTAAGATCGATGAAATTCAAATCGACGTTGATCCAATTAATAGTAAACTTGACGAGCTTGATGATAAAGTTGACACGGTTGATAGCAAATTAGACAACATAACAGACAAAGTAATTACAATTGATAGTTTGGTAGACAAGATTGATATTGATGTTTCATTCTGCGCAACAGTAAACAGTAAGGTTGATGTAATTGACGAAAAAGTTGATACCATCGACAGCAAGATGGACGAGGCAAATATCGAGTTGGGCAGCATAGAAAGTAAATTAGATAAATGGGTTGGTCCAATTGTTGAAAGCATGGACAGTCAGTTGGATGTCGTAGAAAGTAAGATCGATGAAATTCAAATAGATGTTGATCCAATCAACAGTAAGTTGGATGTACTTGACGACAAAATTGATACGGTCGATAGCAAGTTGGACAACATTGAAGACAAAGTAATCACGATTGATAGTTTGGTAGATATCATTGATGTTGATACATCATTCTGCGCAACGGTTAACAGTAAAGTTGATGTGATTGACGATAAAGTCGATACAGTTGACAGCAAATTGGATGAAGCAAATATCGAGTTGGGCAGCATAGAGAGTAAATTAGATAAATGGGTTGGTCCAATTGTTGAAAGCATGGACAGTCAGTTGGATGTCGTAGAAAGTAAGATTGATGAAATTCAAATAGATGTTGATCCAATCAACAGTAAGCTAGATGTGCTTGATGATAAGATCGATACGGTTGACAGTAAGCTGGACAACATTGAAGACAAGGTAATCACGATTGATAGTTTGGTAGATATCATTGATGTTGATACATCATTCTGTGCAACAGTAAACAGTAAAGTTGACGTGATCGACGACAAGGTTGATACAGTTGACAGTAAGTTGGACGAAGCAAATATTGAACTAGGATCAATTGAAAGCAAATTAGATAAATGGGTTGGTCCAATTGTCGAGTCAATGGACAGTCAGTTGGATGTCGTAGAAAGTAAGATTGATGAAATTCAAATAGATGTTGATCCAATCAACAGCAAGTTAGACGTACTCGATGACAAGATCGATACGGTTGACAGCAAGCTAGACAACATTGAAGACAAAGTCATTACAATTGACAGCTTAGTAGACAAGATCGATGTTGATGTTTCATTCTGTGCAACGGTCAACAGTAAAGTTGATGTACTTGATGATAAAGTTGATACGGTTGACAGTAAATTGGATGAAGCAAATATCGAGTTAGGATCAATTGAAAGTAAATTAGATAAATGGGTTGGTCCAATTGTTGAGTCGATGGACAGTCAATTGGATGTTGTAGAAAGTAAGATT
>Ga0180433_10008783_pt1 | contig 12502 bp, 7 predicted proteins | sample SS_ome_8_FD_132980 | JGI IMG/M metagenome (GOLD analysis project Ga0180433, IMG submission 132980) | Hypersaline lake sediment archaeal communities from the Salton Sea, California, USA - SS_1_D_1 metaG | ecosystem: Environmental > Aquatic > Non-marine Saline and Alkaline > Hypersaline > Sediment... | reverse complement strand
TGGACCTGGAGGACTTTTTCATTCATTAAGAGTGATCCCTCCTATCTTAGATATCTGCGAAGATGTTCAAAAGATTTCTCCTAACGCGCTTTTTATAAACTATTCCAATCCGATGAGTCGAATCTGTCTTGCCATAAAACGGAAATTTCCAAATCAAAAATTCGTAGGATTATGTCACGAATTACCCCATCTTACAAATTTAGTTCTCAAGAGAATCTTGGATACACCAGTTTCAAATATTGAAGTAAAAGCGGGAGGTCTGAATCATTTTGGAGTTGTGCTAGAGGCAAAATATCGAGATACGGGAAAAGATGCGTATCCAGTTATTCGAGAAAGAGGTCCCACGGTTCTTGAGAATTTATCTGGAACTACAGATTTGTCTCTCATTAAATTTATTTTAGAAACATACGATTATTATGCGTATACAACAGATAACCACTACGGAGAATATCTTTCATGGGCATGGGATGTTGCTGACTTGCCTCATGGGCGTGAATTTTGGGAACAATACGAAACTATGTCTGATAAAGCTTACTATAGAATTCAAAGGAAGATTGAAAGCGGTAAAGGAGATACGCTCGTGAAAGATGATGGTGAAAGAGCCATTCCGATTATTGAAGGCATTATTACCGATGACAATCATGAAGAACCCTCCGTAAATATTCCAAACGATGGGATTATCACGAATCTTCCAGAAGACCTAGTAGTTGAATGCCCAGCAATCGTGAACAAAAACGGACTCAAGGGAGTGCCGCTTGGAGAATATCCAAAGGGACTTGCCGCGTTATTGCGAACTCAAGCTTCTGTTCAAGATCTTGTCGTCGAGGCAATTCTTACAAGATCTAAGAAAGTTGCTTTACAAGCGCTTCTTGCCGATCCCGTCATAAAAAGCACATCACAAGCCAAAAAGATTTTAGATTCCATGTTAAAACTTGAAAAGAAATATATACAAATCGAGTTAGAATGATAAAAAAAGAAATATGTGAATAAAAATGAGTAAAGAAAAAATTGTTATAATTGGAGCTGGATCCTTACAATTTGGACTAGGATCAGTAGGGAGCGTAATAAATAGTGAAGTTTTAACAGGTTCAACCATATACCTTCACGATATAAACGAAAAGAACTTAGAATTGGTAACTCAAGCCTGTCAATCTGCAGTAGAGAAAAAGAAGTTGGATTTTTCTATTGAATCATCGGTTGATAGAAAAGAGGCTTTAAGAAATGCCACGTTTGTTATTAACGCAATAGAAATACCTCCGAGATTTAAACTCTTGAGATGGGACTTTGAATTTCCCATGATGTGGGGTAGTACACAGATTACTGGCGAAAACGGCGGACCTGGAGGCTTTTTTCATTCATTGAGGGTGATCCCTCCCATCTTAGACATTAGCGAGGATATTCAAAAAATTTGTCCCAATGCGTTTTTAATAAATTATTCTAATCCAATGAGCCGAATTTGTTTAGCTATTAAGCGTAAATTTCCGAATCAAAAATTTGTTGGATTATGCCATGAAATCGCGCATGCTGATATATATCTTTCAAATATTTTAGATACAAATATTTCTAATATCATGTATAAAGCAGGAGGTTTGAATCATTTTGGAGTCATTTTAGAAGCAAAATATCGTGATACGGGAAAAGATGCATATCCAGAAATTCGTAAGAAAGGACCTGCAGCTTTTGATAAAATTAAGAATGATCCAAGATTATCTATAAGTGAGGATATTTCGCTTATAAAGTATATTTTAGAAACATACGACTACTTACCTTATACGACCGATAACCACTACGGAGAATACATGTCATGGGCATGGGAAGTTGCCGACTTGCCTCACGGACGTGAATTTTGGGAAAACTATGATTTATACCTCGCAAGTAGCTTTAAAATAACAAAAAGAACCATAGAACGAGGGAAAGGCGCTAAGCTCGTAAGACCAGATGGTGAAAGAGCCGTTCCTATTATTGAAGGCATTTTAACAGATAGCAATCACGAAGAATTATCAGTCAACCTACCAAATGATGGTATTATTACAAATCTTCCAGAAGACCTTATAGTTGAATGCCCTGCGACTGTTAAGAAAGATGGTCTTCACGGAGTACCACTTGGAGATTATCCCAAAGGACTTGCTGCTTTGTTAAATACTCAAGCGTCTGTTCAAGATCTTGTCGTAGAGGCAATTCTTAAAAAATCAAAGAAAATTGCGCTTCAAGCGTTTCTTGCCGATCCTGTAATAAATAGCACATCGCAAGCCAAAAATATATTGGAATCTATGCTCAAACTTCAAAAGAAATACATTCAAATAGAATTAGAATAAAAAAAAATAGAATTTTCTTTATTATTATCTCTCAACTTTTTTAAACTCAATCTCTACCTTATCAATAATCCCAATCTTTGCAGCAAATTTCCTCGTAAACTCAATTCTCCGGTCTCATAAAACATCAATGACTATTATAGAGGGAATGGTTAACAATGGAATTATAATGAAATATTCCATGAATAAGTACATGTTGAAAAAAACTCCCCTAACTGGCTTTTATTTGTCGTAAACGACAATGAGAAATATTAATATACAAGATTCGATCAAGTTATAATATAATTAGATTTTAGTGAGACTATGTCGATTGAACAAAAAGTAGATAATGTTGAGATAAAACGGTATCCGAAAAAGATACTTACTTCTTTTCAACTCGGGGCCATGATTTCTTTAATGACCAGCCCGTTATTCTCCATACAATTACGATATTACTATCAAGATGTCGTAGGTCTTGAAGCAACTTATTTTATGCTTGCAATGAACATTTTTACTATTTTCAACATGTTTAACGACCCTGTAGTAGGTTATCTTTGCGATAGATCTACTAAATTGACGAATAAATGGGGGAAACGATTTCCATTCATAGTAATGGGGGCCTTTCCTATGGCTTTATTAATTTTATTTATTTTTATACCTCCCTCTGTGAATCAGGTGGGTCAATGGGGTGTTTTTTGGTGGCTTTTAATCTCGTTTATATTTAGAGATACAGCACTTGCAATTTATAGCATAAATCGTAACGCCCTCCTTCCGGATAAGTTTCGTCATCAAGAAGATAGAAACTATATGGGTTTCCTGGCATTAATTTTGGAAACATTTGGTTTAATATTGGGTTTCGGAATCCCTGTTTTGGCGGTCGCGTTTTTGGGAGATCAAGAGGGATTTTTTTTATCAGGTATTTTGATTACTGCTTTATGCATTATTCTTTTCATTTTCATGATCCCTGGTGTTAGAGAAGGTCCAGAGTTAAGAGCACGAAGGAGTATACTTGATGAAAAGGAGCGAGTAGGTTTTTTTTCCGGAATGAAAGAAATATTGAAAAACAGGAATTTTATTGCAATGACGAGTCTTAGTATAGCGTATTCAACTTCCATGTCTTTAATTATGACATCTATCCCTTATTTCGTTAGAGATTTACTCCAAATGGAAGCTTTAGGCGAATTCATTTTTATTTTTTATGTAGTAGGGATTTTTATAATGAGTCCTGTTTGGCTTAGACTTTCTTCGAAAATAGGAATAAGAAGAATTGCTTTAATTGGCGGATTATGTCTTGGGTTTGTTTTTATACCAATATTATTCATGCCCGAAGGACCTGAAGGTTTTCCTCTAGCCATCATAGTTTTAATAATATGGGGTTTAATAGACGGTTCTATAATAAGCATGATGGCTCCATTAAATTCAGCAATGATAGATGATGCCACCATAAAATCAGGAAAGCGTCAAGAAGGCCTATACGGCAGCGTGGGAGTCTTCTTTGGAACGTGGGTAACCTCAATAACTTATACTCTTACATGGATAATTACAACAATATTTGGTACGGCGCTTATAGGCTTACGTATTCAAATGGCAATTTTTCCGATTATAGTCATGCTTATTGGAGTTCTCCTATTTTGGAAGCTATATATAATTACTCCAGACGAAATGAAAGAAAACACAGTGAAATTAAAAGAAAGGAACCTTTAATTATTTTCAAATAAATATATTCCTTGGATTCCATTCTAATACCGAAACCGTCTGGGGAGGAATGTCATCTAAACTTTCGGCATCTCCCTGTCCTACATTTTGAAGAAATACATGTAATTTTTCTTCTTTTTTCCATAATTGCGTGTCATAAGAAGGCTCCCAGAATCCATACGATTCTTTTGTTAAATCATGTATATCCCATCTGCCTTTTTTGATATCTTTGCAGATGGCAATTGAAACTCGATTATTTCGTTCTTCATCTCTAAATAATACATAAATGCAATTATTTGAATCAATAAGGATTTTTGGACGAGAGATTGGGATTCTTATTGTACCACCACCCCTCAAGCTAAAAGAAGTTTTTCTTTCAGAGATTTGGAGTGTTCGCCATTCTTTTCCATCGTGAAATATTAGATGATATTGAGGTATTTCATCCTTGCTTATTCGCCAATAAGTCACTATGTATGGATTACCTTGATTGTCAGCTGTCATCGTTGTTGTATTCACTAATTCACGCTTCTGGGGGATTCTCCATACATATTCAGCATTCTCAATAGTTATTGGCAATTTATATTTCTCACCCGTAGATTTCATCCATGATTCACCTACATCAACAGATTTTGCATAGCAGATATCGTGATTAGTTTCTACATCAGGGCTCTCACGCCAACACCAGGAAACATGAATGACATCTTGATAATCAACTACAGCTTGCCAATAGGGATTGCGCTCACGTTGTCCGAAAATTAATTTTTGTTGTATAATTGACCATTGTTTACTCTTAACATCATAACGATTAACCATTAGATCTCCTTTACCGCTACGACCGTGACGGTAAAAAAAAAGCAAGCCTCCATTTGAGAGATTATAGAATTCGGGGTATGTTACCATTCGCTCTTTTGAGTGAGTCATTGAAATTTGCTCGGAAAATTCAAGAGAGTGAGGTACAATGCTACGGCAATATTTTAATTTATTAACGTGGTGATCCCATGAAAGATGAATGATTCCCGTTCCATCAATACCCATGCTAATTGAATTGTGAGCATCTAGAGTGTTTCCTTTATGTTGAGTTCGTGCTATTTCCCAAGATTCCTCTCCGAGCACTCTTCTAGCTACAATAACACTACCCTCTTTATCGTAATAAGATAAATATTGATATTTCCCGTGAGAGATTATTGAATTATGACGAAAAATTGTCGTGTTTATCGAATTTTTCGCCCAACCTTTATCAACAGGTACTATTTGAGAATTAAATTTATTAACTTTTTTATTATTGGTCATTTAACTACTCCAGGTTAAAGAAGATCATCCCAAAGCAATCTTAACTCATTCATCGGATCTTGCTCAACACGAGATTCGACTCCTAATATCATTGTAGCTCGTTCATCAAGATCGTACGGGGGCCATAGAGGTAGACCATCATGGTTTGGATTCCCAGTTCGAGCAAAAGCTACCCAGGCGTCCATCACATTTTTAGCTAATTGTTTTGAATCTTCATTAATCTCAATGCCTCCATCTGTTATATCCTTCGTATCGAGATTGCCAAATACGAATGGAATTTCAATCGTGTGGAGTGCCATGTTATTATCCTGCGATCCGTGAGTAAAAATATACATGTACGAATTTGGTTGATGTTTAACATATGCCTCTAAATTACGAATGATTGGAATTCTAAAAATAATGTCCGTTAGCAATGCATCCAAATACTTGTATGGTATTTTTTTATCTTTCTCTTCTATTCCTTTCTTATAAATTTCTAGCAATTGGTTTAAATCTTGCTCCGAGACACCACTATCATAGAATTGTTGCTTTACCATATCAATAATAGGTTTTGCTTTAGCATCGTCTGCTTGTTTTAGCATGATAGGAAGAAAACCAATTTCGTCTTTATTACATCCAATTATTATTGGTACATTACTCGCCTCTCCCTTTCTCATTATCTCAAGGGGGTGTTCAGGAATGATTTTACCATCAACGAAAGGATTAAAAGGATTTGTCCCTAACTCTAATAAACTCCCAGAAATGGATCTCTGTGCTCTCATTATTTTTTTAATAGGTAACTTGCGCAAGGCATTAATATCCCCCATTTCAATGCGTAATTTAGCATTAAATTTTTCAGTGCCTTTTCTAATGGCAAAATCTCTTGGACTGGCAGATCCACTTTCCAATATTGCTTTATGGTACAATCCTCTTGCTGCAGGAATCGTGAGTAATACGGCAACTGATCCAGCTCCTGCAGATTCGCCAAAAATCGTTATATTATTTGGATCGCCGCCAAACTTGTCAATATTATCCCTAACCCATTCCAAGGCAGCTATTTGGTCGAGAATTCCGATATTTGGCGTTATCCCGGGATAATTAATGAATCCTAAAGCTCCTACACGATAGTTAAAATTTACTACGACAATATCTCCATGAACTGCGAGATTTGCACCGTTGAGTCGCGCCCTTGAGCTTCCTCCTATTATGAATCCACCACCATAAATCCAAAACATTACAGGTCTTGATTTAGTATCTGCTGCGGGAGTCCATATATTTAGATAAAGACAATCTTCATCTTCTTTTTGATTGATTGGAGTAGTACCATCTGGATTATTTTGATGGGGTATTGGTCCAAACTCCGTTGCGTCTTTAACATCATCCCATGGATCCATCGGTTGCGGTTCACGAAATCGTAAATCACCTACTGGTGGTTTCGCAAAAGGGATGCCGTAGAATCGTTGGTATTTTGATTCTTGGACGCCTTTAATTTTACCCTTGGTCGTTTCAATTTCAACCATTATATAATTCTTATCGTGAATATTTCGATTTAAATTTATAGTTCCCAGAACCTACTTTTATAATGAGTTCCCCATTCTTAAAACCTACAAATTCTACATCACTTGATATTTTGATAGGATCATCACTTTCAGTAGTGGTTTCTACATTCTCAGCAGGAAGATAAATGGTAGCTGTAGTATTTGCGGGTAGTTCAAGTTGATATATCATTTCTCCGCCTTCGATTTTCCAACTTGAAGCTATTTTTCCGTGTATCGATTCGTAATGGCCTTTAACCCAACCTAAACCTCCCCCAGGTCTAGGTTTCAAGATAACATGTTTGTATCCGGGATTTTCTTCGTCGAGATTTATGCCTAAAATGACTCGATAAATCCATTCTCCAACGGCTCCAATAGAGTAATGATTGAAGGAGTTCATCTCAACAGTTTGGAATCCCCGTCCCTTCACGTATCCGTCCCACCGTTCCCACATTGTTGTAGCTCCCTGCTCAATCATGTAAAACCAAGATGGAAATTTCCTGCTTAACAATAACTCATACGCAACATCATTATATCCCATTTTAGTTAATTGTAACATCATTGGAAGCGTGGAACAAAAACCTGTCGATATCCGTCTATCATATTTTTCGATTGCTTCAAATAAATGAGCAGCAGCCTTTAGTCGTAATTCTTCTGGTAACAAGTTAAAATGAAGGAGAAGAGCGTACCCCGCTTGCGTGTTTCCCTTAATTCTGCCGCTTTCTTCAACGAATCTGGAGTTAAGCTTATCCTTTATCTGTTTGGCTAAATCAGTATATTTTTTATAATCATTGTCTAATCCTAATAACTTCGCCATCTTTGACAGGAGTTCAGTAGAATGAGCAAAATAAGCCGTTGCAAATATAGTTTTAGGAATTGAGGCTCCAAATTTTGGATATCCTTCAGATTGAATCGTATCACCATTCAACCAGTCGCCATAATTAGCACCCGTAAATCGAATCCAGCGTAAATTTCGATTCTTAGAATAAATGAAATCTATAAATTTCTTTGCTGATTCATAATGTTCCTTAAGTATCCTTTTATCATTATAATTTAAATAGAGATCCCAGGGAATGATGAGACCCGCATCGGACCATGCAGGACTGCCAACACCAAGAGGTATGTCTTTTTCTTCTGGGACTTCGGGAAATGGTATGTATTGGGGATACCTCCCATCTTGCCACTGCTCGTCCCTCATATCCTGAATGAATTTTGTATAAAACGCAGCCATGTCCATGTTATAATTTGAGGTTTGACTGAACACTTGGGCATCACCCATCCATCCCATCCTTTCGTCTCGTTGGGGACAATCTGTTGGCACGCTTATCATGTTATCGCGTTGGGTCCATAAAATGTTTTCCCATAATTTATTTAGCATGGAATCTGAACTCTCAAATATCCCAACTTCTCGTGAGTCGGAAGCAATCACGCAGACTGTTATCATATCGAGTTCGGGTTTTATTCCAGGTTTTAGACCCTTTAGCTCAACATATTGAAATCCATGATAGGTAAAATGTGGTTGAAATTCCCTCTCTTCTGTTCCATTTAGAATAAATTTATCTGTCGCTTTTGCCGTGCGTAAATTCGCAGTATAAAGCGTTCCATCGGGATTGAGCATTTCACCATGTCGCAATTTAACCGTAGCGTTAGGTTCACATGTAGCACCTCCTAATCGTATTCTACACCAACCAGCAATATTTTGACCCAAATTGAATATAAAGACTCCTGGTTCTGGTTCGTTAATAGATATGGGATGAAACTCCTTCACGATTCTTATGGGTTCGTTCATCTGTGCTACAAGTTGCGTACTTATCGAGTCATCGACAGATGCGAATGCCCAGTTTGAATCATCAAATCCTGAAGAATTCCAACCTTTTTGTTCTTTTTGAGCGTTATAAATCTCGCCCTTGAAATGATCTGAGCGTTCAATTGGACCTTCTTCGTAGATTTTCCAGTTGGAATCTGAAAGGATTTCCTTTTTTACTCCCCCAGATGTTATTATTGACATTTGTAGTAAAAAACGAGGAATCACCCCATAGCAGTTGAATCTCCCTGGTATGCTGCCCGGACCCATGTAGCCAATATACCAGCCGTCTCCCAACATTGCTCCTATTACATTTTCTCCTTCATTTAAGAGATCACTGATATCGTAAGTTTGATATTGGGTTCTTATGTTATAATTCGTCCACTCTGGTGCCAATATATGGTCTCCTATACGTTTACCATTTATGTAAAGCTCGTATTCCCCTAAAGTTGTAACATACACATAGGCCTGTTTAATTTTGTTATTAACCGTAAAATTCTTGCGAAGCATTAGTGAAGGATAATATTTTCGACGTACTTTACTCCTTTTTTCATCTTTAAGTTGAGCCCCTATCCATTTTGCATTCCAATCTGAAGCTTTTAGAAGCCCCATGGTCCACATAGATGGTCCACTCCACTCTGAAGGAACATCGTTTTTATCCCATGACATTACTTTCCAATAACATTGCATTTCTGACTCCAGTGGTTTCCCCTCATAGCTCACTTGAGTAGTTTGATCTGAAATAATTTTGCCGGAATCCCACAAAACTCCTTCATTGTTATCCAATCCTTCTTTAGTACTTGCCACGATAATTCTATAAGCAGTTTGGTATTGTGATCTCTCGTCTGATTCAACGATCCAGCTCAATCGTGGCTTGACAACATCAATACCTAAAGGATTTACAAGATATTCACATCTTAAAAAATTAACACGCATGATTTAATCATAAAAAATGTAAAAATAAAAAAGATTATGGTTTTGGAGTGATTTTCAAAGCATAAGCGGGGAAATCTTCAAGATTATCGGGAACTTTTATCGCGAGATTTTCCTCTTGTTGAGTCCATTCTAAGGAACCCTCAATTCCAATTATGCTAATTTTAGCAGATTCGTCAACTATTAACGATTCGATAGTGATTTCGCTTGTTTTTGGCTTATCTAAGATGATTGCATACAAAGCCTCAGGTTTTTGTGTATATCTAATAGCAATTCCGTCCGTTGTCTCACTCTCTGCGCGAATCCACGGGCGCGTTCCAAATATCGATTCAGCATTTACATCAAGCCACTTTCCTAAGCCTAATAAGCATTTTTGTTGAATTTCGGGGATTGTACCGTCAGCCATAGGTCCCACATTTATTAAAAGATTACCATTTTTGCTCACAATATCTACAAACATGTGTATTAACTCTTCAGATGTCAAGTAGTCCTCATCCTTCTCTTCCTTATTATAGCTAAACGAATTTCCAATACCCCTCGTGCTTTCCCACTTGTATTCTTGAACCTCTGACATGCTCTTGTATTCGGGAGTTCTATAATCGCAATGGAAATTCGCTGGAGTAGCAGACTTGCTACTTATAAACACTCTTTTTGCCACCCAATTAACGATGTTTCGAATCAAGGGGAGTTTTACAATTTTTCTCAATCTATTCCCCACCTGCATCCAACGATCGTTAATCACGCCATCGGGATTCTTGTTATAATAGTAGGCAAAGAGTTCATACATATTTGTATCAGGCGGGTATCCTATGTCGTTCCAAAGGATATCCGTGCCATATTTATCAATTAGCTCGTACCAATGCTTGTTTGCATATTCAGTATATTCTGGCGTTGTGGATCCGTTTGATAAAAAGCTTGGAACATCTTTTATCGGATTTGGATTAAAAGACCAGTCTAGAGCACCAGAATAGTAGAACGTCATCCTCATTCCTTTACCTTTAACTGCTTTTGAAAGTTCTCCTACAATATCCCTACTTGCCATGTAATTATCTTTACTTGGATTGGGATATTCACTAGGCCAGAGTAAGAAACCGTCGTGGTGCTTTGTAACGAGACACACGTATCTCGCTCCCGCTTTCTTGAATAATCCCGCCATCTCATCAGGATTCCATTTTTTAATAGCATCGTTAAACATTGGAATAAAATCATCGTAGTCAAAATCCTCACCATATGTTTCAAGGTGGTGTTTTTGGGTTGGACTACCTTGAATTCTGAGAGAATTCAAATACCATTCAGCGTAAGGATTGTTTCTAAATTGTCCTTTAAATCCCTTAGCTTTAATGATTTCAATCATATCTACCCCAGTTACAGCGAAAGCAGGAACGGAATAAACACCCCAATGAATAAAAATTCCAAATTTTGCGTCATGATACCATTCAGGGACTTCATGCTTACTTACAGATTCTCTTGTTGGTTCATATTTCATTTTTTTTCTCTAAATCGTTTTTTTTATTATATAAGAATACTTTCTCCATTCTTTTTATATTTTCCATAAACTCTCACAGCTTCCCACATTGCTTTAACATTGTCCTTTGGAACATTAAGCGTTTTTGGTGCTCCCATGTAATCAATGATTAATATTCCTCCATTATGGGAGCCGACAGTTTTAATCATTTTAATTACTTCTTTGAATACATCTCTTGTTGTACCAAAAGGATAAACTGATTGAATGTTGACGCAATTCCAGAAGCACATCTTTCCTGCGTATTTTTTAGCGTTATTCAACCCAACCATGTGAGGAGAGTCGAACTGAAGCGCATCTACGCCAATTTCTATTAGAGTTGGAATGAGTGCATCGACATTTCCGCAGGAATGAAGGATGAAATGCATCCCTAATTTATGACACAGGTCAATTACTTCGGAATACGCCTCTCGATAGAACTTATTGAAAAGTTTTGGACCTATTATCGCTGAAAGTTGGGTTCCTAAATCGTCAGGAGTCGATACACCATCGGCTCCAGAGAGATATAATGATTTAACCATTTCTAAATAATAAGTTTTTATCTTATTTATGAGTTCTAACACTTTTTCAGGTTTTTTCTTATAATCTATCAAGAGTTTAGTAAAACCTCGGATAAAATGGGACCTTTCGAAAAAAAAGTTCTCCATCAATCCAATTTTATATTTATTCGGAAATAATTTCGATAGCTTTTTAATTGTTTTGAACCTCTTCAGATTTGAGCCACTAGGTACTACAAGAGAATCCAAATCTTCCAGGGATTCTATAGCTGGTTTACTGGGATGTCCCATTGTTGCGTCGCCTCGGTGATCCCAATAGGATCCCCATTCGTCTATTTCTGTATGTGGGATTTTGGGCCAGTTCTTAGGCGGGGGAGGATTCCATTTTGAAGTATCCCATTTATATAATCCAAGTTTTATTAGTCTCGAATCGATATGGGGATAATTAGGTGGAGAATCTTTAGGTTGCCACTCGTTATTTGGAAATGGGACGATTGGAAATACGTCTGTTTTAAGAATTCCTAAAAGCATGTTTGATCCAATGTAAGGAACCCTATCAGGTCTACTAAACTCGATTGCTCTTTTAACTCTTTCTTTTGAATTCATGATTTTTGTTTTCTATTTCTATTTCCAATTTTATTAATTAGTCAAATTTGTATTTAAATTCTCTCTTTCCAATAACCAGGTTTCCTCTTTTGATGAGCGACTGCAATAATGATTATTTTATCGTTATCTTTTTCATATACATAATATAAAGAAAATGGAAATCGCCATGTATTATATTTATGTATATTTTGCTCATAACATGGCCATCTTTCTGGATCTTTTTCAATAAATTGAAGCGCCCTTTCAATTTCATTTAAAAAATCAAGTCCTAGTCCTTGAGAGTGTTGATTGTAATATTGGGCAGAAGCGTTCATTTCTTCTTCAGCTTCTAACAAAAAAGTAATGGTTGT
>Ga0180433_10008782_pt1 | contig 12503 bp, 25 predicted proteins | sample SS_ome_8_FD_132980 | JGI IMG/M metagenome (GOLD analysis project Ga0180433, IMG submission 132980) | Hypersaline lake sediment archaeal communities from the Salton Sea, California, USA - SS_1_D_1 metaG | ecosystem: Environmental > Aquatic > Non-marine Saline and Alkaline > Hypersaline >... | reverse complement strand
TGACGTCGTTAGTTACTCGAATTTCGGTGAATTCTTTGAATCCATCCATGGCTTTTACTTGGATCAATCGGTGTTGAAGAATCACGTCTGCAACAATTTCCCCGTTGTCTTCAAAGAAAACAACCCACCCGTTATTTACTTCCTTTTTTGAGATAATTCCCAACCCGATACTATCATCCCACCTTATAGCAACTAGACTACCGACCTTTAACATACTCGTTTTACCTACAGACTGAGTTAAAATCCTAGTACTTTTCTCATAGCGTCGTCCCGTCTCTTCCTTAACTCCTTTTCATCTGGATAGTTGATGCCGGATTTTGTGTCTGTTTCCAGCTCAAGCTCCGACTCGTGGAATATTGTTTGGTTCAGATTATATCCAAAATAGTCAAGAATATCAAAAGAAATGGTGTACCACAATTCATTATTGAGGGAAGCTCCTGATGTTGAGCCAACGCTCGAATTGACGATAACCCCAGTTGCTCCAGTTGTCGGTATTGTGTCGTGTTCACCGAACCCAACTGGTAAATCAATTAAGACTCGAACACGGTCCCCAGTCTTGAATTTGCTCACATTATTCTCCAATACAGCAAATGGATTTGACTTGTTTCTTCCATAACTCTCTGTTACCCAAAGACACTTCGGAGGTTATCATCAAGCTGACGCCTCAGGAATGCCTCCGTATCTGTATTGTCCCCTTTTGCGTCTTGCGACCCATGTTGTTCGATAATTTCACAATCCTCTGGAATGAAGTGTCCATGGTGTCCATTTGGAAGTACAACGTAAGCAAGGTGTGCGTAAAATTTGGTGCCATATCCTGGCGGATATTCTACTACTGCAAACTCTTGTCCATAATAGTAATTATCTCTGTTAGTAACCCTGATGATATCGCCTGGTTTTGCAATTTTTGTATTCACTTTGACCCCCTATATTCCTAGCGCCGGATACGACGTTATACTGCGCAACCACAGAGTTCTGTGTATTTTTTGTATTTTTGTTGTGTTCGTTGTTGACCCCTACAAAAACGTATATAGAAGCCAAACTTGACCCACCAGACTACCACGAATGTAGCGATGCCCGTTTTTACCCGTTTAATGTGGGTTTGTGTTTTGTTGTATGATATTGAGTGTACAAATTTCTTGTAGGGGGTACAAAATCTTGGATTACGACCCCTTAAAGTCAGGTTTTGATGACCAATAGGACTAGAGAAGAGACTTTAGATGCTAGACGCCATGTGCGTTTTTAGGCTGTTATTGAGGTTTCATACCCATATCTCCCCTTAACAGTATACTAAAGGCAGTGAGTGCGGGGTGGATTTTGTAGGGGGATTTTGTACCTGGAGCACAGGCACGCTACGACTACTACAAAAAACCCCGAATATTCCCTGAAAACCCCGAAAAATTTGTAGGGACCGGGAATAGTTTTGTAGGGGTGATAACTAGTTGTGTTATAAGGACTTATGAAACGACAATTTGCTGATATTCATCCAACTCTAATCCAAATGCCGGATCTACATTATCCATCCTCCCTATACTACCATCAGAATGGAATACCAGTAGAGCGCCATTATCTATTTCTGCCCCGTATTCATCAACCACCACCAGTTCAACCATTTTTTCGTTTTGTACCAACCTCAGTCTTAGTACTTTTTCTTTTTCTGTGTTGGGGGCGTCATATGCTTCAATTCTCATTTTTGGTCTCCTATGGTGTCACGGGGGTATGGTTACTCTGGGACGATAACCAGAACATTTTCTGGATGAGGTTCTATCGTTGTTGCAATTTCTGGGTGGCCTATGTGATACAATCTGTCTGCTTCATCTATGACCACGACGTTCATTTTACTGTTAAATTTCCTGAGGATCTTCCTGAGTTCCTTCACTGTCATTTATTAAAAACCTCATTTTTGATTAGAATAACAAGGAAACTATTAACGACTTTTCAAGAATTATTCGGTTTCCCCCAATGGGCATTCGACTTCACACCAGTCATCCTCCACGGGCAATTGCAGTACCTTGGGATTCCCGTTTGCGTCGAATTCTCCGAACCATAGGTCACAGTGGCCCCGAAATACACCACCACACGTTTCGTTGGCAATGACGACACCTACGCGCCCGTCAGAGACCCTTACAAATTGCCGAACTTTTCCAGTATCCATGATGGTTTCCTATAAAAGAAGGGCGTAAGGCATGGAACACAGTATTAGGTTCCACACCTTGACGCCCAAGGGGGTACAAAAAAGCACGATACGGTCCAAGCGGTCTACAATAACGGGAGATCAACCCCGAGCCTGAGACTTTGCCCGCACGTGCTCAATTCTGATTAACAGGTTCCTTGTAGTACGCATGTTGTTAGTTGATTATCGTTAGTGTCAGTAATGACGTGGGTTGGTCCATATTCTACGTCGATTTTGACGCAGCACGAACGTATCATTAAGTCTTTACATGCGTTTTGAAGCCATGCTATAATTTCGGGAACTTCCGCATCCCCGAAATCTCTAAGGTCACCATAGACGTAAACCAACCCCCATGCCAGAGAATTTTCATCGCCAGTATTGACAACCCTATATTGTATAGGCCCTTCCGATCCGACTGGCGGTGCAGCAAATTTTTCTCGAATTGGTTGGTTAGACTTTGTATCATTTACCGGCAGACGGTCGACACGAATACATCCAGCAATATGTGTCCATTGACTCATATTTTACTCCTTGTTCTCCATATTCCCCTTAGTCAACGATCAATAAATGGATGTACAATATCGATACCTTGCCTATGAGCTTCCAGAATCAAAGCGAAGAGATCGGGTTTTGTAATTTTCATACCGAGACCCATAATCTCCAAGACGAAAACATCGTAATCTTTCCCAATGTTGGAGGTAATACTACCGAAATATGAGTTCCCGCTATGTATAACCCTAATTCCCATTATTTTCTCCAGGAATGACAAATGTTATTTCCGCCCACGTCCCGTATTGTTCTCTCAGTTCGTCAAACAAATCTGCACATATTGGAGCGAAATCTACTTCTTTCTCTATATCTAAACCACTAGAATACACAAGTTTGTCCATAATTCTTACTGAGTATAGAATTTTCATGCCCTATTCCTTTTTTGAACTAGGAATGGTAAGCCTTATTTCAGCTAACGTCCCGTATTGTTCTCTCAGTTTGTCTATTAAAGTTACACATATTGATCCAAGGTTTCCTTTTGGGTCGACCTCTATGGTGTCGGAGGATACTAACTCACTCCTTACTCTGACATTGTACATAACTTTCATGCTTTACTTCCCATTATATTGTATGCAAAATAGTCAGAAACCCCACCAAATCTGACAGTCCAGGAATATATAATCCGCGAGTACATATCTTCCTGGTCCCGCGCCACAACAGCGCCCACCAAGCGGGTACCGAGTAGTCCATTGTTCTATGATCTATCGCCGAGTGCGGCTCATAGCATTAAATTCCACCCAGTAAAAGACTGATTGCGCCTACCAGACAGATGTCTGTCGTGGATGGTCCCCCCTCACTTTCGGAGTTCAGGCAGCTTTACGACTAACACCGTATCTTACCTGCGTTGTTACCTGCCTCTGGTTAGTACTGGACACTAGAATAGATCACAGAACAATAAACTACCACGTGCTACACCATTTGAAAGCACAGGCAGGGATACCCGGACTCGAACCGGGAAAACAGATAATCAATCTGCGACCTTTTGTCCACTTTATAGGCTGGTACAGGAGTGATTAAGTCCTGTCATTTATTAAGTATCACCATATGCACCCTGGACTTCAGTCTGACACGGCTTCATAACCGTCGCTTTTCCTGTTAAGCTATATCCCTGCTTATGCTTTCTAAAATGCAGTAGCAAGCCCCCACCAACTTGCCCATATCCCGCCCCAACTTGGAGGCACCACACTATTGATTTGTAGATAATGCCCATAGCCGACGATTTCTGGCCGTCGTTTGCGCCATGGACAGTTTCGTGTATCTTTGTTTTTCTACAGGATTTTTCTAATTTACCTGCCAGGATATGACGTGAGACGGTACTGCCAGACAGTAAAGAGTCCGTTTATTCGCGCCACACCCTCAATCACGCCCGTTCAGCGTACCATCAGACACGTAACTTGCTAGGTTAAACGTCCGACGAATCCAAACCATTCTAGAAACCGCTGCTATCCACGACATTAGACCTTTATGTCCTAGTCGACACTCGGACCCAATAGTTAGTCGAGGAATTCTAGCAGACTGGCTTGACAAAGAATAGCTGCGAGGATTGCCTATCAGCGTGACATGTCATTCGTGGGCCTTTCGGCTGAAATTCTGACTTTACCGTTCCATTAGCCATTTTCTTCCGTGACGTGACTTTCGCTATCACCGCTCCCATCGGGCGACTAGGCCGTCAACTGGGTTTGGTTGCTAGTATCGCGTATTGAACTCCGACTAACGTACTTAGATCAGACTTCTACCACGAACGTAGACCCTTTCTTTGGGCTTCAGACTGAAGGTTTAGCTACTAGACCCCATCGGAATATGAGACCATTGGCCTACTAAATCAGCCCTGACGGTTTACCGGAGACTAATCGGACCCCACTCTTACTTCCATGTTATAGGTACTGCCAGGACGGAATAATCGCCCCATATAATGTCAAGAGTCACTTGACGACAGAATGCCTATCGGTCCACGCCCCTAGTGGAAGAGGAAAGACTAGAGGCGCGGTGCGATAATCACTCCAGACTACTTGCCCATGCTGGAAAACGCCTTGCGAGTCGCGCCGACAGTGGTGCCACGTCCGAGAAGCTTGGACGCGATGACCGCTGCATTATCGGAGCCGAACCCGAGACTGGAGTCGGGAGTATACCCCCCACCATTCTCGACCTGATCTTCAAGAACCTTCCAGACCTTCGAGAGCGCGGCGATTGCGTCATCCAACGTCTCATAACTCGACGCGGCATCGACAATGCGCTTGTGCTCCCGATAACACTGGGCGTTCTCGACCAGACGATCCGAACCGAAAGCGACCGACGTTTCAGCGACACTGGAACCATTGCTCATAGTTATCTCCCGTGAGATTGAGCCCGTCCCATATATCGGCGACTACACCGTCCCGACTATAGGACGGACAAGTAGTAGATCTTTACTGAAACTCATATTCGGACCCACATTGCGTAGGCCACTTATTATCGGTGGTTCTGATAACCACTTTGGCTTGCGTCCGAAAACACTTCGCGGCCCGTTTGGTCCGTTTTGTTGTGTTTTCTTTCTTTCATCTTACATTATACTATAGCGCTAGTTATACAAGTAGTCAATTTATTATCAAATAAAAAAATCGGCTTTTTTGGGCTTGAATCGTCGACATTATATGCCAAACAACGTCCCGGTTCGATAATATTCACGTCCCATTTTGAATGGCCGATAATACCATTGTTTTTGGTATAATCCGATAAAATGTCGTTATTATACGCGAAAAACGCCGTTATTACCGGAAAGTCCTATAGGATGAGTTATGTAAGCCCTATAATGTTCACAGTTATCGGCAAAAATGGTCCAATAACCATGAAAAACGCGATATTATTAGACAATAGCGATAAAAATAGTGTCCGATAACCCAAAAACCGCTGTAAATGTCACAAAAACACGGACATTATCACACACAACAAACTAGTTATCCGCCAGACCCGATAATCGCCACGGCCCAACGTCCAATAAATTTACATGTCATGTTGTGTCCGATAACACTTTTGCGCCACAGTCCGATATTTTGTACTACAAGAAAGTCCTATAAATCTTGTAGGGAGATGTCCGATAATGTTTTGTTAGCAGAGTCCGATAACACCCTTTTATGCAAACGTCCTATAACGCAAATAAGATCATGTGTCCGATAATGTTGATTTGCGCCATGGTCCGATAACGCCACTTTGCTGTCGTGCGTCCCATAAGGTCCTAATTTTTTGGACAAAAACGCATACAATATTATAGGAATGGTTGCATAATTATCCACCAAAACACACACAGGCCAAACTATTATTGTTCGCGTCCCATAAAAACTCACGGCTCAAAGGCCCGATAATCTGGGCCTAGCCGATGTTATCGGTCGCTAGTGGGGAAGGTCTAGTTCCGATAATGTAACGAACTCTTCGTCCGTATAACCAAATTCTGTCCGATATTCCCATCGCCTGATCGGAGTATAGAGTTCCAGCATTCCTGGAAAATCTTCCTTGTATGCCGATAATGTTCCATCTCGGAATTGCCTTGGTCCGATATTCTCGGCTGCTCTAATTGCCTGCTCCAACGTCTCATAAACTCCGATTGTCTTGCTCGCGAAGTCTAGGTCCACTAATCCCGCCCATTCGAGCACGTAAATCTTCACTTTATTCCTCCTCATAGTCCGAGAATTCTTCGTATTCACACGTTGGGCAATATCGCTCGCCCGATAAGTATTGCCATCTTAGTCCACATTTCGGACACACGTCACATTCAGTGTCTCTTACATTGTCACTCTCGCTCAACATTATCGGCCTCCTCGTTTCTCGTTTCTTGCTTGAACTGCCGTTGCTTGTTACGGGACCACCGCATTGCATGTCCGACAGTATCGCTCATTCTCTTGTCGATTTTAGCTTTGCGCCAGTCTCTCGCCGATCGTCTTTTACAGTAATACTGTTTCATGTTATTGTCCCCACAGGGGAGGGTCCGAAAACCCTCCCCATGTCCGGTAATACCTACTGTCCGGCTGCGCCACAGGCATCGGCTCTTGTTATCGGAGCCGCCTTCGCGTTATCGGAAACGAGTCTCGGGTTCACAACCCCAACATTATCGGCATCGTCGCCAAGGTTTGTCAGCAGGACTTTTCCAATGTAACAAAAATCGCGGACCAAAGTATCCTTCAGAGCTTTAACGGCTCTGCGCTTATCGGGTGCCTGGGCACAAGTCCCATAAAACCGACTGTGGAAGGGACTGATAACCCGCGCTCTCCAATGTCCATTCCGGGTTCTTTCAAACTGAAACTTTACGGTGCGCTTGGAGTCGGTTTTAAAACTTATCGAACCGTCCGATAGGGCAATCTGCATTGCCGCCTCAGCTTGATCTTGCTTCAATTTAATTCGTGGTGAGATCATAATATTCTCCAATGTCCTATAGTTATCGTCTTGTCCCTACAATAGAGTATAGAATACCTGTGCGGGATTGTCAAAAGAAAAAACCAGAAATATTACATACGATATTATTGTGAACATCCGATAATGTCCTACAAAAACACACACGAACCAAACTATTATGAATAACGTCCGATAATCGCCCACGGCCCAAAGGCCCTATAATATACAATACCATGCCCGCTTGGTACGTCTGATAACAATCTGATCCGAGGGAACCCACTGGTTTATGTTATCGGAACCCGTAGGATTTTCCGTCCAATAACATTGCCAATAATCGCATCGTCGCCCTTGCCTTGTTAGTCCGGTAAGAACTCCACGTTTCTCAGGATGTCCGATAAGTGTTACCTTAGTATTTGCTATAGGTCTTTCCATCCGAGATACTCCTTCGTGGTTATAGGTCTTTGCGGAGTCGTCTTTGGATCTGTTCAAGCTGGGCTTTAGTTAGCTTCTTCCGATAACAGAAGATACTATTGTCCGTACCGTACCGATAACATGCCCAATACCCTAGTCCGATAACGAACATGAATAGTCCGGTAACAACGTATTGTGATGTGAAGTACCACAGGAATGAAGCAGAGATGTATAGTCCTATAATGGACATCGTTAGCACCGATAACTGAGCGAATACATCCCACCCGTTAATGTCAGTCTGATAACTACCATCGCTCTCTCTAGTGGCGATAACAACGTCACCATAATCTGTTTCAATATCGAACGGTCCCATAATACTCTCCCTACAAGAATGAGTGTCCGATAAAACATCCGTATTCTCGGAACCCTCCCAGTTGTCTGATAACAGCACTTCTGTCGAACGTCCGAGTATCTGTTGTTCCAGCTTCTCTGTAAGTTATGGTACAGTTACGTCCGATATATTCGTGGAGTCTGCCGAGCGTCCGAAGTAGTTTGTTATCGGAACGAGCATGAACCTTTCTTGTTATAGGATCTTGGTCCGTCCAGATAACCACCATAAAGAGTCTAGGTCTCATAACTCAAGCCTCCACAAGAGATACGCTGTGAGTGTATTCCAGGCAGGCTTTATAGTGTGGCCAGGAAACGGGAACACTTATCGGATGGTCAACATTCTTGCGAACAGCAACAACGTCCGATACCTGCGAGCCGGTCAACCAGCTTATCATGGCCGATAACCAGATGTCCGGAACACAACAGTATTGATTGAATCCGTAGTCCGGTGTCCGATAAGTTATGAGTGTCTTGGTCATAGTTATTGCTCCGATCAGGTGCTTGGTCCGGTATTTACTGGCCGATAGAATTCAAGGCTGTTTGAACGGTGCTCATCATATCACAGAGATTCGTAATAACGAAGCTACCGATTGTTCCGCTGATTGCGATTGCGAAGATAACTTTCATCGTCCGTTTCCTTTCTTTTATTATCTCGTTCCCTTACCATATATATACTACGATTCGCTTCGGTGGATTGCAAGAAACAAAAAAGAAAAAAGGAAATATTCTCTAGTCCGATAACAAGATGAAGATTGTTTGTCCGATAACTCAGCTTGCTAGTCTAGCAAGATAGTCCGATAACAACAAGAGATAAGATAGTCTGATAACAAGAGAGAAGAAGATAGTTCCGATAACCAAGATAGTATGGGTAGGTAGATATAGGACCACTTGGGGGTAGCCCTATAATATAAATGGTCCGATAATTTGGGGTGGGTCCGATAAGCCCAGGGGGTCCACTCACAACAAGCCAAAAATCAACAAGCCCTACAAAAAACGAAGAATTATGTTCCATGCTCCTCGCCGCCCTCCTCTTCCCCGCAAGGGGGTATCCCCATTTCTACCTCAAAATCAAAAACCTTATCACACTACAAAAAACCTATAAAAAAATTGGAGACGACGGAATTAATTGATGTGCATCACGTATAAGGTAGTATGGAGTACATACTCCCGTGTGCTTCGCTCTAAATTTGACTTTTTCTTTTGCCTTAGGAGGATTTATAATGGTGGCAGTAATCCCCACTTGGTCGTCGTGCCTATTATCTTCTTAAGTTATTTGCAATCAAAGGATAAGACATGAGTTGGAAAATTTTGTTATGTTTATTTAAAGGCCATGATTGGTGTTGGCTGTAAAAGGTGTGGCAAAACAGAGAGGTTTTAAAAATGACAGTAAACGAAATGGCAGCATATTTAGCAGAATACCATTGTGGTGTCGCGTGGAATAGTCGCTATGAAGAATTTTGGCCGATTGATGAGTATGATGGAGATTTTCTAGAATACTGGCACGATCCAGAGGGATGCAATGATAAACTTTTTGAGGCTTGTTTGAGAAAAACATACATAAATATGCAGAGATGGAATTCAAATGACAAATAAAGAATATTGGATAGAAGCTGTTGAATCTTCACTAGATGAACATGGGCTTATTGCTACCACAGAGCAGGTTGAAAAAATAGCTGATGATATGCGGATAAATGCTGAACATCAAAGTATGGTTTTTGGGTCAGATGTTGCTAGTGAAAATTTATCACAATCATGGAAAAATGAAATTGATGGTTTGAAGAAAGCTTTGCGGGACGAACAAGAGAAGGTAGTTTGTCCTATTTGTCTAGGTAAAGGACGTGTTAAGCATTCCTGTGGAACATTTTTTTCCGAATCAGAGTGTTTTAGGTGTAAAGGAAAAGGTAGAGTGCAACGGTGACGGGGACAATATAATGACAAATCCAGAATCATGGAAAGAAGTTATTGATAGATTGCAAGATCTGTTGCACGACGCCCAAGGGACTAAGGTTTGTTCCGTTTGTCATGGCCGTGGACACATTCGAGAGGCTTACGAGACTTTTTCTGTTGAATATGAATGTATCAAATGCAAGGGGAAAGGAAGATGTTGGCAGAGATAATCACCCATCATGTGGTGGTCTGACCCAAATGCAGTAGAGAATGAGTTGCAAAATTTGAGGAGATATTGCGATGTTTAACGTACATTGTATTTGTTGTGGCACCTTATTAGAAATGGAAGAAGTAGATAATCCACTAGTAATTTCTCCAGTATACGACGGTTTGATATTCAGGGCTACAGGTAATTATGGATCTTCTGTTCACGACCCTATGCCGTCTTGCGAAGAAGAAATTCTGCAGGTAGTAATTTGCGACAGATGCATAAAAACAGGATCTAATAGGGTCTCCAAATTGTATGATATAAAAAGAGAAGATACTGCCCGTATTAAGAGGTTTAAGCCATGATGTTTGAAGTTTGTCCAGATTGTAATGCCCAGATGGTTCTCGCTGCGTGCGATAAATACATGTGGTGCAATAGATGTAATAAGTTTTTTCTCTTGCCAGATTGTCCCAGCATTATTGAGACGGCAAAGAGGATTAGATATACCTTATATGCCGACATGAATTGTCCGCATTGTTTTGGTCGTGGTAGAAGGAAGGGGACTGGGATGGCGAGTGGCACAATTATTGATTGTGGGTGTTTTATGAATAGGGCAGTTATGGAAGCATTGAATCAATATAGAGCAGGTATGAATCAGGAATGTTTTCGAAAGGAATACCTAAATGAGCCATGAAATTCCAAAAAATGGTTATGCCGTAACATTAATCGCTAATGAAGATGGATGGACATGGCAAACATGGAAAGATGGGGAAACTACAGGGTCGTTTTCTATGGACATTATTGCTGGTGGGGCAAGAGGGGCACAACAGGGGTGTAAGGAGGATGTTTTGTGTCCAGAAGAACTTGGGATGTGTATTGATGAAGAATGTGATGATTCTGGACTGATAGAGGTGTGTAAACTACTCAAGTTCCTTGGAGAAACCGAAGAATTATCAACTGAATATTGTGATGAAAGATTTCGAAATGAGTTTTTGAATCTTGGTGAATTGGATTTTTGTGCTGATATTATTTCAGATACAGAAAAACCAATTTATCCATACGAAGCCTTAACTGACAATAAACCATCTAAATGGGTTGTTATGTCAGATGAGGGTTTAGTAGATGTATATCCAGACGAAGATGATCGTGTACATATACCATTGATGACGTTTAAATATGTTTCTGGACATGAGACGTCTATGGAGGAGATTATGGGAAATTTATCGTCTATGGTTTTACAAAAGATATTTAATTTGATTCCAGAAGATCAGATAAATCAATTACAGACAGAAATTCCTGTGAGAGCAGTAAGGTCAGTATGTGATGCTGAGACAAGAACTACAACGGTACAAGTTGGTTTTATGACTGTTGTACCAAAGTAGGTTGGGGATAATTTTAATGAATAGACTAGATAAGGAAAACAGAAATAGATTATCTTGGTGGTTTCCAAGATTGCCAGGACATATATTGACGCCTAGAACCGCCATTCTTCCATATTCTGGTCAGAATTTACTTGGAATATTTGATGGTGAAGTGATTGGTAGTGATTTCAATATATTATGTGACGACATAATACAAACCGGTAATCTTTTGGGTTGGCCATTGTTTTTGCGAACAGATTATTTGAGTGGCAAGCATAGCTGGAAAGATACTTGTTTTGTGAATGATGCGGCATGTGTCCCGCAACATGTGATTAAATTGGTTGAATCTAGTGCTGTGGCGGATATGTGTGGTTTTCCAGCAGATTGTTGGGCGGTTAGGCAATTGCTTAAAACAGAACCCGTATTTTTTGCTTTTCATGGTGATATGCCAATAACAAAGGAGCGACGATATTTTGTTGAGGATGGTAAGGTGATATGTCATCATCCGTATTGGCCGTGTGAAGCATTTAATAATTCTAAAGTGTCTAAGGATAATTGGGTTAAGTGTCTAAATGAGATGAATTATGAAGATTGTAGTGAAGTGGATTTGTTAACTGTATTGAGCGAAGATATAGGAAAAGCAATTGGGGGATCATGGTCCATTGATTGGCTTTTTAGTAACGGTTATTGGTATATGATAGATATGGCAGAAGCAAATAAAAGTTACCATTGGTCGGGTTGTCCTTTTGGGAGGATAAACAGATGGGTAAGTTGACAAAAGATGATTTGGTCAAATACAAAGAAGTATATAGTGAGTTTGACAAGTGTGGGCGTAAGATAATCAACAGAGTTGATGCCATTATTGGTTTGCTATGTACTCAGTTTGGTGTTTGTGTGGGTAATTGGGGATTTGTTGATGAACCTGAAGATTGTGGTTTGAATTATGTTACCACGGATGTTTTTCTGCCACATGGCAAAAAACAAGTATTGTCTGTTTCTCTATATTTCCCTTACTCATCAGATGCGAATTCGATGAGTGTTGGGCATATCAATTATGCCCACAGTATTCCGATGTATTTTCTTTTGTTGACGGATCACGAGATTGAGTCTATCGTCCAAAAAGAGATAGAGGATTGGGAAAAGAGACAAGAGAAGGCGGCGGCAG
>Ga0180433_10008781_pt1 | contig 12503 bp, 11 predicted proteins | sample SS_ome_8_FD_132980 | JGI IMG/M metagenome (GOLD analysis project Ga0180433, IMG submission 132980) | Hypersaline lake sediment archaeal communities from the Salton Sea, California, USA - SS_1_D_1 metaG | ecosystem: Environmental > Aquatic > Non-marine Saline and Alkaline > Hypersaline >... | reverse complement strand
GGCGTCTGGTCGAAAATGGCGGAGTTGGGTGTGCTTGAATTCTTCCAGTTGTTGAACCAAACGTTGAGGTTGGTCACCCCGGCGACATACTTGGTGCCCAGAATAATCTCCTGGTCCCCTTTGCTGTCTTCCTGAAGATCTGCCGAGGTTATGCAGAGCGCCCTCTGGGTTTCACCAAGGGTTATTACGGTGAAGCTCAATTCGGTCGCGAGAATATCTCCGAAATTGACTATACTGGTTGAGTCCCCCGCCACAAGCACCCCGGTAACGTTGTTGGGTGTTGTGGAGACATATCCGCCCAGGTCCTCTTCCATAACATCATATGTGCCCGCCTGAACCGTGAAAGAGTATTCGCCGTTAGCATCTGTGACCGTGCTGTCACCGGTGCTGAGCATGACGCTGACGCTAGGTATGCCGGGCTCGGTGGCATCAAAAACGCCGTCTTCATTTTCGTCCAGATAGACCGTACCTTCGATGGTGCCGGTGATGCCGGCCTCGACAAGGCCGAAGGCGACCAGGGCCGTGTCCCCTTCCGCACTGAGTGTCTTATCCACGCTCAAGGGCCCGACCGCTGCAAAACCGGCCGGCACAACCATTGTCACCGTGTAGCTGGAAACCGGTACCATAAAGGAAAAGGCCCCATTGCTGTCGGTGGTATCCCGCTGGCCGCTGTTCAGATAGATCTCGACGTCGGGGACGCCGCTTCCCGTAGGTTCAGGACCTTCTCCTTCATCCACCCACAATTCCACTCCACCGAGTATGGTCCCGTATCCGCCTATGGCCCGATCGCCGAAGGTGGCGAGCACAACAGAACCCTTGGTGGCTGTAACCACCACGTTGTTGGGAGTTGTTGAGTTGTAGCCGCTTGGATCCACCTCGGTAACCGTGTATGTTCCGGGATCCACCCTGAAGGCGAACTGGCCCGAGGCCGTTGTTATCTTGCGGGCCCCCGTATTGAGCCTTACTGTCACCCCCGAGAGACCATGCTCCCCGCTGTCCTGATCGCCATCGCCATTGATGTCATTGAACACCACACCCCTTATGTACGCCGCCCGGACCGGTCGGTTACGGGTGACCGTTACCTCAGACGTTATCACGGTCTCCCTGTAGCCCTCGTTTTCCTCGTGTCTGGAATCACGTGCCCGCGCGGCTCCAATGGCCGTGATGCGAATACGGTTAATCCGCCCTATGTTGATATTGTCGACAGCAGTAAGCGCCGCTATCTCTCCCTGCTCGAGCTCACCGTTACCGGAGGTATCGCCCCAAAGCCTGTCGGGTGTAGAAGTGTCGTCGTCGTGGTCATACCAATATGTGAACAGAGGATGGGGATAGTCCCCGTCGCTATATGCGGCGGGACTTCTGAGCAAGGCGATTACTTCGTTCGCCCCACCGTTCGATCCATTGTCGTAACCGTATATCTGCCGGACGAGCGTATTATCGTAGGGATTCGGAGTGTCTTCTATAGTGTCGTCGTTGCGGTCATCGGCGGTAGTCACACCGTCATTGGTTGAGTCGAATGTATAGCGGATGGTCTCGGCCCCGGTCTGATAGGTCTGGGACGGCGCATACATGGCCGTACCGGTGGGCGGTACCTGTGCCGGGGAAGAGGACACGTCAATCGCAGTGGGCGCGCCCGGCGCGTTGGCATCATCCGGTTCGGGTCTTATGTTGGCGTTAAACACTACGTCATAGGGCCCTGCATGAACCAATCCTCTCTGGCCCCGTGAGTAATCTATGCCATAGCCTATACTCCTCAGGTCCCTTATCATCACATCCACTGAGACCCTGGCGTTCTGCTGAGACTGGGCATCGAGCTCCGCGATCCGGGACGTCCGCCGGCCTCCACTCAGCATATACATCAGACCAGCGGCCACAATCACCCCTATGACCAGCACGATGAGCGTTTCGATCAGGGTAAAACCTCTTTGGTTTCGCATCGGTCTCGCCTCTTTCAGTCTTTCACTTACTGCGCATGTAGGCCACCACCCCCACGTCGCGGGTGTCCGAGCCGCGCGGGTAGGTGACCCTTACCTCGATTCGCTTCATGTCCGCAACCGGATCGTTGTCGGTTACGGTCCAGAATCTATTGAAAGTGGTCCTCACGGGATTGCCGGGATCGGTATGCGAGCCGGCGGTGAGGTCTGTGTCGGTTGAGCTGAGATCCAGAAGCTCTTCCATCTTCTCCTGGGCGAGATCGGTTGCGACGGTGCGCATCCTGCTCTCATTGATGTTCTGCATGCCCAAGGGGAAGATGCCGGCAAGGCCAAGGAAGGCTATGCCTATTATAACACATACCACCATCAGTTCGATAAGTGTCATTCCTTTCTCATTGGCGCACATCGTCTGTACTCCTTCTCTCACCTAGTCCTCGCTTACCAACTCGCCGTCATATTGATACACATCTGACACGTAAGTAAGACCGGTGGCTGCCGTTAAATCGATCCTCTGGGCCAGGTTCCTGGTGTTGACCAAGACCACGGACCCCGTCTCACTCGCCGCTCCCGACGGTGTGAATGTCACGGAATTCCGCGCGAAGCTTACGCTCCCTATGGCCACCTTTTTCGGGACTTCGAAAGGCCCGGAACTCGTCTCACCCGCGTCCTGAGTGCCATCACCATCTCTGTCTTCGAAGGTTAGGTAGGTGCCAGCATCCGTATCAAAGACAACAACGACTGAGTTATTGGTAGACACCGCCCTGGTTCTCGCCAGCTTCAGCGATGACTCCAATTCCCGGGATCCCGAGGTCAGGTTAACCGTCTCTTCGTGCTTTCTTAGAGCAGGTACCGAGGCGGCCAAGACGATGGTCATTATAACCACAACCACCATAAGCTCGATTATCGAGAACCCGGCCTCGCGATTTCTTGAACTTGTCCTCATGAAAGATTCCATCTCACGCCTCCGATTATTCGGTATCATCGAACCACCACTTAGCCAATGCACATGCTGTGCCAAAACAAATAACCACGGGCGAGTTTGTCCCTCATAATCCCTTGTTGCGTAATGAGATAAATAGAGGCTCATTCGTGGCTAGTTGAGGAAAGTATCGTAGCAGTGCAGCTCGCAATACACAGTCGCAAAATGCAATTCACGATGCGCATTGCAATACGGCTTGGAAGCGACGCCTATACTTGTCAATATCAGCAGGAGGATGAGACATTGCTGTCGAGTTTGACGGTTACGCTGGAACGGCCTCAGCCCTTCGGCTCATACTCCCAAGCCTTCGATCATTATGCCGTATTCTTTACACGTTTCCGATTGAGGTCACTGTCTACCCGCTATATAGTAGTACGCCTAATCCTTGCCGATTACCGAGGACTTCTTCCCGTCCATAGTCAGCGGTTTGTCGCGCCTGTCGTCTATCTTGAGCGAGGTCAGCACTCTCACTGCTCCCTGTTCGAAAGCGCTCTCATGGATCTTTCTCACGACCTCCATGATGTCCGGGATTTCCCCCTCAACATTCGTGGCCATTGAGGATAGCTCAAACTTCAAACCGCTCTCCTTCACAATCTTGAATGCCCTTGCCACGTAATCGCTTATGCTGGCGCTACCGGTGCCCACAGGCACCACACTTATTTCGGCTACAGCCATAGTCCACCTCCTTAAAGCACCCATTGGGTATATGCACGCATCCGGGGCCGCTCGAGGCGGCGAAGTCAGACAGCGGCGCAGATCTACGAGGCCGCTCTCACCTGATGCCCGAATCCACCCCGCTAGTATCTCTCCCAGTGGAGCACATCCGAGAGCGCCCGCTTGCCATGAGGTTCGGGTGCCTCAGCCGGATATCCAAGCGAGATGAGAGCGACAAGATTGTGTCCCTCCGGGATACCCAGTAGATTCGCCACAGGCTGGCCATAGTCCTTCTTGTATCCGGCTACCCAGCAGGTCCCCAGTCCCAGTGCATGTGCAGCCAAAAGGATATTCTGGGTGGCAGCAGACCCGTCTTCCAGATAGTGCTTGACCCCTTTGGCAAAAACGGCCACACACGCACCCGATTGCGCAATGAACTTCCCGTAGTCTGTAAGGTCGGCTATTTTCTTCCTCGTCTCAGGTTCCGTAATAACCACAAACTCCCATGGCTGGATGTTGTTCGCCGAAGGAGCAAGTCTTGCCGTGTCTATTATTTCCTCGATCAACTCAGCGGGGACCGGCTTCTCCTCATATGACCTGACGCTCCTTCGGGTCTTAAGCGCTTCAATTGCATCCAATTCACATCACCTCCTGCATTTTATGTGCTGTTGTACACGACTGCCACTATCCCCATAATATACCGGATCTTCCAGACCTCAAGCGAAAAGGGGGACTTGCGTCCCCCTCGCTTCACGAATGCCGGTGCAAACCGGCGTGCGTGCTTATTCGAACAGCGACTTGATGTTACCCCAGGTGGTGCCGGAAACCGCACTCTGTGGGGCGTTGGATTCCTGCGGGGTGAAAGCGGCTTCAAGACCCGCCTCCGAGCAGAGCATCCACGTATCCCCGCAGTCGGGGTACCTTATCATAGCCTCATCACGGCCACCTTCGGCCCCATAGGCGTGGAAATCCACGATTTCTCCGTTCCCGTCCAGTAGGTATACGACATCACCGCTGTTGGCAAGGCCCAGCCCTCCGCTCGAGGCGGTGAACACCTTCCCCAAGAAACCTACCGGCTCACCTCCCCCGAAAACAGTCAGGAGCTCGCCTGGAGCGATGACCGAGGCTGAATCGGAAAACACATGTCTCACCGACGAGCCGTCGGTGAGGCTCCAGCCCGAAAGATCCGCCGCCGCCGAGCCGCAATTCATGATTTCCACGAACTCATCATCGGTGGCGTCACGGACGCCGTCCCGGTTGGCGTCACCCTCGAGGTCGGCGGGCGGGTCTGCAAGAATCTCATTGAGCCTTACGCTGAGGCTTCCACTTCTTACCCGATACCCCATCCAGGGCGTCACCGTCGATGTGTCGGTTTCGAGTACCGAGAAACGATAGTGAACCGTATCGCCCGCTGCACACGGCAGGATGGTAAACGCCCACGTACCAAGATCCGGAGCTCCCGAGACCAGGTCCATCGCGGGTTCCTCCCCATCTTCCAGGTTTATGTCATAAGCCAAGAGGACCTGGGAGATACCCGAGGCGTCACCCGCCTCGATCATTATCGTAGTGCTGTCCGCCGAAGTCGGGTAGAGGGGATCCCGCCCGGTAGCAAAGATATGGGGCGGCGGATCCGAAGAGTTGGAATCCCCCGGCGTGGGATCACAGTCGTTTCCGCCCTTAGGCAGGAAATGGTCGAATAGGTCCCACGGACCTGTGCCGTCCGGTGAACGCCCTATCGACACATCATAGCCCACCGATCCGGACTCATATGATACGGAATCCACTACCACCGTGTCGCCGGTGGAGACTGTGACAAGCCAGAGCAAATCGCCGCTGTTGTTGAGACTCAATCCGATGGAAGAGTGCCCATTCGCACTCTCCCAGGCCGTGGCCTCACTTCCATAGACGGCAATCACCTCCCCCGGGCCCAGACTCCCCGAGAACCCGTAGACAGGCCGCCTGTCACCGCCGTTGAGTAGTAGGTAACTCTCCAGGTTCAAGGTCGAGGGGCCCGTATTGACAACCTCGGCCCACTCATCCTTCTTGGAATCCGCGTCGGCGTCACCATCCCAGTCGCTTCCCGGGGCGGGAAGGAACTCATTGATGGCAAGTTCCGCCACCGATGCGTGGGGTAACAACATGGAGGCTGAAAGGAGGGCCAGCAAACAAAAATGCAAAGCGTACCGCATGTCCACAACCTCCCATCACTTGCTTTGCCGCTCAAGCCCTCTCTATTCAATTGTTGAACCTCTTACCTGCGCTCCATCACCTCCTTTCTCCGAGGTTCGAAAAGCAGCCTATCCGAGCCGGACGCGGAAGTCAAGCCAAAAAAGGGGTGTGAAGCCAGGCGGCATGCAATATATTTAATGATTGGCGGGAGGTTGCTATCCCGAAGGGACAAGGTGGCTGCATGATAAGATCTAAATCCCGGTGGGGAGGGAGTCTGCGATTAGGCCTGCTCCTGTGTCTCTGCTTGTGTGTGGCATGCGGTGAAGGCAAACCCAGGCTCAACTTGCTTCTTATAGGTGTGGACACGCTCAGGCACGATCATCTCGGATGCTACGGCTATGATCGTAATACCACCCCATATATCGACGACCTGGCCGCCGGAGGGGTGCTGTTCGAGAATGTGGTTGCGCCGTCTCCGTGGACACTTCCATCCTTTGCTACAGTTTTCACCTCGCTTCATCCGACTCAGCACGGCGCAGACGGTTCCCGTAGCGTCCTGAGGGAGAGCGTACCCACGCTTGCTTCGATACTCCAGGCCAACGGGTATGCCACCGGGGCCGTCGTGAACGCACCTTACCTCAAAGGTCACCATGGCGTAAACAGGGGATTCGATCACTACCATATGACACCACCGGAAGGTAGGGTGGCAGACGGCACAACCTCGGATGCCCTGGCATGGATAGATGAAAACAGTAACCGGCCCTTCTTCATGTTCGCCCACTATTTCGATCCACACATACCTTATAGTCCCCCGGCACCGTATGACACCGTATTCTATCCGGCATATGCCGGAAGGATCAGGAGTCCATATAACCCCAAGGGCCTGCCCAGATTCCGGGATAGGAATTTCGATCAAATGGAGTCTCTGTCGGATGCTGACTGGAATCAGATAAGATCGCTTTATGACGGGGAGATAGCGTTTACCGACAAGGCGGTGGGTGATCTCCTCAGGGGACTCAGAGAGCGCGGTCTGACCGACAACACCTTGATTGTGTTCTTGAGCGACCATGGCGAGGAGTTCTTCGAGCATCACGGTTTCGAGCATGGTCACTCACTTTATGACGAGCTGATAAGAGTCCCTATGATATTCTCGCTCAAGGGTGTCCTGCCGGCGGGACAGAGGATAGCCCGCCAGGTCAGGCTGCTCGATGTCCAGCCCACCATTCTCGAAATGCTTGGTATTGAGCCCTGGACGGAGCCTGAAGGGGTAAGCATCTTACCCCTCATGGTCGGTGGCGGGGAACGCACCCCCGCCAAGGCATCCCTGCTCCCCCCGGAAATCGCTCTCTCGGAAGCCATACTCTACGGCCCCGAACAGAAATGTCTGAGGGCGTATCCCTGGAAGCTGATCTACAACATCAGAGAGGACGAGACCACTTTCTTCAATATAGATCAGGACCCCGGCGAGACTGTCGACATTGCGGGCGAGGACATCGAAGCCCTGGGGTTGCTCGAGCAAACACTCTATCGAACTATGTTCGATATCTCCGACACATGGTTTCTGGAAATTGCGGGGGGAGACCAGCCCCACTCTTTTGATATACACGTAACATCTGAAGCAATACGGGGTGCCGGACACTTCAAGTTTCACAAGGTGATCGATGATGACGGTGAAATCAGGGATACCGACGAGCTAGCCGGAACAGTGATTGAGGCTTCGGTTATCGAGATCCGAAATCTCGAGGTCAAAGAGCCCATTACCCTCGCATTCAAGCTCATGCAGACAAAGGCTCCCATCGAATTCGATCTCAAGATAGACGGCCGGCCCGCCATCGAGCACACCTTTATAGGCGAATCAATGGCCCAACCTACCACCATGCCGTTTACCGAGAAGGCCCCGCCTCCGGAAAGTCAAACCACACATCTCAGCAATCCGGCCGGGCGGCCGGCCGGCCCGCATTTCATCTTATGGCTGCACCGGTCCAGGTACCAGGAGGAGTCTTTTATAACGCTTGACGAGGAAACCAAGCGGGAACTTCGGGCAGTGGGCTACATCCAGTAGCGACATCCACCCTCCCACTTCGTATATTGTCCACCCGTAGCGTTGCCACGCCCCGGCAACGAATGTAGCGTCGGCGCTCCGTGCCCGACGGAAAACCGGACCCCGCGGTTGGCGTTGGGCGCGGAGGCCCGATGCTAAAGCGAAGCCACCCCCCGGTTTTAGGGAAGTGCCCGTACGAGGTGCTCGATTTCGCGGAAGGTATTATAGAAATGTGGCGAGACCCTTATACGGCCCTGCCGGGCGGCTATTATGAAACCCTTCCGCCACAATCGCTCTGCGACCGCGTCGGCCTTGTGTTTTCCGGGGAAGAAGGAAACGATTCCGGATTTCTCCCGCTTGCCACGCGGGCTGAATACACGCAAACCGCGCTCCTCAAGCAAATCGCATAGGTGATCAGTCAGGGCGATGATACGATCCTCTATGTCCGAGATTCCAAGCCTGTTTATTATCTTCAGCGACTCCAGGAGCCCGGTGATGCCGAGGTAGTTCTTCTGGGCCGATTCATACCTGCGGCTGTCGGGAAACAGCCTGTATTCGAACCTGTAGTAGTCCTCCCACCCCACAACAGAAAGCCACCCCGGCATCGGATGGGACAGTTCTTCGAGCACTCTGCCGGAGCAATAGAATATGCCAGTACCCTGTGGGGCAAGGAGCCACTTGTGCCCCCCGCATGACAGACCGTCTATAAGACAGTGCTTTACATCCAGCTTGAGAGCACCTATTCCCTGGATCCCGTCAACCACGAAATAGCACCCGCGGTCGCGGCAGATCTTCCCCACGGCCCTGAGGTCATTGCGATAGCCACTTGAGAACTCCACGAAACTTATTGCCACTACGCGTGTCCGCCTGTCGATCGCCCGCTCAATGTCCCCGACGCTGATTCGTCCTTCGCGCTCGGGTACGAACTTAAGCCGCACCCCTTTCTCCCGGAGCGATAGCCATGGATAGACATTGGCAGGAAACTCGACCCTTGGAAGCACCACGTTGTCCCCCGCCTTCCAAGCTATACCCCTTGCGAAGAGATTCAGCCCATGGCTCGTATTGTCCACGAAGGCTATCTCCTCAGATCCCGCATTAAGCAGCCGGGCGGCTTCAGGGCGCGCCCTTTTTGCCCTTTCGTCCCACAGGTCCTCAGCACAGACGCCGTGAGCGGCCTGTTCGTCGACCTGGTTCTTGATAGCACCCGCCACGGGTGTCGAGAAAGGAGATACGGCGGCGTGATTCAGATAAACGTACTTCGTGCAAACCTGGAAGTGCTTTCTTATCCGCGAGAATTTGCTGCCCATTCTATTCCTCCCGATGAACCGCGACCAGCATAACGGTTGCACGGGTTGATGTCAAGCCTCACCAATTCATCATCTATTTTAATCGATTAATCAATTTTATTAAACATAGTCTTGACATAGTCAATGCTCATTGCTATATTATCGATATGGTGGCATAGAATGAAACACAATACCGCAATCGGTAAATGTCCAATCTGCGACGCCCAGCTCAGAGTGACCGAGCTTACCTGTCCAGAATGCAGTACCAGAATCGTAAGCGATCTAACAACGTGCCCCTTCTGCAATCTTCCTTCGGAAGCCCTCGCCTTTCTTTGGGCTTTTCTGAAGGCAAGAGGCAACATTAAGGAAGTCGAAAAGGACCTTGGAATATCCTATCCCACAGTCAGAAAGCGACTGGATGAGCTGCTTACCTACCTGGGTTTGGATGCCGGTGCCGAGGCTTCCTCCTCACACAGGTTGGAGGTATTCGAGCGTTTAAGAAAGGGTGAGATCACAGTGGATGAGGCCGTGGAAGCACTGGGAGTAGAACCAAAGGAGGCTTGAGAGATGCACGAGGAAAAGATGCAGATTCTGAGGATGCTCGAAGAAGGAAAGGTGAATGCGGAGGAGGCGGCAAGGTTACTCGATGCCCTCACCGAAACCCCGGAAGGTGCCAGGTCCGGAGGCGGTAAGATGATCCGAATCAGGGTGACCGAGCCCGGTACCAACAAGAAGAAGGTGAACCTGCGTATTCCACTGGGACTGGCCAAGATAGCAGCCAAGTTCATACCGCCGAAGAAGAAGAAGGAACTGGCCGAGGAAGGGGTGGATATCGACCAGGTCCTGTCGCAGGTCACATCCGAGAATATCGGGAAGATAGTGGACATCGAATCCGATGAAGGGCTGATCGAGATAACAATCGAATAGGCGGCGAATGGCTTTCAGAGGCCCCTGATTCTGGTCCTGATCTTCTGGAGCGCTTCCCTTATCGGGGTCGGTTCAAAACCGATCGCTCTTCTTATCTTGGCGACATTCAGGCTGGAGTCAAGCGGCCTGGGGGCACAGTATTCGAAATCCGCCATCCTAATAGGTCTGAGCAGGCTCTTGTCAAAACCGAAGACCTCACATACGAACCTGCCGAATTCATAGCGTGTAACCACTTCGCCTCCGGCCGCATGGTAGAGGCCCGTGAGGCCGAGATCACTCAACCTGATCATTGCACCCGCAAGGTCCTCAAGCAGAATCGGGTTTCGCTTTTGATCTGTGAACAGTTCCATGCCGGCGCCGCTTATAAGGCTTTCCAGCACCGGTGAAAGGAATGTGCGGCCCGCTGGACCGCTCACCCCATAGAAAAGTGAGCCGCGAATCACTATTGCGCGGGGACACAGCTCAAGCACGGCCCGCTCGGCATCAAGCTTTGTCCTCCCGTAAACACTAAGGGGATGCGCCTGATCCTCTTCGCGGTAGTCACCCTTTTTCCCGTCGAACACCAGGTCGGTTGAGGCAAACATGAGGTTCGCCCCAGAGTCAGCCGCCCATCCGGCCAGTTCTCGTGTGGCATCAAGGTTCACCGTCCTAGCCATTTCGCGATCCCGTTCGCACCTGTCGGGATCGGTCATGGCAGCCAGATGGAATATTGTCGAGGGGTGATACTTCTCGAGCATCCATCTGATGGCATCAGGCTCGGCGAGATTCAGCCCGACACCCTCGGTTCCTTCAGGACAGGAGGCGTTGGTTTGATAGGTCCCGACAACCGGGTGATGTTCGGCCAATATGCGGGCAAGGACCCAGCCCAGTGAACCGCTGCACCCGGTTACCAGGACAGGCGTTTGGATCGGACTCAATTCGAGGTCCCGGTCTGGGATGCTGAGGGCTCTACATATTCAGCCAGGGGTTTCATATACCGGCGTTCGATTCTTACAAGAATGGAGAGTCTGCCATCAACCATATCCCGCTCGAGGACGGTGCCGTACTTATGTATGTAGGATAGCAGTTTGCCGTCTTGAGGTGGAAGGTTGATCCGGACCTCTTGCTTTCTGTCGAGCACGAATGCCACCAGGCGCTCCTTCAAGGCATCGGCCCCCCATCCATAGAGCGCACTGACGGGAATAGCTTTTTCGTACCTGCGCAGCGCCAGCGCCAGTTGGTCCTCACTCTCTACGAGATCGACTTTGTTGAAGACCAGAATCTCCTGCTTGCCGGCCGCACCGATTTCATCCAGTACCGATCTAACAGTTGCGATCTGGCTGTCGTAGTCCAGATAGCTCAGGTCGGCAACGTGTATCACGATATCTGCTTCTACCACGCACTCCAGCGTAGCATGAAATGACGCCACAAGGTTATGGGGAATCTTCTTGATGAATCCGACGGTATCACTCAGAAGCGCAACCTCATTCATAGGGAGGCGAAGTACGCGCGTAGTGGCATCAAGTGTTTCAAATAGCCGGTCGCCCGTGGACACCCTTGCCTGGGTTAGCTGGTTAAAGAGGGTGGATTTGCCCGTGTTGGTATAGCCCACAAGACTCACCCTTGCAAAGTCCTTCCGGCGTGAAGTCCGAACCCGACGGTCTTTCTCGACCTTATCGAGCATCTTCTTCAGGGTGAACATGCGGCGCCTGATTCGCCTCCGGTCGACCTCCAGCTGTGTTTCCCCGGGGCCCCTGGTGCCGATGCCGCCTCCTGTCCGCGATAGATGCTCCCACATGCGACGGAGCCTGGGCAGTGTGTACTCGATCTGCGCGAGCTCCACCTGGGCCTTAGCCACACTGGTCCTGGCACCCAGGGCGAATATATCCAGTATCAGCTGGCTCCTGTCGATCACACGCCTGCCGATGAGATGCTCGAGATTCCTGGCTTGGGCCGGGCTGAGATCATCATCAAGGACGACAAGGTCAATATCCTTATCCTCCGATAGCGCAGCTATCTCCTCGGCCTTGCCCTTTCCCACGAAAGTGGCCGCGTCAGGATGGCGCTTCTCCTGGAGCACCATATCGATCACTTCCCCACCCGCCGTCTCCGCCAACGAGGCCAACTCCTCCATCGATTCCTCAGCCTCCTCACGACCTCCACGCCCATGAATAAGACCGACAAGAAGTACCCTCTCACGTCCAGCCAAATCCGACTCTCCTCCCGTCATAGCCTAATCGCACTCTCTCCGCTCCTCAGTCCCTAAACAGAAACCCGGCCCGTACCCGGCCGGATAGCGCAACTGCAAACCTTTTCCGATTACCACACGGGTGTCCCCAGCCCGAACCATAGCCCGAAATCAACCTATTGTCAAGCCGGAGGCACACCCTATGGTGTAACGTATTGTGCGCGGAATTGTGGGAGAGGTGGTGGCATGGGGTGTCTTTGAGACCATAACCCGGGACTAGCCCGGAGAACGGAGGCACCCCATGCCAGCAGAATTAGACTTTTCAAGGGAGAGTATAGCGGAGAGG
>Ga0180433_10008780_pt1 | contig 12505 bp, 11 predicted proteins | sample SS_ome_8_FD_132980 | JGI IMG/M metagenome (GOLD analysis project Ga0180433, IMG submission 132980) | Hypersaline lake sediment archaeal communities from the Salton Sea, California, USA - SS_1_D_1 metaG | ecosystem: Environmental > Aquatic > Non-marine Saline and Alkaline > Hypersaline >... | reverse complement strand
TCTGTTTCCCCTGCCTTTTCTATAAGTCGCACCTTACTTTTGTCTGGTATGGCAAGATCAAATATTGTTTGGTGAATTTGCTTTATAATGTCCTCTCCACTCAATCCATACTTTATAAGAAGATCATATAACTGATTTCGTGCAGCCATAAAATTACCAGATAATGCAGAGTTAATCAATTTTTTCACATCCTCTGGTTTTGCAGTGGCGGCTGTTTCATAGAGGAGTTCGGCCGTTATTTTCTTATTTACAGATGCACCCACCTGTAGAATGTTTATTGCTTTTCTCAGATCTCCTCGAGATATGAAAATAATCGTTTCGAGCCCATCTGGCGTTATCTCAAGTTTTTCATTGGAAGCAATCTTTCTCATGTACTTTTTTATATCATCTGCTTTAATCGGTCTGAATCTGAAGACGGTACATCTGGATTGTATTGGTTCTATAATCTTTGACGAGTAATTTACAGATAGGATAAACCTACAGATATGCGTGTATTTTTCTATTGTTCTGCGCAGAGCTGCCTGTGCATCAGATGTAAGTGAGTCTGCCTCATCTAGGAATATTATTTTAAAACTTGCTTTTCCCATAGGTGCAGTTCTTGCAAAATTCTTGATTTTTCCCCTGATAATTCCTATTCCCCTTTCATCACTGGCATTTAATTCGTTAAAATTCTGCTTCCATGTATCTCCAAATACCTCCTTTGCAAGAGCTAAGGATGAAGTAGTTTTACCGGTACCTGCTGGTCCTGCAAACATAAGGTGTGGTACGTTCTTGATTTTTGCATATGCCTTCAACCGTTCGATTATTTCACTTTGACCTGCTACATCATCAAGTGTCTTTGGCCGGTATTTCTCAATCCAGATATCATTCATTGTAAATCAAGCGGTAAATGTTTTTCAATGATTAATGCTTTTTGTACAGTAATTCAGTAATGAGGCCTGGAAATCTATCTATATTGCTTGTAAAACGGTGGTTGTCGTGTAAGAATCTAACAGTAGCCTCTTGTGCCCTTGCAAATTCAAGAACCCAATTGGAGGGAACTATTTCATCTTCTGTTCCTGCGAATATAAAAATCTTGGTAACTAATTTTTCATCAAAAAGCCTGTCATCCTTCATATCGGCAAGTATGCTCATTGGCATATCTTTGATGGTGTTTATATCTATTGATGGAGGGATTACTGCAGGGTTAAGCAGTATAATTTGTTTGACATTAGAATTCTCAAGGGCAGTTTTGATTGCTAGAAAACCCCCAAGAGATGAGCCGATAAGAACCGCATCTTTGTCATGTTTTATCTCTTCAGCAATATGTCTTAGACAATCGGAGATCACTATGTCTTCTGGTTTGCAATCTCGATATTTTATTGCTTTGGCATTTAGTTTCTCCTTGAATATAATTCCTTTAGCTCCATCTGGACTAGACTCATAACCATGAATATAGTATAACATATTGCCCTATCTCAGTTACAGGTCTAAAATAAGTATGTGGCTTATATAATTTCCATCTTGAAAACAAAATAAGTAAAGATTCGGTTGGTGTTGGTGAATTCAGAAAGAAGAAAGTTTGTCTTTGTTTACATGATTTTTTTTGTTTGAATCATTTTTTACGGAAATAAAATCAGAGTAAAAAGAGGAAAGAAAAGGCATAGAGTAAATTCCAAACTCACTGCTTTCGTTTATTGAAATGTCAGAATTAAATTCTGGCATTTTCTAAGGTGATTCCCTGGGTCCATTCTTCTTTGTTGCCAGAATTAAAGATTTTGCAGATACGATCAACATTGTACAAACAAAGATTCCTATTATTTTCCTTTTCACTGTCTATTTTTCCTTAATATTGAATTATGTAATCTCTTCCATATCCCGTGTTAGGTGCAAAATCACATATATGTTTTTGAAATAATAGTGAGATTAGAGTAGTAACTATCCATCTATCAAATCCCATTCTTCCAATAAATCCAAAACGTTCAAAAGTAAGAGCATGCGTGTTTGTTAAAACATCATCCTTCTGTGGATTGTTAATCATGTTTTTAGGTATTTTACAGATAATAATGCCTGTTTCCTCGTTATACTCTCCTTCGATTCTCTGATAATGCTCCTGAAACCACCAGCCGTGACCATACCCTGCGCTAAAATCAAACCATGGTTTACCATAACCGATATGCATGCCAGATGCGCATTCAACTCCATTATATTCCCAATGGATGGTTAAATGTTGTTTTAAATGTAAAGGATTAATTTCCTTTATTTTTAATGCAGTGAACAAGTAATCAGGCTCATCTTCATTCTCATAAAACCATGCGGATATAATGTCCAAATAATCGAAAACATCATCTTCTGGTTCATCTACAATCTCAGGATCATTTTCATCTCCAGCAATTACAGATCCTGTTATTGGCAGTATGGTTGTAATTAACAGCATACAAACAAATATTCCAACTATTTTCTTATTCATTTTTTTCCTCCTTCATTAATATTGAATGATATAATCTCGCCCGTGGTCTCCATAGTTGTCTGGGGCAAAATCTCTATAGTCTTTTCCTGTAAAAAAATAAATAAAACTCAATGGAAATCCTGTAACAGCAGAAGCTTCTGTATTTGTTAAAGCATCGTCCTTTTGAGGATTTCCAATATTACTTTTTAGTATTTTCCATGTGATTATATCAGTATTTTGATCGAAGATACCACTGCATTTTGGCATACTTTTCCACTGCCGATAGGTTGCTCTTTGTCTGAGTCCACTTCTAAATTCTTTATCTCTGTAGTAAAAGGTATCTAATCCTGATACATATACTACACCATTGTATGTCCATCTTATTGAAAAAACTGCATTAAAGGATTCTTTCAAATCCTTTATTTTTAATGAGATGAACAGGTAATCAGGCTCATCTGCTTTCTCATAAAACCATGCTGATTCAATATCTAAAAAAACTAAGTCTGTATCACCAGTAACATCTACAATTTCAGGATCTTCTTCATCACCTCCAAAAACTGTCCCTGTTATTGGTAATATTGTTGTAATCAATAGCGTCAAAACAAATATACTTAATATTTTCCATTTCATTTTATCTGCCCTCAATTATATTATCATACTCATTTTGCAAGTCTAAAGCCAAGCCATAAGATATGTTTTACTTATTGTATATGGACCAATTTGAAAACCTTTGGATGTTGCTGTTACTTCACCTGCATTAGATGATGTCGCAGTCATTGTTATTGTCACTGGTCCATATCCTCGAGCCTCCTTTGTTGAAATAGTATACACTTGATTAACTTCAATATCTCCATCTCCAGCGTCACCAGATATTTTTATGTTAACTGAATCGTCATTTACACCCTTTATTGTAAATGTGTATTGGACATCCCGCATTGTATCAGCCCCATCATTCCATATTATTCCTCCAGCCTGTCTTAATGCCAATATACTTGCACCAAAAACTCCCACTCTTAATTCAGGTTCTAGGTTAGTTGAAATGGGTAGCGCACAAACTGGTATGGTTATCAACAGCGTACAAATAAATATTCCAACTATTTTCTTTTTCATATTCTACTCCCTCTAACGTTTTTTATAATTCTATTTGATTAATTAATATTTACTTTATAAAGTGTGTTGTCAAAAAATTGTGCAAAATACGAAAAAATGATATAAATTAACACAGTATGAACGATAACAACTATAAATCGAGATTTCTGGGGAATTATACGATCTATTTTTCCTCTTAGAAAAAGGGTCAAATAAAGATATTTTTCATTTTGACATTTTAACCGGTTATGTTTATAAATGATCAACGTGCGAGGTAAACATATGGGAAAATTAACAAATGAAGAAAAAGAATTAGTCCTCAAGTTTCTAAAAACAAATTTGGGAAATAATCCTTTAGTAAAAGAAATTACTATAAAAAAATCAGGCAAATAGGCAATGGCTAACCAAGGTTGAGGAAGGTATCATAAATTCAGTGAAATATCGTTGTTATCGATAATTGAAAACTTGCAATCATTACAGATGTCTTTGGGACTTGACTTACATCCGTCGATATAATGTAGCATAATATGTTACTGTGTCTGGTATGTTTCTAATGAGGTATTGTATCTATGTATACTCTGCGATTTCTGGGTCCATCCCCCTCATAGAAGAATATATGTTGCCATGTACCCAGAACTAATCTTTTGTTTTCTACAAGCAATGTGATGGACGATCCAATAAGACTAGCTTTAATGTGTGCATCACTATTTCCCTCCATATGATGATAATCTTTATCTTCTGGTATGACCTTCTTTAATGTTTCAACAATATCACGTTGTACACTGGGATCTGCACCTTCGTTTATTGTTATCCCTGCTGTTGTGTGAGGTACATAGACAATTATATGTCCTTCTTTGAAGTTTTTCTTGTTTATCAATTCTTGAATATCGCTGGTAATATCAATCATTTCATTTTTCTTTCTAGATTTAACTTTTAGTTCCATCATAGAAATCAACAAAGATGTTATTGCCTGTGTTATTTAAAACATATCCTAATTTTCTAGGTAACCTTTTTGTAGTAATCAAAGTTACACAGCCGCTAAGTGAATAAGATATGAAGATGAAACCAGGTGCAATTCTTTTTGACATGGATGGTGTGCTGGTTGACTCGTTGGATTCGTGGCAAGCATCCCTGAATGCTGCTTTAAAGGCGCATAATCATCAAGAAATTACAAAGGAAGAGTTCATTGAGAAATATTGGGGTTATGATTTGTATGCTACCTTGGACAAGATGGGGTTAAATCGTGGGATAGTAACGGCCTGTAATGAGCTATATCAGGAGCACTTAGATAAGGTAACAATTTTTCCAGAAGTGAAAGATACTCTTCAAAAACTTAAAGGGTACAAGAAAGGAATTATAACTAACACTCCAAGGAATAGAGCCATTCAGGTTATAAAGAATTTTAAGCTTGGAAGATACTTTGATACGGTTGTTACAAGTGATGACGTTGACAGGGGAAAACCAAGTCCCGATATTGTGCTGAAAGCTTGTAAGAATTTAGGAGTTGAACCAGTAGATGTTGTAACGGTTGGTGATACTGGTAGCGATGTAGAAGCAGGAAAAGCCGCAGGTTGCGCTGTTGTTGGGATGAATATATATGCCGATATTACTGTCGGAAAGATGTCAGATTTAACTGATATTTTTAAGCTATAAAAATAAAACAGATTCATTTATTTGTTTGTATGGTACACATTAAAAATATGAATGTTTTAATGATTTTTCATTTGATACAAAATATGTGAATATTGGAGATTTTATGAATAATTAAAATTGAAATCTTTCTAAATTTACTATCTTGTTCTTAAGAAGAATTTTTTTCAAATTGACATTTTTACACGATGTATTTAAATACTATGACAGATAAAGTATATCATGTCACATTGTGACAATAAAAGGTGGTGAGAAAAAATATGGAAAAAATTGTGATTGCAACTGCCATAGCTACAGCAGTAAGTATGGTCCACTGTCCCCTACAACTTATTTAATACTTTAAGGGTAGGTGAATTGTAATGGCTATTCATCTCAAAAAATTACTAGGATGTTTTAGATAAGTTGTTCCTACCTTCTTTTTACTACCTTCTTTTCGTGGGTGTATTCCTTTTGTATGGGATAAAAAAATACTCATCTTATTTGCTTGAAGGCATTGTTTAAAATAAGCAGAAAAATCCAAATGGGTTAAGTATATAAGGAATTTTTTTATTGAAATACTTGGATGAAGAGATGCACGACGATAAAAAAAATGTATTACTTATAGCTATGCCTTTTGCTGGAACTGATATTTCTTCAATACAATTAGCAGTTTTAGAGGGATATTTGAAAGAGCGAAACATAAACATAAAGACAAGACATCTTTATTTGAAAGCTGCTGAGTTCTATGGATTAAACAACTATAAATTTCTTATTTATCCGCCTAATGATTCCTATACGGCTCAGATTATTTTTTCCAAATATGTATTTCCAGAACATTGGATAACAACAGAAGAAAAATGTAGAGAATATTTTCAGAAAGAGACATATGCAAATGAAGCAATTCAACGGCATTTTACATTTGACAACTACGTCCAACAAACAGATGAGTTTTACAATTGGATTCTTAAACATGTTGATTGGCGACCGTATGATATCATTGGATTCACGTTGAATTATGGGCAATTTCTCCCTTCGTTAGCCATTGCTAAAGCAATTAAGGAATTGCATCCTGAGAAGAAAATTATTTTTGGTGGAAGTAGAACAGCCAATAAATTAGGAATAAAAGTGATGAAGGCATTTGATTACGTAGATTTTATTGTCTCAGGAGATGGTGAAGAGGCTCTCTACCGAGTTGCTTCAGAATATCAAAATTATGAATCTATACCTCATTTGATGTATCGAAAGGGAAACGAGATCATCTGGAATGAATCAGATAATTCTATTGATCTCAATAGTTTGCCGATTCCGTCCTATGGATCTTTTTATAATGAGTTAGAGTCAACATCTTCAGAAGTGCAACAATACTTTTATTACCATGGGCGACTTCCCGTTGAAATTTCACGAGGATGTTGGTGGAATAAGTGCAGTTTTTGTAACCATAACATACAGTATAAAAATTATAGGGAAAAAAACGTAGACAAAATAATTGAAGAAATACAATTTTTATCTGATATGTATAATATGTTGACATTTCAGATTATCGGAAATACGCTTCCGAAAAAGAATTATCGTATTCTCTTTGAGAAAATAAAACAATTGGGAAGAGATTTTACATTTGTTGCCGAAGTGCGTGCTGGTAAATTAAAAAGCGAGGATTATACCTTATTAAAAGAGGCGGGATTTACTACAATACAAACAGGGATAGAGTCTTTTAGTCAAAATTATTTAATGAAGATGAATAAAGGTACACGGGTTATTGATAATATTGCGGCTTTAAAATTTTGTAAGGAAAACGGCATAGCGAATAGGTATAATCTCCTTATTGGTTATCCAAACGAAGAATCTATTGATTTTGAAGAAACAAGGAAAACGGTTCGACTGTTTCAGCAGTATCTTGATCCCCCACAGATATGCTATCTCAGAGTTGTTTTTGGCAGTCCCATTCAGCGTAATCCAGAGCAATTCAATATCGAACAGTTGAAATATTCACATAGTGATATGGTCATGTTTCCCAAGGAGTTTTTAGAAAAAGAATTCAATTTTGTCTATGAATTTAAACGGAAAGAATCTATGGGTGAATATAACTGGGTGCAATTGGTAGAGGAGTGGAAAAAAGAGCGTGAACGTTTAGTACTTGAAGGGATAAAAAAACAGACGGCTATTGATCAATTCATCTTTTATTTTGTCGATGGAAAGAGTTTTCTTAAAATCTATGATAAACGAAATGCTGAGAATATCAGAGTATACGTACTTGATAAACTTGAGAGAGCAATCTTTCTTTCCTGCATAGATGTCAATTCTATTCAAGAATTGCAGGAAATATTTTCATATATATCATTAACTACACTTGCAGGTATTTTAAATACATTTGAAGAAAACGGCATTGTTTTTAGGGAAAATGACCGCTATTTAAGCTTACCGTTAGGATATAATCTTGTTAGTTCTCACCTACCAAAAAGAGAGTCGCAGCAAATTCTTTATGCTTCTGGCAGCCAACGATCCTTATGAACTTTTTCAAATATCCAAAAAGTTTGTTTTTTTATGGCATTAGGAAATTTTAAATCGATATCCCTCATAATCTGACTCAACTTATCTACATTTTCTACAATTAATTCAAATTCTAGATCACACCAACCTATAGCCACATTTAAATATTCTAAATAAGGCATTTCTTTCAAATAATTCCATATGGCTTTCCCTTGTTTATGATCTTTAAGATATATCTCAAGTTTATAATGTTGGAGTCCCAATTTTGAAAGATCAATGTCAACTCGAAATGCTTGAATAATTCCTGAGCTCATTAGATTTTTAATTCTGTAATTTACCGCCTGTGAAGAAGTATTAAGTCTTTGGGCAAGATCTACAAGTGGTATTCTAGCATTTACTGCAATTTCATTTAAAAGTTGATAATCAACATCGTCGATTTCCACGGTTTTTCCACCACAAGTTGTTACATATAGTTCCCTGTCAGATTTTTCATATTGTTCCAACAATAGATATGATTTTTTATAGGCAAAAGCCTGAATATAAATAGAAAGTACATATCTTTCAAAATAGTCTTCAAATCTGTCAAGCGTTCTATCCCAAAACTGATAGAACTCAAAAATGTCTTTTACCCAGATGACAACATCAAAATCAATTTCTGCTTTGAGCGAAATGATCGTCCAAACGTTTTTATAATCTATAAAATGCTGAATTATTTCATTTTTAATATTTGAACTTACATATTGAAAGTTGATATAGATTCTAAAAACATTGTATCCTAACTTAAATGTATTGATAACTGTCCAAAAATTCCTAATTACTCCCTCATCCTGTAATCTTTTTATTCTGTATGATACAACGTCTTTTTTTAAACCAACGTTCTTTCCAATCTGAGTTAACGATTGCCTTGAGTTTAAATCTAATTGATACAATATTTTCCTGTCTTTCAGATCAATTTTTATCATTTTTCCTACAAAAGTAAAAAATATTCTACTATTTTAGTATTTTGTAGGAATTTCTCAAAATGGGGCTTTATGTTTGCTTTCTTCCTTTAAAATATTGGATGAATTAAAATGAAAGGAAGAAAACGCTCGGGAACAAATGTGATTAACCACATATCTACCTGCATAGTTAGGTGCGAAAAAGGTATATATGATGCTGGGAACATCAGACCAAATGGGAGGTCAATGATATGATGAATAGATATTTTAATCAGCCCATAGCCTCAAATGACGCTCTGGCAACAGGAGAAATCAGTCAAAATGATACTACAACTCTCCAGCCTCCTCAAAAGTTTACTGCTGATTACACCAAAATGAATACAAGTTCGTCCAAGAGAAGCTTTTCCCCCAATGAGTATTTCACGTTAGCTTCCCCTCATGTTTCTAGTTTATTAGTGTCTCCACAAAATTTCTCAAATATTCAAACAATTGCCAATTCTTATCCGAGTGGTTTAACCAATTTTTTAGGTTTTGAATGTCGTCTCAACGGTGATGAATCTCAGACTGATTGGGCACTCGCCATCTCAGGCAAGGGAAATGCACGATATATATTGGAAGATTTTTTGAATAATGGTTACTTGTCTCAATCATCAAAGCAAACATCTGAATGGCAACAAATTCAAAAGTTTTCCAAAATGTGGACAGATTCAAATTCAATTTTGCATAGCAAGATAGTTGGAGCGTGGTTGGAATTTGATATGCCGGATTCCCTCCAAGAAGTTCTCGTTCCGAGTGTCTTTTTTAACCCGGCAAACATTAATGGAATTACTGCTAATGATCCTGCACAATATGAATGGTTCACCAAAAAAGCAATTCCTATACTGGCAGGTCGTAGATTGTCTAAGACAATAGAACTTAATTTACAGGCGTGCATTCAAAAAATGCCAAGAAAAGCATCTTTATTCATCGTTGGTGTTATGCTTTCCCGTAAAACTTCTGATATACGTATGTCTGTTCTATTTCGTGACTCTAGAAAAATTATTCCATATCTTGATGAAATTGGGTGGTCTGATGATGAGACCGAGACCTTTACCTCACTTATTAAGAAACTCGATGCAAAAAAAGTGAACCGAATGGTATTGGATTTCGATGTCGGTAAGCATATTGGTAAAAAAATTGCAGTAGAGTGCTCATTTTACCCAAACCATAATCACGAAGAGGAATATTGGAAAGAATTGCTCGATTTCCTGGTGGAGGAAGGCATTGTGAATCCTGAGAAACGTGATGAACTGTTACACTTCCCCGGTACGGAACAAGTACATTCCAGTATTGTTAGATACATTACTCACGTGAAGATTGTTTATGAGCCTGGGAAGCCCATAAAAGCAAAGGCGTACCTAGCTATAAGACATTTTTTGAATGCTACTACAATGATGAAAAACTAACGTTATTTACCAATAAAAATATAACAAATTCGTTTATTTGGTTGTATGACATACATAAAAAAGATGAAGGTTTTAATGATTATCTGTGTAACACAAAATATGGGAATCCTGGAGATTGGTTAAAAATGAAATTTGCAACAATTGGACATTTAATGGTTAAAAAGGACATCGAACATATACCCAAAGAGTGGATTCACGAAAAATTGATCGTTTCTCCTGAGTTTAGCGTCAAAGGAATTAAAGGATATATTGTAGGCCTTAAATTCACAGCAAAGCAAATAATGGGTCTGCCACAAAAAAAAATTAGACAAGACATACTTGATGCTGCACTTTTTATTCAAGATGAACTAGATGTAAATCTGATTCAACTTGGTGCATTGATTACTTCAGTTACAAGTGGGGGTAAATGGTTAAATGATCAGGGAAAATATTCTGGATTTGTAAATCACGGTGATAGTTATACAGCGGCTGTAACTTGCAAAGTTGTTGAAAAGGCATTGGATAAATTTAAAGTAAAAGCTCCAGATTTGGTTCTTGCCGTGGTGGGTTCTCATGGAATCATTGGAGAGGCTGTATCTAAAATCCTTGTACCAAAATTTAATCATTCGATACTAATAGGACGAAGAGAAGAGCCATTGAAAAAACTAGAGGCGAACGTGAAAGGTAGTTTTGAAACCACTACATCTCTAAAAACAAAGGAAGCAGATATTATTGTAACAGCGACCAGCCACCCGACAGCACTGTTGAATTCTAATCATCTGAAAGAAAATGCAATAATTGTCGATGTGTCTCTACCACCAAATCTCTCATTTGATGTTTGTCGTAATAGACTGGATATATGTAGAATTGATGGGGGATACGTTGATTTTCCAACAGATTGTCCAATACCAATCCCAGGAATGCCTGTTGGAAAAAATTATGCATGTATTACTGAGATCATAATGCAGGCAATGGAAAATGATAATAAAAGCCATGTCGGATCTATTGATATTAATTTTTTAAAAATGACCGAAAAGTGGGCAGAGAAATATGGATTTATACTTAAAAAGCTAACGAACTTTGGTAAACCAATATAAAATTAGAAAAATATTATTTTATAATGAATTTATTATGAAATTATTATATTATTTCCTATAATTTTTTTAAAATAAACACGTTTTAATTGTGATGTTCATCGTTACAAAAAATCGCAGAATTAAATGACATATTGGCATAGTTTAAGCTGGTCTTGGGTGAATATGTTGATTCTCCACCAACATAAAAAACGATAAATGGTGAATCTTTCATATATTTTGAAATTCTGTCTTTTGCTTGATATATTTTATTGCCCATTGTTTCTAAACGTGTAGTACATGATGACATCAATCCAAATTCTGGTTGACTTTTCATTGCACTAAAATTGAGATCAATAGTATCAAGCAATCTCTTCCCATCAATTGTTAAAATTGAAGCATTTGAATTTTTTGATTTATATGTCAATAATAAAGATTCGCCAAGAATTATGCCAATTATGTGAGGTGCATCGTCCTTACCATTTTCACTATATTTTCCACCTATGGGAAAATAAAAAGTTGTTTTTAACCAAGTATCTTCGTTTAAAATTTCCCTTGGCCAATTTAATAACCGTAACAATTCACTTAAAGCAGGTTTCCCGTTTATTTCATGGATTATTCTATCATCTTTACTTGTTCTAGTTATTTTAAAAGTAATATTGGTTTTTATCATATTATGAGTTGTTTGTACAAAAAGATTATTGATTGTCTTTACTCCCAAGGAAACAATGGCATTTTTTAATACTTCCTTTCCACAAAATTGGTAACTTCGAAAGTTTGGTCCATTGTCTAATGTTGCACCCCCAAGCATTGAAAATTCGGGCAGTTGAGAAATCATCTCCTCGGTTACTTCTTCATCTCTTGCTGCCCCCATTTGGAGAGTATATTGAGAAAAAGATAACAATTTCATAAGTGCTTTAGGGGTAGCACCAGGTTCAATTATTTTTTTTCTGCCAAGTGGCGGCATATTTGGTACTTCTGATCCTGAAATAATATTTAACAGAAAATTATTTTCGTAAACGCTATTTTTTAATCCGCTCTTTATCATCTTAGCACAGTTTACTGCTGCCTTTTTAGGGTTTCTTTTAGTATTATTCCCGATACCTACTGCAACATTCATATTATTGGATGAAACTGCAAGCGAAGTAGCACCTCTTGTATAGCAACCATAATTATTTGAAAATCCTCGTACTGTTCCACCAACAAGGGGTGTGTCTTCTGGAAGAACGTCATAAACTCCATTTAAAAGTTCTTGGAAACCACCATGGTCTCTATAATGAATTGTTGAAAATAAAACAAGGAACTCTGGGGGGTTACTTAATTTTTCAATTGTAGACCTTGCGACTTCCTTTCCTGCTTCTCGCGCATCCCATTTGCGAGACATGCCAACTGCAGCCTCTAACTTTTTCTCTGCCATAATATATTCACGACCTTTTT
>Ga0180433_10008778_pt1 | contig 12510 bp, 11 predicted proteins | sample SS_ome_8_FD_132980 | JGI IMG/M metagenome (GOLD analysis project Ga0180433, IMG submission 132980) | Hypersaline lake sediment archaeal communities from the Salton Sea, California, USA - SS_1_D_1 metaG | ecosystem: Environmental > Aquatic > Non-marine Saline and Alkaline > Hypersaline >... | reverse complement strand
ATAAAATATATATGTCTGCCAACACTAGAAAGCATAGACAGGACCTACTGGATTTTATTTTACATAACAATGACAAGATTTACAAAAAATATACCGAATTGTCAAACGAAGTATTGAAAAATATTGACAACTCAAAATAATAGAAGATAGTTACGAGTTAAGAACGAATTTATGAAGTATATTAGAATGAAACAGTCTAAAAGCAGATAAAACCTTTAAAACCTCTGTTAATAAACCTATCTCACAAAATAAGACACTTTAGCCCTTTTTTTAACCTAAGATATGGAAAAAATAAAAAAGAGGCTTATTTTGCCCCATAAAAAGAGGCCAGAATGATGATAAAACAGAGATTTTTTTAGTCACCTGTATAGAGTTGTCTTGGTCTGGCAATCTTGGATGTTTTATCTTGCTTGAATTCGATCCACTGAGTGATCCATCCTACGGTTCGGCCAATAACAAAAATTGGGGTGAACATCGATTTTGGTATTTGGAGGGCTGCGAGAATGATACCTGTATAGAAATCTATATTTGGATAGAGGTTACGTGAAACAAAGTATTCATCATTTAAAGCGATCTCTTCTATCTTCCCTGCGATGGACATAAGCTTGGAATCTAGATCTAGTTCGGCTTTTAGTTCATCTTGCAGTCCTTTGAGTATTTTGGCCCTTGGATCAAAGTTCTTGTAGACCCTGTGACCAAAGCCCATCAATCTGAATGGATCATTAGGGTCTTTGGCTTTAGCGATATACTTTTCCACATTTTCTACAGAACCTATCATTTCAAGTTGTGCGATCACAGATTCATTTGCGCCTCCATGTGCTCTACCCCACAGGGCTGCGATACCGGAAGATATGGCAACATAGGGGTGCGCACCCGTTGACGCGACATTTCTGACCACAGTGGTCGAAGCATTTTGTTCATGATCTGCATGCAGGGTGAAAATGGTATCTAATGCACGTATCTCTACATCTTTTATCGACTCATGACCATTGGGCGTAAGTCGCATCTTCCCTCCGGGATAGGCGCGCATCATAGTTAAAAAGTTCTCTGTGAAGCTTAGTTCTATATCCGGTTGTATAAAAGGTATACCTAAAGAGTGACGATAGGCAAAGGCTGCAATGGTAGGGATTTTGGAGATGATGCGTCTGGCCATCTCCTGATACTCCGCTTCATGGTCCATATCAAGATGGTCATTAAAAAAAGTGGAGAGTGCGGTGACTGCTGCAGAGAGAGTAGCCATAGGATGGGCATTATCGGGCAAAGCATTAAAAAGGTGACGCAGCCCTTCATGCAGAAAGGCACGATGACGAATCTCCAGATCAAAATCTGTCAGCTCATCTTTTGTGGGAAGACGGCTGTTTAAAAGTAAAAAGCATGTCTCAAGGTAACTATTATTCGTTGCCAGGGCTTCTATGGGGAAGCTTCGGTAGCGTAATTCACCTTTGCCTCCATCAATGAAGGTGATATGTGATTCACAACTTGCGGTAGAAGTGTAACCGGGATCATAAGTGAACATTCCGGTATCTTTAAAGAATGTACGTATATCGACTACAGAAGGACCTCTTGAGGCGTCTAAGATATTATACTCATAAGTCTCTCCTGTGCTGTTGTTGGTAAAAGTGATCGTGTTTTTGGACATCAGACAACTCCTTTTCGTACTTTTCCCCATTATATCCAAAGGCAAGGAACTAGCCATTAATCTCATTTTTTCAGGTCAACACTGATGGTGTCCTATCCTATATCTGCGTATATATGGCAAATATTATTATAATGGGTGTAGAACATACGTGTACTCAATACTTTGCATATTAGCAGTAAGGTTTGGTTATAATCGCATTCAAAAAAGGAAATGATGATGAAGAACTTTGAAAATGTAAGTGTAGAACTAGAGGGGAACAGCTATTTTGATGGGGCAGTGACAAGCCGCACAGTGAACTTTGCTGACGGTACCAGAAAAACATTGGGATTTATGCTTCCAGGTGAATATGAATTTGGTACAGTAGAGGCAGAACTAATGGAGATCACATCTGGAGATCTGGAGGTGAAACTCCCGGGAGATGATGCATGGAAAAAAATAAAAGGCGGTGAGTCCTTTAATGTGCCTTCTAATTCTAAGTTTCAAGTAAAGGTTCATGGTATTACGGATTATTGTTGTTCTTATCTATAAATTTCACGATTACTATACCTAATAGAGATATACTGCCCAAATGAAGACATAGAGGTTCCTCCTCTTTAATACTCCTCTACAGTTTTCTAGGCAATTTTATAGTATTTACATACAGGTTTTTTGTTTGTGTGGCCATTTTTATTGAAATACCTAAATGATAGAAAAGTAACCTTATACAAAGTGGTATGCTGTCTTTTTTCACACTTAACCAGTAATTCACACTCGTTTCACACTCTATTGTTATACTAGTTGCATGAAAACTTTGGAGGATTCTTTCCCCTTTTCCCACATTTGATCTTCAGGGTTTTCAAGGCAGCTTTTCATATTAATGACATCCTTGTCTCCCTTTTGGATGCATATCTCTTTTTTATATTATTTTCCCAAAAGAAAAGCTGCCACTTTCATTTATTTTTCACCTTCAGCAATAAAAAAATATGATACTTGGCAAGGCACTGTCTGCTATGATGACCAACACGTATATCTCTTTATGATTTATGGGTTTTCACTAGCTAAAAAATCAGCCAAAGTGTGTATAATATTTTAAAACTAAACGTGAAAAAATTATCAAGGTGTACAGATGGATAGAAAAAGAATATACAACCCTGACTCAGAAGAGAAGACAGGTGAACGCAAGATATTTGGCGGTGATCCCAGCGGGATTTTTGAACTTAACGATATCAAGTATCAGTGGGCATATAACCTATGGGAGATGATGTTAAACAACACATGGTTCCCTAAAGAAGTCGATATGACACGTGATGTGAACGACTACAAGAACCTTACAGATGCCGAGAAGGCAGCGTATGATAAAGTACTCGCACAGCTCATTTTTATGGACTCACTGCAGACCAATAATATTATGGATAATATCAATCCATTCATCACGTCTCCGGAGATCAATCTTATTTTGGTAAGACAGGCATTTGAAGAGGCATTGCATGCCCAGAGTTATGCAGTGATGGTTGACAGTATCTCAACCAATTCAGATGAGATCTATACGCTTTGGAGAAGAGATATGATGCTCAAGACCAAAAATGATGCGATAGCCAAAGTATATGAGGATCTTACAAGTAATCCTACCGATACCAATATCGTCAAAGCGATGTTCGCCAATCAAATTCTTGAGGGTATCTATTTTTACAGCGGCTTTGCTTATTTGTATACGCTTGCCCGTTCAGACAAGATGCTTGGATCAGCACAGATGATACGTTTTATCCAAAGAGATGAAGTAACACACCTTCTTTTATTCCAAAACATGATCAACTCAACGAAAAAAGAGAGACCGGAACTCTTTACTAAAGAGCTTATCGATGAAGTCTATGATATGTTCAGAGCAGCGGTGAAACTTGAATCTGATTGGGGTGCCTATATCACTCAAGGACAGATACTTGGGCTGACAGATGAGATCATTGAACAGTATATCCAGCATCTTGCAGACAAAAGGCTGCATGCAGTAGGACTTGAGCCACTCTATAATGTAGAGCACCCTATCAAATGGGTTGATAACTTCTCACAGTTCAATGACCAAAAGACAAACTTCTTTGAAGGGAATGTAACGAACTATTCCAAAGGAAGCTTGGACCTGGATGACTTTTAGACCTTGTAATGTTGAACATCCCTAAAAATATGGAAGTTGTGACCCTGCAGCTTCCCTCTCATAAACGGTATCAAGAGAACCTGGATACACTTCTTTTTCATCTCAAAGAGCATCAAGATAAAGATATTATTGTTGCACCGGAAGTCTTTTTAACTTCGTTTGATTATGAGCACATGGCTACGGCTGCAAAATTTTCAGCTAATGCACTTAAGACACTGAAAAAAGAGGTAGGCGATCAGATCGTAGTATTTACAGTGATACTTGAGGAAGGTGACAGTTTTATCAACCAAGCAGTTGTCATACATAAGCATAAGATTGTACATCGTCAAGAGAAGGTCAAGCTCTTTAAACTTGGAGATGAAGACCTCTATTTCGAAGCAGGAAGAAAGAAAAAGATCAAGCCCTTTGAGATAGAGGGGGTAAAATATGCAATTCTTCTCTGTTTTGAATTGCGCTTCAAAGAGCTTTGGGCACAGGTCGAGGGTGCAGATGTGGTGATCATCCCTTCTAGGTGGGGGAAACCGCGTAAAATACATTTGGAAGTGCTTTCTCGTGCACTTGCAGTAATGAACCAGTGTTATGTCATTGTGTCCAACTCAAGTGATGAAGATATGGCAAGTTCATCCTGCATTATATCACCTACAGGTGAAGTGACCATAAATGACAAGTTGGAGGCTGTTGAGGGAAATATAGATTTCAGAGAGATCAAAAAAATGCGGCGATACATTGTGATGGATTGAGTTCAAAAGCCTTTTTAACGAGATTTTAGATAGAATTCCTGCACTATAAGGGAATGGGGTACGTAAAAGGCATGATAAAGGTGAGACAACGACAGAATCTTGTTGAAGAGATGGAGAAGCACTTTGCATTGGATGAGCATGTCAGAGAGGCATTTTTAGAGGTTGACAGAGAATCTTTTGTCCCTTCACAGTTCAAACATCTTGCTTATCAGCTTGATGCTTTGCCCCTTGCAGAGAGCCAATGGATCTCGTCCCCTTTGACGGTAGCTAAAATGACACAGCATTTGGAACTTAAAGGTGTTGATTCTGTCCTTGAGATCGGGTGCGGAAGCGGTTATCAGGCAGCGATACTCAGTAAGATCTGCCGTCGTGTCTTTACGATAGAACGTATTGATACCCTTCTTAAAGAGGCAAAAGGCCGTTTCTCTACACTTGAAATGCATAATATCATTACACGTTTTGATGATGGGCAGAGAGGATGGAAGCAGTATGCACCTTTTGAACGTATATTGCTCTCTGCAACGGCTCAGGAGGTACCCGAAGTACTCTTTGAGCAGTTGGCTGAGGGAGGGATCTTGCTGGCACCTGTCGAAGAGGCTGAGAACTATCATATCATTACACGTTACTATAAGAAAAATGGACGTATCACCTCTGAAACGATCGAGCAGTGTCTCTTTGTGCCGGTACTTGACGGTACGCAAAAGTAGCGTACTGACAATCACTGCATGTATCTATAATACCTCTCATAGCCTGATGCGAGTTCGAGTCAACATCATCAGTCAATTTTCTACCTGTCAATAGCTTAGTATAATCTTTTGTAAACTTTTCATAAAATTTATGTTATCATTTACAAAATTGTAAACAGGGGTGATGATGGAAAAGTTGATGAAGCCTGCAGAGTATGCACAAAAGCTGGGTATCTCCAGACAAGCGGTCTATGCGAAGATAAAAAGAGGTATATTGACAGCAAAGAATGTAGAGGGTAAGCTTTACATTGTAGTTGACAAAGAAACAACTGCAGCATCAACAAAGAGAAAAGTAAATGAAAATACACAGAACCCTTCAGAAACCAACACCGCTGTAACAGACAGTAATATACAAGACTATAAAGCATTACTCAAAGCAAAAGATGAGACGATCTCAGTGCTTAAAGGCACGGTGAAAGATCTCAAAAAATCCAACAAGCAGATCACGACCACGCTTAAAGGAGAGATAGATCTGCTTAAAGAAGCATTCTATGAGATGCGAACACTCTATGCGCACCAACTTGAATACAAAAAATCCCAAGATCCCGGAGAGGCTATAGAAGTTATCACAGAGGATGAAGTCACAGAAGAGAAAAGCCCTCAAAATGAAGAACGCTGGATAGGTGTAAAAAAATTCTTTAAACAGTATAAGATCAGTAAAGAGAAAGCACAGAACAAGATCATGAAACGTTTGAAAAAAGCCTATAAATCAGGTGATGAGCGTATCATGAAGGTAGAAAATAAACTCAAGTTCAATGCAGACAAAAGCTATAAGGATATTTTGAAATAAAGGGCTGTTCAAAGGTTTTTCTAAAAAGTACCTATACGAATAGTCCTACCAGTTTACTTACAACTTCATCATCCGTGAAAATCTTAACCGAACGGATGTCATAGCGGGCAAAGTGTTCACTTAATCTTTCATCATTCTCTTTGAGATATGCAAGATATTTTTCTATACTTCGTTGACCAAAATAGGTATCCATTTTTTTACTGTCCTGAGGATGCGAGAGTGTGACCTCACCAAGTTTTTGTGGTGATTCTTCAGCGCTATCTCTGACTATGACAGCGATGACCTCATGTTTTTGGGATAATAGCGAAAGATCCATCTCCTCTAAATAGTCACTGAGGATAAAGAGAAGAGAAGGTTTATGGAGCCTTTTAAAAAGATCTTTTAGGGCATGATCATGATCAAGTGAACTCTTCAGTAATGAAGTATCATAGAGCGTTTGAGAAAATTGCTCTATATGGTAAAGCTGTTTGCTCGGAGGGGTTGCATAAATCTTATCTTGTGTATATTGAACCCCTGTAAAAAGGTCACTGTTTTGCTGCGCAGCATACCCTAAAATAGTGGCTACTTCAGTGAGCTTTTTCTGTTTGGCATTACCTGATCCAAAGTAGAGACTGGCATCCATAAGGGCAGCGACTACAACTGAGAGTTCGCGATTGGCATGCAGCTCTTTGATATAAGGCTGGCCAAGTTTGGCAGTGATGGTCCAGTTGATCTTGCGTATATCGTCCCCTACCTGATACTCTCTTAGTTCAGAGAAGTCATACCCCTCTCCATGGAGTTTAGAGAGGTTATGCCCGCTAAGCATCGTATAGACCTGGTGTCTGGCTTTGAGTTGGAGTGCTTTAAGGGCTGTATTCATTAGGGGATAGGCAAAGTCTCAATGATTTCAGAGATGATCTCATCTGTATGTACCCCTTTAGCTCTGGCCTCATAGGAAAGAACGATACGGTGACGCAGTATATTGTGGATCACATAGCCTATATCAGCAGGAGAGACAAAATCATTTCCTCTTAAAAAAGCCTTTGCTTTGGCTGCTTTGTAGAGGTCTATAGAGGCTCTTGGGCTTGCTCCGAACATAATGTTCTGGGCAAGATTTTCCAAACCAAATCTCTCCGGGTCTCTTGTAGCTGTAATGATCTGCACTATATAGTGTTCTATCTCATGGTCTATATGTACTCTGTTTATCTCTTCTTGGAGCTTGAACAGATCTTCTTTGTTAAGTACAGCTTCTATCTCTCCAAAGGTTTTACTGGCAGCTTTACGCATGATCTCAAGTTCTTCGATTTCAGAGTTGTGTTGTACAACGATCTTCATCATAAATCTATCTAGCTGCGCCTCCGGAAGGGCATAAACACCCTCTTGTTCTATGGGGTTTTGTGTTGCCATGACCAAAAAAGGTCTCTCCAGTTTAAAGGTCTCTTCAGCGATAGTGACCTGCCTTTCCTGCATCACTTCAAGTAGTGCAGACTGTACTTTGGCAGGCGCACGGTTGATCTCATCAGCTAAAAGAAGATTGGTGAACAGAGGGCCTTTTTTGATACTAAAACTGTGGTTTTGAGGGTTGTAGATCTGTGCACCAATGATATCTGAAGGCAAGAGGTCAGGGGTGAACTGTATACGTTTCGAGTCTAAACCTATGGCACGTGAGAGGGCATTGATGGTCGTGGTCTTTGCCAGCCCAGGAACACCCTCAACGAGTATATGACCGTCACAAAGAAGCCCAATAAGCAAACCTTCTATCATGCTATCCTGTCCGATAACGGCTTTGCTTATTTCTTTTTTAAGTAGGTCTATTTGTTCGTTCATTTGATTTTCTCCAGCGCGTCTTGTTTTATTTTATTGAATTTAATTTTACCATTTCCATATAAAGAACTTTCCAGCTGTTCTATAGAAGGGGTAAGATCTTTGTTGTCTGTCGCCATCAGTACTTGAAGCAGTGATTTTTCATCTTTACACTCTTGTATCTTCCGGATGAGCGGATGATCCTCTTTATAACTTCGTCTTTTTTTCCATTTCCAACTCAATGCAGTGAGATACCCGGCAGCAAATACAAGGATATAACTCAAGAGTGTACGCAGCCAAGACCAATCCTCTTTTAACACATCTGGGGAATCGACCTTGTCCACCAAGGTATGGGGCTCAACTTCTTGAATCTTAAATTTTTGTGCAGGGACCGTAAGGGTATAGGCTCTCTGTGTTTTAGGATCAAATGCTTTGATCACGATAGGAGAGAGTGTAAAGCTTTGAGTGTGCGACAGTGCGATAGGGTACGTTACAGTACTTTGTGTGTCATTGTTTCTAAGAAATGATTTGACAATAGGCTTTTCTGTAAAGCGTGTAAAGTCACCCTCTTTTGGGAGAAGTTTTTCCAAGATCGGAGGATAGCCAGTTCCTTTGATGTGCACCTGCATAGGTATAGGCTCATGCACTTTTGCATTGTGTTTTTTGATCGTATGGGTGAGAGTGAAATCACCTATGAGAAGTGTATCTTTAGGCAGAGGTTTTACCTTGAGCTGTAGAGACGGCAGATCGATCTTTGTATCTATGGTTGTGATACCTTCCACATGGTCCCTGTCTCCTGCAATGCTGAAAGCGATACTCTCATCAGTGGTTGTTTTTTGAACCAGGTCAAAAGTGATGTTGATATCTCCGGATCTTAGAGGGTAAAGCAGATAAAAATAACGCACTTTGGCATTATGGTAGCTGTCTGACTCCTGAATATTGATCCGTTGAAACGTGTAATCTTTACTTTTTTTGATGCTAAAGTTAAAGAACATCACTAGATCATGATTGGTTTGGTTAAGAGATAGAGTAAGTACTACAGGCTCTTTGACATAAGGTGCTTGCTTATCTATATTGAAGGTATAGGTAAAGTCCTCAGCGTGAAGTATGACAATACTCAATAAAAGGATCAATAGACGTAAAGATAGGTTACCAAGGTTGCTTTTCACGTATGTATCCTTCATTAATGAGTTCATAGACCTTTGATCCCAGTGGTTGCTGTTGCGCATTTTCATCTATGGTAAGCTTGCCCTCTTTTTTCTCTTTTTCTGTTTGGCTCTCCCCTCCTCCACTACCTCCGGAGCTTGGTTGATCCTCATCTCTTGATTCTTCATCACTTGGTTCTTGTGATTCACTTTTACTGGACGAGGAGTCTTGAGATTGGGGGTGTGCAATACCAAGTTGGGCACTCTTCTGATCACTAAGGAGTGCAATAATGCGCAAGTTGTGTGCGGCATCTTCATCGTTACCCAATTGTAAAGCTTTAGTATAGTAGGTTTTGGCTTTATCATACGATTCAAGCATGGCATAGGCATTGGCGATATTGTAGTATAGCTGCTGTTTCGTGGCAGGAGAGGTGGATCGTATAGATTTGTAAACACTGATCGCTTTTTTAAAGGCACGCTGTTTATAGAAGGTATCCCCCAGAGTCATTTGACTCTGTAAAGAGCGGACTTTTATTTTTTTTAGCTCTCTTTGTGTCTCATTATAATCAGATCTTAGGTAGTTGTCATAGGCTTGGTTTAAATGGCAGGTATCAAAGAAGGAAGCCTGTGCTTGTATACCTAACAGCGCGAAGAGAATGAGTAGATATTTGACCGCACGTGTATGTACCATGATGAAGAGTAAAATGGCCAGGGCCAATGGAAATTGGTAGAGTTCACGATAATGACGCTGCATCTTCTCTATATGCTGTTCTGCCTCTTTAGCGCTTTTGAGTGCATCATTGAGTGTATCTGCAGTTGTTTTGGCTGTATTTGAAGCTGTGAGATACTCCCCGGATACGGAAGTAGAGAGCGTTTCTAAAAGAGGATTGATTCGAGAAATAACAAGGTTGCCCTCTTTGTCTTTTAGCGCTGTGCCGTCCCTCTTCTTGATCGTAGTCCCCTGTGTGCTCCCCAAGGCTAAAATAGTTAAAGAGATATCGGCATTGTTTATCTGGCTTGTGAGTTTTTCAAGATTCCTTTCTTCTCCCCCATCCGTGATCAGTATAAGGTTTTTTTGACCACTTTTGATGGTCGTCAATTTTTTGAACAGCTTTTCAAGAGAGGTTCCTTTGGTAAGGATGAATTCAGGGTTGAGATTTTGCAGGGCAATGTTGATCAGAGCATGGTCTGTAGTCGGGGGAGAGAGCAACAGCGGATTGGTGGTAAAAGCGATCAGCATGATATTGTCTCCAGGATTTGACTCAAGTAGCGCAGTAATGGTCTTTTTTGCGAACTCATAGCGTGTAGGAGCGATGTCATCAGCCATCATGGAGTAAGAGACATCCAGTGCGATAATGATATCTTTTGCTTCTATACTTGCTTCTTGAAGTACCTCTTCCTGGACTGGGCGTGAGAGTGCGATCACTATCAGCATAAGTACAATGAGGTGCACCATCGGTATCAACTTGCGTGAACTGCTCCAGAGCAGTACACCTAAAGGAAGCAGCAGCCATACGAAACTTGGGAAGAGAAGTGTCATGCTTCACCTCTTTTTGTATAGAGAACCCAGAGTAACAGCAGGACAAATACCAAGCCAAGAGGATAAAAGATAAGCACTCTTTGGTTGAGGTAATTCTCACTTCTGATGGCACTTGGCTCCAGCCTGCTGATCTCTTCATATATTTTTACAAGTTCTTCATTTGATGTAGCAGCGTAGCTTTTTGCCGCGGTCTCTTTAGCAATGGTTTCCAGCAGGGCTGCATCATAGTCTGCTTTTTTTCCGATACCAATGGTATAGACTTTTACCCCCAGCTCTTTGGCTTTTTTGACAGCAGCCTTGGGAGAGCTCTTCCCTGCATTGTGGTATCCGTCTGTGATCAAGATGATCACTTTATTTTTTGCCTGACCAAAAGAGAGTGTACGGCTCGCCTGCATGATGGCATCACCTAATGCCGTGCTCTCTCCTGCCAGTCCGACATTGGTCATTTCAAGCAGATAGGCAAGTGATTCCAGATCATAGGTAAGTGGTGAAGCCGTGTAGGCGAATGTGCCAAAAACAACCACACCCATGTTGTCATCAAAGCGTTTGGAGATGAAGTCCTTAGAGAGTGCTGTGGTAATAGCATACTTGGTTTTCATTCGATCTTTCACATGAAACCCACTCTGCCCCATAGATCCGCTTGCATCTATAGCCAGCACAAGATCACGGCCTTTTTTGTGTTGATTGGAGCTTGCATCATAGACAAATGGTTTGGCAAGAGCAAGGACCATAAGTGTAAAAAGTATCATTTTGAGCCAAGGTTCCCAGCTTAATAGCGGGCTCTGTCTTGTTACCCATGACAACTTGGGGAAATAGTAGGGTTTGCTGTATTGTTTGCACCAGAGAAAACATGGCAGCAGTAAAAGAAGGACCAATAGGAATGGTGAACCAAATGTAAAATGCATATAGATATTTTAGCACTTATATGGTTATTTTAGTATAATAGCTCCATGAATAAATTACTAAAGATCACAGCTTCGACACTCATACTCCTGGTGCTCGCCATTGTAGCCCTCTATTTACTTGCTATCAGCCCCATAGGCAGCAGCCTCGTAAAGCCTTACGTCAAACAAGCGCTTGAAGAGAAGATCGGTATGCCTGTAGAGATCAAGGAGCTTGACCTTGGATATAACACAGCAAGTATAGAGTTTGTTATCAATGAGCAAGCCCAGGTGAACATGGACCTGTCTCATTATGATTTATCCGAGGAAATGTATGAAGGTGGATATCATATAAAAACCGATGCGTTTATCTATGAGAAGAAGAAATTGAATAATGCAGATATTAACGGGAGTTTCAAATATATGCCTGATGATCTCTTTGTTCAGGGGGAAGGCGCTGCCCTAAATACAACTGTGGGCTTTGGCTTGCACATTCTTGACAATTTACCTCAGAAAATTTTACTTAATGCAAAGGATGCAGAACTCTCTGAAGTGTTACAGTTGGCAGGTCGACCGGATATAGCAGAAGGTAAAATCGATGTGGATATCCACATTCCTGATATGGCTGGTGACAGAGATGATATCTATGGGTATGTTCAACTTAAAAAGTCCTATTTCAAATCCGAGCGGGTAAAAAAGCTCTATGATTATACTTTGCCTGAAAATAGTTTCATACATGGAAGGATAGATGGAGACTTTGAGGGTGAGACTATTGAGTTTGCAGGTGATGTGCAGAGTAATCTTTTTACATTGCAGATCAAAGATGCCTTTATGCGCATATTCTCCGGAGACTGGAGAGCAGAGTATGATCTTGATGTGAAAGATATGCGTATATTGACAAAAAACAAGATGGCAGGGGCTTTAGATCTAAAGGGAACAATAAAAGGGGTAGGAACATTTGCAAAAACTACTGCTAAAAGTAACTCTTTAGGAGGGAATATCCATTTTTCATCTGAATTTCAAACAGCTGATATCACATTAGAAAAGATTAGATTGGAAAAAGTATTATTTTTACTCAAGGAACCGGATTATGCTAAAGGAAATATCAATGGTAAGATCTCT
>Ga0180433_10008776_pt1 | contig 12515 bp, 12 predicted proteins | sample SS_ome_8_FD_132980 | JGI IMG/M metagenome (GOLD analysis project Ga0180433, IMG submission 132980) | Hypersaline lake sediment archaeal communities from the Salton Sea, California, USA - SS_1_D_1 metaG | ecosystem: Environmental > Aquatic > Non-marine Saline and Alkaline > Hypersaline >... | reverse complement strand
ATTGTAAAGAAGAACATCGTAAGTGGCATTTTCAGGCCGATGCCTTTCATCTGGCTGATATTCCTGATACCGGTTTGGACAATAATCGCTCCGGCACATAAAAATAAAAGGCTCTTCATAAATAAGTGGGTAAAAAGGTGGTAAAGACCACCAATGAGACCCTGCTGACTCAGTAAAAATATTCCCAGCAGAATATAACCGATCTGGGCAATACTCGAATAGGCCAACCTTCGCTTCAGATCATCCTGCAAGAGAGCCATAGCTGAACCTAGCAGGATCGTTATACCGGCCAGAATCAGCATAACTGTATCCCAGTTTGCATGCTGAATAAATTCGGGGCTGTAGATATTATAAATAACCCTGATCATTCCGTAGAGACCCGTTTTCAGCATAATACCGGAAAGTGCGGCGCTGACCGGCGATGGAGCAGCAGGGTGGGCATCCGGCAACCAGACATGGACAGGAAACATCCCGGCTTTTAACCCAAAACCAATCATTAAGGTAAAGAAGGCTACTGTAGCCAGGGTTGAAGGTTCGGTTAATAAACCCGGCCTGTTAAAGGAAACAGAACCAGTGAGGAAATAGACCATCAGCAAACCGACAAAAACTGACAAACCACCAAAAACTGTCATATAGAGATATTTTGCTGCCGCGAACATCGTAACTGCATTTTCTTCATGGGCAATTAAAACATAAGTAGTAAGAGCCATAAATTCGAAAAAGACAAATAGTCCCAAAAGATCACCGGCAAAAATCGTCCCCATGCAACCACCTTCAGCCAACAGGAAAAAAGCATAATAACGTTCCTTTTTATGCTCATGGGCCATATATCCAGGTGAAAAAACCGCTGCCATAAACCAAGCAAAAGCGAAAAAGATCCCCAAAAAAATGGTTAACTGGTCAACCTTAAAAGAGATCGATAAAGGAAAAGAAAAGTACTGAAATATGCCTAACAATATCTTGCCACTTTTAATTGACGGGTACATGGTTAAAACCAAAATGAAAAAGAGACCGGTTACCCCGATGCAGATCTGCTCCTTGTAAGGATCCAGCCAATTGGCAAAGAAAAATAACAACAAACCCGAAATAATCGGCACAAAAATGATAATTGCCGGCAATAATGTGTGAACTATTTCGTATTCCATAATAAATCACCTCCGAAATGCATGGACCAGATTAAGGCTAGAAAAACAGCTGAGCAACATTGCGAGCCAGATCCAGGGGCCAGTTAAATGGGGCAATCGTGAAAATAAAGGCGCCCAGGGCCAATATGATAACCGGAATAATGCGCAAAGGCTGGAAACGTAATCGCTTGCGCTCTATGTTTTTCAGCTCGCGACAACCAAGAAAAGCATTGATTGAAATCGGAAAATAATAGGAAGCATTTAATAGGCTGCTCGTAATCAGGACGGCAATAACCCATGGCATGCCAACCTCAAAAGCCCCCAAACCGAGATGCCATTTACTGACAAACAAATTCAACGGTGGAATACCCACCGAACTAACAGCAGCGATAGTAAAGCAAAGCATTATAATCGGCATCTGCAAGCCGATTCCCTGCATCTCGCTGATCTTTGTTTTGCCGGTATTGACATAGATTACCCCGGCACATAAAAACAAACTGCCTTTCATGAAAGCATGGGCCATGATATGATAAACTGCCCCGACTAAGGCTAGCTCGTTTAACAGGGAAATGCCAAGCAATATATAGCCGATCTGGGCAACCCCGGAGTAAGCCAGTCTGCGGTTGAGATCATCCTGGGCAAATGCACACACTGATCCATATAACATGCCAATGATCGCTAATACTAATAAAATATTATTCCACCCGACATCCTGAATATACGATAAACCATAAAGATCATGGATCACGCGAATAATACCTACAATTCCCGTTTTTAGCATTATGGCCGATGATACTGTAGCAGCTGGAGTCGGTGCTGCCGCATAGGCATCGGCCATCCAGATATGCAGTGGAATCATCGCTGATTTTATGCCCAAGGCAATCAGATAGCAGATGAATGCGGAAAAGATTAAAGGTGATACCGATGTAAAAAGACCTCCCGCACCAAAAGAAGTACTACCTGTATCAAGATAGGTGACAACAACTGCCCAAAACATCGCTACCCCAGCAATAATCGTCATGTAAAAAAATTTTAATCCGGCTGCAGAAGATTCAGGAGTCGACTTATAAGCAACCATTGGAAAAAACATCAATGACATAAATTCAAAGAATAAGAAAAATGTAAACATATTTCCGCTCAGCACCACACCGAAACAACCACCCAGAGCAAGGAGCAAGATATAGAAAAATACTTTTCCGTCCTCTTTGTCCCGATAATAACCAAGAGTATAAACAGTAATGACTAAAGCAAAAAAAGTGAAGAGAAGTGTCATATACATTGACAGCGAATCAACTCGAAACTCTAAACCAGTAGGGGGAAGAATATTCAGCTTAAAATATAATACTCCCTGATGCTGAAACACCATATACATATAGGCAGTCATTAACAGTGGAATCAGCACTCCTGCAATTACTGTGGCATTGCGCAATCTACTTTGATAGCGGTCAGCTAAAAAGGTTAAACCTGCTCCAAGCAGCGGTGACAGCACAATGAGGGCCGGAATAATCGAAATCGTTAAATCAGCTTGAGGCAATTAACTTCCCTCCCTTGGATCAAAAGATCGTTTTGAGTACTGTTTCAATAAACGGAATAGTAGTATAATTAGCAAACAGGCCAAACAGAATTGCCATAACGGCCAGGGCAACTGTGGGCACAAGCATGGTTAGAGGCGCTTCAGGACCAGCTTGCTTTTTAAAATTCCCTTCCCGAAAAAATGCATTAACAATAATTGGTAAATAGTAAATCGCGTTTAGTAGGCTACTGGTCATAATTACGTAGGCATAAGCCTGATTGCCGGAAGCGATGCCGCCGGCTAATAGGTGATATTTACTAATGTAGCCACAGATCGGTGTAACCCCCATAAGTCCTAAGGCACCGACAGCAAAGGCCAGCATCGTCAACGGCATCTGTTTTCCGATGCCACGTAACTGATCCAAATTCTTTTTACCGGTAACGGTGATGATCATCCCAGCACAGAAAAACAAGGTGATTTTTAGCACCGCATGATTGATGATATGGACCAGACCACCTAGTACTCCTGTCGGGTAGAGCATCAGCATTCCAAGCGTGATGTAACCTAGTTGCCCAATTGTTGAGTAAGCCAGCCGCAGTTTTAAAACAGTTTGTTTGATCGCCATCAGTGATCCGACAATAATGGTAAAACTGATCACGATCGCCAAGATAATTGTAACATTTAACTCGGCCAACAGCTCTCGGCCATATAGTGAAAAGAAAACCCTAGAAATACCGAACACACCAGCTTTGACTATTGCCACAGCGTGCAGTAATGCACTAACCGGCGTAGGGGCAACCATTGCTCCCGGCAGCCATGAATGAAGGGGCATAATTGCCGCTTTTGTCCCAAAACCGGCAATCAATAATACGAAAACAACCTTAATCAATGTTGAATGATCTGCTGCAACAGAATTTAAGATACCCCCGGGCATAAAATCAAGAGTGCCAACCAGATCATGAATGATAAAGATCGAAAGGAAGACAAGGGCACCCCCAGCCAGGCTGTAACTAATATATTTGATTCCGGCTTTCACCGATTCCTCAGTTCCAGCGTGAACTACAAGGGGATAGGTGCAAATGGCAAGATATTCGTAAAAGATATAAAGGGTAAAAAGATTACCGGCAAAAGCAACTCCCATTGCTGCACTACATGATAAAACGAAAAATACAAAATAACCCCGCTGGCCATGTTCATGTTTCATATATCCTATTGAATATACAGTAGCGAATACCCAAAGGGTTGAAGAAACAAGACCAAAAACCATCCCGAGAGGATCAATGTTAAAGAATAGACCCAGACCTTCAAGAAAACTAAACAGATTAACTTTAATTACTTCACCGGCTAAAACTGTTGGAAGCATCGATAAAACAGAGATAAAAACCACGGATACAGAAACCACGGCCACCAGATGACGTTTGGCAGCCTCACTTTCATCCAGCACCCGGATGATGATTGCCCCGATAATCGGAGTAATCACGGCTATCAGTGGTTGCGGTAAAGCCATATTCAATATTATCGCCTCCAACAACTATAATCCTGGATTGAGTTAATATGTAATTAAAAAATAAAAAGCAAGCTGGTGGCCAGAATAGCCCCAATAACAATTAATATAATATAAAGATCAAAGTCAATATTTGAAATATTAACGGTCTGAAAGCGTTTGTCTCCACGTGTGCTGTAATCAAATTTAAAAAGAGTCATAAAAACTTTCATTAGGAATCGTCCTGCAACACTGAAGATGAGTTTAAGGTTTACAGCCCATAATTCGTAAACATGATCCCATGTTCTTAAACTGGTCAGAGTTAACTTTCTTCCAGCCTTTTTAAGCAGTAGATCGTCAAAATATTCGACTCCATCTGAAACCCTAATCAACACCGAAGGGGTTCCGTGATAGCCACGATTTAGATTGTCATCAACCAACTTCCCTCCCCTGGTAAAAGTCAGACCAAGCAGAGCAGTGACCGGACGGTATACCAGGGCTTCAATACTGAGATAAGCAGGTGGCTGATAATTGAAGATGTCCTTTTTTGAAAATAACAAGTAAAAACCTGCTGCAAGAGCCAGGGCGATGGCAATCCCCAGGAAGTCATGAATATTCCAGACATTGGTTTTGTATAGATAGTTAAGGTAGTAATCAGAATAGGTAAACGGAGCGGCCATCGGAACAAGTACTTTCTTGATCAACAAAGAAGGGTAAAGTCCAAGCAACATAATTGCTGTAATAAAGGTAAAAGCAATCAGCCGCTCCAACCAATTTTCTTTAGAACCTGATTCTTCAAGTCTCCTGACAATCTGACCGGAACTTTTGCCAAAAAACAATTTGATTACAAGCTTGGCAATATAACAGGCGGTAAGCCCACTGGTAATCATAAATAGTTTCTCAGCAAGCCAGATATCCCAGAGGTGATGATGTTCAAAAGCTTCGACTAGAGCATGATGCAGCAGAGTCTTGCTAGCATAGCCATTAAACCCGGGGAGACCAATAATACCGGCAGCACAGACTATAAAAGCGCTAAAAGTAAAAGGAAATTTGTTCCACAATCCACCCAGTTTATTCAGATCAATTTCATGCAGACGAGTGTAAATAATGCCGAATAATATAAAAAACCCGGACTTAAAAAAAGCATGATTGATTATATGGTAAGAAAACCCGCCAAAACCCATTGGTCCGTCAAACCCAAGATAGGCGGCAGCGCCAACTCCCATCAGGATGTAACCCATCTGACTGATGCTACTATATGCCAAAAGCCTTTTGGCATTGCTTTGCAAAACGGCCATGAGTGCAGCGAGCAACATGGTGATTATTCCGATCCAGATAATGACATGACCAAGATTTTCAGTAAAATGCCAGATATGGCTCTCGGCCAGATCTTGATGCGGAGTAAAAAGCATGGTTGACACCCTGATAATTCCGTAAGCCCCCGTTTTTATCATAATACCGGAAAGTAGGGCACTAGCTGGTGCCGGGGCAACCGGGTGAGCTTGAGGAAGCCAAATATGCAGTGGTATCATCCCGGCTTTTACCCCGAAACCGGCAATCATTAAAATCGCGATCACGATTGCCGCTTCATGGTGAATAACTAATGCTTGCAGAGTGGGATAGATGCTTACTGAGCCGGTGTAATTATTAAGCAGGATAATTCCGGAAAGCAGGGCAAGACCGCCAAGTACACCCAGATAAAGGTAGTTTGCTCCGGCAGCCAGAGCTTCTCCAGTCTGATTATGAACAACCAGGGCATAGGAGGCAAGAGTCATCAATTCGAAAAATAAGAAAAGGCTCAGAAAATCTCCGCTTAAAAAGACACCTAAGCAGCCAGCAAGAGTCATCACCAGAAAAACAAAGTACCTTGTCTGCTTTAGATCTTTTTTCAGATATGGAATCGAAGCCAAAACAGCAAGAAACCAAACTGCCGCAGAAAAAAGAGCAAACACCGAACCAAAAAGATCGACCTGTAAGCTCATTTCGATGCCGGCCAGAGCAGGTAGTTGAAAATGAATACTGGTGCCACCAAGCAGGTTAATAAACAAAATGATGGATAAGTAGAAGGTTATACCGGTAATTAATATTGAAAATAAATTACGCAACCAGGAGATTCTCAACCCGATTAAACCGATGATCAAAGAACCGACAAGGGGGAGAAGAATAATCAACAGTGGTAAATAGTTTACGATAAAAGGATCAACGGTTTCTAGAAGGAATAATTCTGTCATTAGTGTACATACCCCTCAGCTTATCTAAAAAAACAATCAAAGCCTTTTATTCTCTTTGTAAAACTGATTTCCTTCTTAATTACAATAATTTAAATTATTTATTGCCTCCCAGATTAAATCTAAAAACAACTTGACATATAAACAAAAATGATAAAAAATAGAAAGGTATTTGGGGCATTTTTTTTGTTTTTTTAGGGTATCGTATTGCTTACATTGATTAATAGCAAATTTTTTTGAGTTTTTTTGTGATTTTTTTAACTTGCAAAATATTCTAATCGTTTTCAAAATATAGTTAGTTATACAATTGTTTCAGGAAGGTTGGCGATAATATGCACGATTATGTTACCAGGGTTGTTTTTCGTTACATGCTCTTATTTGTACTGCTATATGGTCTATATGTTATCATGCACGGCCACCTGTCCCCCGGCGGTGGTTTTTCCGGTGGTATGATCATCGGTCTTGGCCTTTTGCTTTATATCCTAATCTTCGGACAACTATGGAATGACAGTTTCCGGCAAACCATACTGGATGGTGCAATCATTTTCGTTGGTTTCGGCGGTATCCTTGAAATCCTTAAATTTCTAATACCACATGAACATGGGCCGGTCGGTGTTACCGGAACACTTTTCAGTGTTGGCATCATGTCTGTTGCCAATTTCGGCATCGGCATTTTGGTAGCAAGCACAATTCTCGGTATTTACTTTATGATCAGCGAGGAGGCGTGACCCTTGAACTTAGAGCTATTTATTATTAATTTCCCTTATTTCGTTTCTATCATCCTATTTTCATTGGGCACCCTGATTGTCCTGACTCAACCAAATCTGATTAAAAAAGTAATCGGTATTAATATCATGCAAAGTGCTATCTTCCTTTTTTATATTGTCGTTGGTAATATCCATGGGGGGATTCCACCGATCTACGATCCTAACCTGCCTGATGCCCTTTATATTAATCCTCTGCCATCGTGCCTGATGCTTACCGGTATTGTGGTCGGGTTTAGTGTTACGGCATTCGCCCTTGCCCTGATTGTAAAACTCTATATTTATTATGGAACAATATCATCGCCGAACTTTATGAAAATGAAATAGAGGTGAACCCTGTATGGATGAATTAATAAACAGGCTTCCGTTTCTTTGTGTGATCGGCACACTAATTGCCTCATTTTGTATGCCAATTCTGGCCCGTTGGAAAAAAGAGTTCTGTGCACCCCTGGCCACCCTGGTTGCCGGTTCAGTCTTTATCACTTCAATTTACATTGCTTATTATGTGCTGCAAGGTAATATCATCCGTTACGGAGTATCGGGATGGTCACCGCCCTGGGGTATTGAAATTGTAGTTGATCCCATTTCTAGCCTGATGATTATGCTTCTTTCAGGTGTTTGTTTCCTAATCCTGATCTTCAGTTTCGCTGCGATTAAACACGAATTGCAACAGATTGTAACTGGCTGGTATTATGCTGCCTGTCTGCTCTGCCTTGCAGGGATGACCGGTTTAGTAATTACCAACGATATCTTTAATATGTACGTCTTCATAGAAGTTACTGGAATCAGTGCCGTTGCTCTGGTAGCCAGCAAAGGCACTCGCCAGGCAACTGAAGCAGCTTTAAAATACTTGCTCCTTGCTACGATCGGATCCGGTTTCATTCTTTTTGCAATCGGAATTATCTATATGATCACCGGTAACCTGAATATTACCTTTATTGCTCAGGAACTTGATCCCGTCAAGGATAACTATCCGTTTCTGATCTGGACCGCTATTAGTTTCCTGGTAGTTGGTTTCGGGGTAAAATCAGCATTGTTTCCGCTGCATCTCTGGTTGCCAGATGCCCACTCTTCGGCCCCTTCTCCTTCCAGTGCCATCCTTTCAGCCCTGGTAGTAAAAGTATATATTATTGCCTTTTTGAAAATCCTATTTATCGCTTTCGGTCTTGAAATCTTTCATGAAACGTTTATCCGTCATTTAATTTTAGTCCTCTCAGTTATTGCCATGTTAGCAGGTTCTTTCTTTGCTTTCGTACAAATCGAACTTAAAAGACGGCTGGCATACTCTACGGTCGCCCAGATTGGTTATATCTACCTTGGTATCGGCCTGGGAACCCCCTGGGGGCTTGCTGCCGGATTACTACATATTGTTGTCCACGCATTCATGAAGACCTGTCTCTTCCTATGTGCCGGGGCCATTTACTACCAAACCGGTCGCAAGCATGTTAATGAATTCTCTGGTATGGGCTACAAGATGCCAATTACGATGGGTGCCTTTACAATTGCCTCTTTCTCGATGGTCGGCATCCCGCTCTTTGGTGGCTTCGTCAGTAAATACGGCCTGGCACTGGGCAGTCTGGAAGCTGATCTGCCAATCCTCATATTAGTAATTATTCTAAGCGGATTACTTAATGCCACTTATTATTTTCCCATTATCGGTCAAGCTTATTTCGCTCAGCATGGGGATGAGAATCATGGCAGCGAACATAGTCATCCTGAGCCAAAATCGTTCCAGCGTGATCAAATTCCATTAAGCATGCTGATACCAATTGTGATTTTTGCCCTTGGCATAGTCTACCTGGGAATCTTTCCGGGGACCATATTTGCCTTTATTAATAAAACCGTGGCTGCTCTTCTTTAGCTTGAGCCTGATGCGGTCGGAGGTGTTGTAGTTGTTTTCAAGAATAAGAAATGATTTTTTTGGTTCATTCTTTATCTTTTTATTTCTCATGGTCTTCTGGTTATTAATATCGGCCAGCATCCACTGGCAACATATACTGGTGGGAGTTATTTTCTGTTTTATTTTAACCGTCTTTTGGAGCAATCTCACCATATCGGCCGATATCAAAACCGGCTTCAAACTGAAACAACTTTTAATGCTGCTAAAATATTTCATATTCCTGGGCATCGATATCGTTATCGCCAATATTAATGTGGCGATGATTGTTCTTAATCCCAAATTGCCGATTTCACCGGGCATCGTCATCATGCGTTGTGATCTCGAAAGAAATTTATCCCGGGTTTTATATGTTAACTCAATAACCCTTACTCCGGGAACAATAACGGTTGAACTGGAAGACAACCTTTTAATTGTCCATGCTTTGACCAAAGATGTAGCCCATGAAGTTGAGGATTGGGCTCTGTATCGAAGATTAATGGAAGTGGAGGGTGTGTATAAAAATGGTTGAAACGATTCTATATTTCATAGTCGGTGGTCTCGTCATCATTTCACTGCTGGCGATCGCTCGTGCCTACAGCGGTCCTACTGTTTTAGACCGGGTAGTAGCCATGAACATGATTACCACAAACGTGGTCCTGACTATTTTAATTTTTGCTTATATTGATAAAAGCTACTACTACATTGATGTCGCTTTTGTATTTGTTTTAGGCGCTTTTATTGGCACTTTATGTATTCTTAAACTGCTGCGTGAAGGACATATTCTTTAAGCAGCAGGTTATTAACCTGATTCGAGGTGTTGGCAATGATTTTAGAACAAATAAGGGTAATCGCGGCTATTATCTTCTTGTTCAGTGGTTTTTTCTTTCTATTGGTCGGGGTTGTTGGTCTTTTACGCTTACCGGATGTCTACACCCGCATGCACGCAATGGGAAAATGCGACACCCTTGGAACCGGAATGATCTTGATAGCAATGATGCTTTTGATTGCCGATGTAACTAACGTCACAAAACTAATTATGATCAGTGCTATGATTGTAACCATCAACCCGGTGGTTACCCACCTGATCGCCAAGACAGCTTACAACCGCGGGACACCAATGGCTGAAGGTAGTTTCCTGATTAATGATTACGTGGCTTCACAACGCCGCAGAAAGAGAAAATCGCTGGATGTTGCAGCAGAAAAGGGGGGTGGCAGAAGATGAACATTGATATCTTTATGTTCATGATGCTGATCATCCTGATTATCTCGACTATTTCCATCTTTATTTTTAAGGATCTACTTTACATCGTTATTATTTTTGGAGCTTTCAGCATGGTAATGTCATTAATCTGGCAACAACTTAACTCCCCTGACCTAGCAATTACCGAAGCAGCCGTAGGGATAGGAATGACTGTCTTGATGGTTACTGTCGTCACTAAAGTAGGGAGGCGACCGCAATGAAAAACCTGCCGAGAATTTTATTTTACACAATGTCAATTATTCTTGTCGGCCTGATTTCTTTTATGCTGATGCTGGCTGTCACTGAAATGCCTGTATACGGAAACTTTGACAACCCAACCAATAATTATGTTTATGAACGTTATGTTTACGAAGGTGTTGAAGAAAGCGGCGGCTTAAATATGGTGGCAAACATCCTGATTGATTACAGGGGCTATGACACCCTGCTCGAATCAACCGTCCTGTTTACGACAGTAGTATCAATCATGCTTGTATGGGGTACAAGTAGCACTGGACAAAAGGAAAAAGACGAACACTAGCCAATAAGTCTACTTTTATTATATTCGGAAAGGAAGACCTTTTAATGAACTACGTTCTTTACTTACCCCTCTTCATGATTATCTTTCCCATTGTAGGAGCTCTGATTACGGGTCTGCCAAAAGAAGATAATAATCAGACTCGTAACATCATCGCCGTTATGGTAAGCCTGATCAGCGCCCTGGCGATGATCATTATATTAGTTTATTATTTTAATAATGGTGAATGGGGCATGCTGTTACACCAGATTGCCCCCGGTCTCGAAATAAAACTACGTGTTGACCCCCTGGCTGCACTCTTCGGAGGAACGGCTGCGATCCTCTGGTTTTTTTCTGTAGTTTATTCAACAGGTTACATGGCGCATGAACATGCTCGCCGTCGTTATTTTATCTTTTACCTGCTTTCACTTGGTATGACCATGGGCATCGCACTGGCCGCCAACCTTTTAACACTTTACCTTTTTTATGAATTCCTAACAATTTTTACATATCCTTTGGTAATTCACGAGGAAACCGATGAAGCTAGAAAAGCAGGCATTCGTTATTTAGTCTATAGCTTTTTAGGGGCCGGCCTTATTTTGATTGGCTTGATTATTACTTACGGGAACCTGGGTACCCTGGAATTCACCCGCGGAGGTATCGTTGATCTTTCAACCGGTTCGCCTTTTTTATGGCGTTTGGCTTTTATCTGTTTTATATTTGGTTTTGGAGTCAAGGCTGCGGTTATGCCTTTACATGCTTGGCTGCCTTCAGCTATGGCGGCCCCGACTCCGGTCAGCGCACTTTTACACGCCGTTGCCGTTGTAAAATCAGGGGTTTTCGGCATTCTGAGAAGCATGTACTCAATTTTTGGCATTACTGCCCTGATAGGTTTAAAAATGGGCTTTTTTGTTGCCGCACTTGTTTCGGTAACTATTCTCACCGCCTCGATAATCGCTATGCAACAAGATGTTCTTAAAAGAAGACTGGCCTATTCAACCATCAGCCAACTTGGTTATATTACTCTTGGCGCTGGCCTTTTTAATCTGATCGGCCTAACCGGAGGACTTTTGCATATCATTAATCATGCTCTTTTAAAAATTACCCTCTTTTTCTGTGCCGGGGCAATAATTACCGTTACCGGGAAGAAAAAGATCAGTGACTTGAACGGGCTGGGACGAAGAATGCCTCTGACCATGATCGCTTTTACCATTGCTTCGATTGGCATGATCGGTATTCCGCCGGTAAACGGGTTTATCTCAAAATGGTACCTGATCCAGGGCAGCCTTGAAAGCGGAGCCTGGATTTTTATTTTTGTTTTAATTGGTAGTGCCCTCCTGAATGCCGCTTACTTTTTGCCAATTGTGATTGCCGCTTTCTTTAAGGAAGGATCATTTGAACCGGTTAAGGGTCTTGAAGCCCCACTTTCTATGCTTGTTCCGATCTTAATGCTAGTCGCCGGCTGCCTAGTTGTAGGCAGCAATCTGCAGTTAACCGTCCCTTATCTGCAAAATATCGCTGAATACCTTTTCTATGCTGGAGGTAATTAATTATGGCCCGGGAAATTATTTCTGGCTTGCCGCTCATAGCCATCTCGATTCCCCTGTTTGCTTTCATCATGATTATTTTTGCCAGTAAAATTGCCTGGTGGCGAAATACCTGGTCGATAATCGGCAGCGCCGGAACGCTTGTCGCCGTTGGTTTAATGTATCCATTTATAAAAGCCGGCGTCCGTATAGTCTACGAACTGCCGATGATTGTTACCCCTCT
>Ga0180433_10008775_pt1 | contig 12516 bp, 9 predicted proteins | sample SS_ome_8_FD_132980 | JGI IMG/M metagenome (GOLD analysis project Ga0180433, IMG submission 132980) | Hypersaline lake sediment archaeal communities from the Salton Sea, California, USA - SS_1_D_1 metaG | ecosystem: Environmental > Aquatic > Non-marine Saline and Alkaline > Hypersaline > Sediment... | reverse complement strand
TGAGGCAATGACCGTTGGTGGTACCGGTGATGTTCTTGCTGGTATCATTGGTGCCCTTCTTTCAAAAAAGGTAACTGGTATGAATGCAGCACGTATCGCTGCCTTTCTAAACGGCGAAGCAGGAAATAGAGCGTTTAAAAAGAAATCCTATGGTCTTTTAGCAACAGATATAATTGAGGAGATACCATCGGTGCTAAAGGAATATCTTTGATTGAAATATCTTTATCTTTCTTCTTTTTCCGTATGGTGAAGTTTCTTTCGTATGGCTCCATCTTCACTAATGATCTTTTCGTTTAACTCTTCCCCCATTACCTCGAACAATGGTTCGAATTTTCCCTTATTTACAAGCCAAACGCAGAATAGACCCATTGCCACACCACCACCTGTTCCAACAAACATAGATGTAAGCATCATCTCCACGCTCGTTGACCGCATACCAAAAACACCGATATATTTTACCCCCTCAAAAATCATCATCGCTGCCATGGTTGTAACAACAACGACATAGACCATAGCATAGGTGCTCATCTTTAACCCTGTCCAATATCTATCGAGGATAAAGACGATGGCAAAGGCAAGGAATGCTACTAGGATCGATACGAGCAGTTGGGTGATCTCATGATAAAATGGAATATCATAATATCCTCGTAATAATACACCACCCATGTTCAAAAGACATATTGTTGCTATTAGTACATCAACTGGCCAGGGTAGAAGATCGTTCCTATATTTGTGTAACATCAATGGTATAAGCAAGATGAACAATCCAAATATACAGCCGATCACCCATATCCATTGTTGTTTCCATATAGCAATTAGTACAGTAACCACTAACACAGAGTTCATGAGTATGTCTGCAAGGATCTCTTTATCCCATTCACCATTGTTTTTCAATGAAAAGTTCATATCAAACTAGTAAACAGTATTTGTAAAAATACCAAATACTTTTTGCTTTTTATAGAAAACAGATGATGCAATATAAAAAATAAGAAAAAATAAACGAAAAGAAGAAGGGATGTTCAATCCTATTTCTTTGTTTCCTTTAGTTTTTGGTATTCCTTTTCAGCGAGACGTTCTTCATATGCGGGTCCTTTAAAGGCACCAATATAATGAGCAGCTAATCCAATTCCCCAGCCGAACAAGGGAAATATGAACCAGGGAAAAAGATCTGGTCCACCCGTTGCCCACCACATTGCAACAAGGAGAGCATTTACTGCTAGATAGATAGCAAAATGTGTGTAGAATGAGACCTTTTCCTTCGCGGTTTTTCGAGCAATTTCTCTTAGCTCTTCATCAGAGACCATACAAACCACCTTCAAAAAAAGAACAGTCTATTGATAGTTAACACTTTCGAATCATTGTATGCACAAAACAAAACTAGATCCATAGTGGTTTATGGATTCCCTCCAACGGTTAATGATGGATCCCCAAGTAAGATATGTTCCATAATGGTATATGCTGCAAGGAAATCCGTTGGGATAAGTTGAATATTGGCATTGATCATCGATGTATGCATTTCACCGAGTTTAATTGATTGCTCATAGCTTTCAAAGAAAAAGTATGGTGGATGGACACATCCTCCGGAATCAAATCCTGAGCTCATGATGTAATGAGTTGAACCAATCGTAGCTATTGCACCACCATCTTCTTTAGATACAAGTTTCCATGCAAAACAAGGAATTGGTCTATCAAGATTAAGGACGGGGATGTGATCAAGGAGATCAATCAATGATCGTGGGAGATAGCTTTCTAGGAGTTCTGATACTGTGAAATCTAGCTTTGCAGTGCTGCATGCACCTAGAAACATGATGGGAAGCTTCAAATCATTTGCAAGGTCCTTGATATCTCTGCTATTATAGTATATGGAACTATCAGTGCTTCCTCCTTCTGGACAGATACCATTTGGGAATCCATGGCCTGAATAGAATACAAATCCTGCACCATTACTTATCTCAGTGTTGATGGATTCCTTGTTAAAGTTACCTATTGAAGTCCATATGACCGTATGAGTGAACATATCCATGATCTCCATGATGTTACTTGTATGCTCTTCACCCTCACGCCCAACGGCACCTGGGAATCGGTCCTCTGGAAAGGTATCACCGGCCATGAGTATCATGTTATTGAACCATTCTGATCCATAGGTCTCGGTTTCATAGGTGATGATCTTATCAACAACGGTGGATACTTCATTGATGGTATCACAAGCAAGTCGGCCAAGATGAACATCAGGATAAAAATCGATATTATCATTTTCTTCACCGAACAATCCATTGTTATTTTCATCCCAGCTACAGAAGTCTCCTGTACCATTATAGATATCTGAATAGTACAGATCAACAAGCATATCGATCTCGAATCCATCACCAAAATCCCAGTAAACCGTTCTCATGGGGACTTGCAGGATGCCTGCTACTATCAATACATATGATATTCCCTGTGTTTCAACAGCATCCTTTATGAAATATTTGATCTGTTCAGGGTGATCAGTTCCTGAGTATTCTTGATAGATGTCCTCAGTTGTCATTAGATATGTTGAGATACCGATATTGTTCTTATGAACAATCAATGGTTGTATCTCTGAAACATAACTTTGCGGTGTAATGATGACCATATCGTAGGGATCATTGTAACTTAGCCCTTTCTCAGGTTGATTATATTTAATGTTAATAGTAATATTCTGTGGAACAAGAACGACATGTTCAAATGAATCATATTGGAAGAATACATTAATAGTGATAAAATGGACATGTTCTGAACCCTCAAGACCTGAACCTTGTGAGATCGTATAAGGGTTTGATGGATAGAGATTTGATGAATAAGATGCATCATAGTTACAATGTGTATCAGATATCTCTTTTTCTATATCGCCAATATGTAGTGTTCGTGGATGAGCGGTGGCTATTTGTTTTGTTATCTCATAGCGTTGTGTTTCATAGGTTATCTGTGCATCGTTGATTATAGAACCAAAAGGTATGCAGTAGGATCTTGAAATGACCGGTAATATTGGTTGTCCTGGATCATTAAGGAAAAATGATGTCTCATTAAGACTAATAACGGTCCCGTCCTGTTGTTCTTCGAACATAGGTCGACTGATGATTATCTCATCAGTTATGGTATTTGCCTGATTTGACTGAGTGAGCACTATTATTGAGAAGATATTAAAAATTAAAGTTAGGGTGATCAATATGATTGATATTTTTTTCATAAAAACTCCTAAATAAAAAATAATGGGATTGTATATAAAATGCTTTCCTATTAGAGTTTGAACAAAATAAAAAAAAGATGGTGAGAGAAATATAAAGTGTTCTCTCAACCTAATTGTTTACAGGAGGCATTTAACCTATCTTTTACGATGCACAATTAGCAGTATAGCTACCAGTCCAATTGCGATTACAAATATCAATACCTCGAACCCTGGTACAATATTACCTTCCTCAACAGTTATCATCATTGTCTGATCCTTATAAGTACCATATGCTGCTGTCAAGGGATATTCTCCTGTTTTTGAGGGTGCAACAAGTGATAATTTACCATCTCCGCCTGATATGAATGTCTCGTCATTGAAGGAAATCGTTGCACCAGCAAGAGGTGTGCCCTTTGCAATAACTGTCACGGTAAAGGTCTCATCGGTCTTCGGATTTGTAGTTGGACCTATAACAGTTATCTCAAAGACCTTGATGACGGTGACACTTTTCTCTGTTGAAAGATACCCTGTTTTTTCGGCAGTTATTACATAGACAACCGATTCAACACCTGGATCAGGGGCGGTAAATGTTGCTTTTCCTGTTGCATCTGTTGTTAGGGTAACTCCTGAAAATTCAACTGATGAACCTGATACAGGAGCATTGTTTGATGTTACCGTGACCGTGAGACTTTCACCTTGATATACAGTTGTCTTTGATAGAATGAGTCGTAGTGATCTCATTGATGTTGCAGTAACATAGGTGTCAGTGATGACCGCATCAGTCCAGTTCAATCGTCCGTTGATATATCTGAGATCTCTAGCGATGGTCAAATTCAGTTTTCCACTTGATTGTGGTGAAACACTAAGGATTGCTTGTCCATTCTCATCTGTTTGAACGGGGTCAGGTTGAGATGATAGAATACCTACTATTGATGAGACAAAGGTCAGATTAATGCCATTGATTGGATTTTCATTATAATCCTTTGCAATGAGGGTAATGCTATTTGGTTGGCCAATGAATATGGTATCTGGATCGACGGTGAATGTTGGGTAGTTGATATAAAAAATACCCATTGTTGTATTCTGTCCATCTGCAGGATCATGTTGTTGCATTGAGCAATTGATGAATGTTTTCTTATCGCCTATCTGACGTATATCGAATTCACCTTTGCCATCCTTATCCAATCGGATTCGGACATAATCATCATCTGCGGTATTGAACTTGAAGTCCTCAAGAACATTGGATGTATCGGTATTGTTCTCGACATAGAACCAGACATATTCATTTGCAAGTGGATTACCATTAGCATCTGTTACAGTGACGGCGACAGTAACGTTTCGTTCTTGTATGCCTGCTGTTGCGCCACCTGGAGAATAGGTCACTGTTGCCTGATCCACATCAAGACTGGTAGTGCCATCATGCTCTTGTGTATTTGTGTTATTCACAACTTCGATGAGGAATTGACCTGCATATGGTAACCATCCGTCTCCGCCACCGCAGAGGGATGCTTTATAGGTGCCTGTTCCATAGTTGCTAAATGTTATGATATAGTCAGTTGTATCTTTTGTATGGTCCTCATAAAGAAGGTATCCTGTGACCGTTGGGCTATCTGCAGTAACAAAGCTACCGGTTGGTCCTTTTACTTCTACAATGATGTCTTGATCCAGTCCTACTGTTAGGGTTTGGTTTCCCATCGTTGGTGTTTTAACCATGACGGTTAGATCATGGATCGGTTCAACTTCAATGATATCATACATATACAGGTTTGAACCAGCGGATACACCGACCACGATATACCCAACATTTTCAAGGTCTTCTTCATCAGGAGTGAATTCAAAGATACCGTTCAGCCCTTCTCTTGCAGTGTTATCTCCTGTTGTCTCATTGAGGAGGTTGCAGTTCTCCCAGTTTCTATCATAGTATGCGAGTTTGACCGTTGCATATTGACCATTGGTTACTGAGACGGTTATCTTCTCTGTTGATCCACAGGTAATGTTCTTATCTCCACCTAGTTCAGTTGTGACCGTTCCAATAAGACCACTTATAGCATAATCCTTTGAGATGGTTACATCATCGGTCTCATTTGTTGCCGTGATAGTGATGGTCCCCGCTGTCTTTGGTGATATCTTTGCCCAATAGACTCCCTCTGAGGTTTGCCCATAGGATCCATCATTTGCATTTGGGTCATCTTCAGCAATGGTGACATCAACTCCGCATCCATTGATCTGAATCGATGCGTTCCTATATGATCCGGAGGTTTCTCCATAGATGACGATGGTTACATTTGTCGTTAGATTCTTATATCCGCAATCAGTGGTAAGACCTACAGATGTTGGCATGCTTACCGTGTCTATGTTGATGTCCTCAGCTTCACTGATGGTAAAACTTGTCATTCCAGTGACATTTGGTAAAAGACCGATTTTATCGTCATAATATGAATCGAAGAAATAGGACACCGTGTCTGAATATGCTATCATCGAAAGATTATTCTCATGGCTAACCCATATGGTGATCGTTCCTGTTTCATTGAATGTCCAAGTGAACTCATAATAGGCATATTTTGATGTGAATTTTGTAAGAGTTGTTGTCATCTCAACAATATCATCTTTGTCATATGTTTCTCCTGTGACATTGTTGTAGTTATCCACCCCGGTTATATGGACCTTCATCTGTTTGTACATGTCTTTATCTGTGTCTGAGTTCATCCATGAGGAGTTATAGATGGATATATTGACCGTCTGTGGGAAGCCAGTAATGATATCGTCTGTTGTTTCAATCTTTACTATTGCATTATTTTTGGTTGCTACCTCAAAACTATCATATGCTATAAAACCTGTTAAACCTTCAATATCTGAGAATTCCTCTGACATATTAACACGGGGGAATCCATCTGTTGCATATGTGCCGATATACCATGTGCCAGCACAGCCACTGTTTCCAGTTCCGGTCTCAATGCTCATGGAAAAAGCACCATTGGAATAGGTGTTCACATTATAGACTGAGATATAGGCCCCATCTGAGGCAGGAGCATAGACATCCACACGATATCCCGGGATTGCATTATCCTGTCCATCCTTGAGATATCCGCTAATGGTGATGGTGTCGCCCCATATTGCCCCGGTAGGAACCGTAGTGGTCATATTCAAAAGAATCGGTAAACGAATACTTGAGTTAAGATCTGTGCCTCCGGTCACATTAAATATCAGGTAGGTTTCTCTCATTGATCCAAGTTTATAGTCAACATCAGCAGGGTCAATTACCCATGACCATTTTGATTGACTGCCAAGATGATAATTGGTATAGATTGGATTGTATCCTGAATCATATACATCGATCCAAAGATCCTCATCTTGTTCAGTGTCATCCCATCCACTGTTGTAGCCTGTCCAGTTACGAACATAGACCTCAAAGGGGTAGATGAGTGATGTGTTATAGAAAAGACTTGTTTGTACCTTACCATCATATTTGAAATATATATCATAGAGATTTGATATGGTAATAGTTGTGTTGGTTCCACTTACGATAGATCCTCCTGACGATGCATTAAGGATTGCGATGCTCCATTGACCGTTCGTACTATGACCGGGGCCATGATTTGGCAGTGGATTGCATCCAACATCATTCCATCCGGGTACTCGGAATGTTAGTTCAATATCTCCATAGACATCTGCTGATTTTGATGAGCAGATCCGTATCCATGAACCGGATGTGTTCTGTACTGCAACATAATAACTATGCTCTGGCCATAATGACCCATCTATCACTTGTAGGGTTATTTCATCTCCACAGGTGAGGGGTACATCGCCTGCACCATTTGTATATAGCACAACGTTTGTAGCATGTACAAGATCGGTTGATGGTAGGATGATGACCATCGAGAAAAGTAATGTGGATGCTATGTAAAGTGTCATAAGCCTTTTTGTGAGTAACTGATTTTCTTTCATGGTTTACTCTCCATTTTTCTTGTGTTACTCTATATAGCTTGATTTATATACCCCCTTTGGAGCTCTTTTTTGCCTATTATTAAATATTTCTGGTATAATATTTTGCATATCATAGAAAAATATCAAAAAATACAATCAAAAGTAATTATTATATGCGATTAAATTTTCCCAGTTTAAATTGGCAGGATGTTGCTTTCTGTCTGAGAAACAAAACACTTGCGTTTCCGACCTTCTTTCTGAACCTCAATTAATCCTGCTTGTTGTAAGACCTTTATATTATAGCTTATTGTTTGATGCTTCTCGTTAAGAATCTTAGATAATTTCTTTTGATTAGCGCCAGGATTACTCCTTATTAGTTCGATGATCTTTATCTGTAATTCGGTAAGCCGATAATCTTCTTCCTCAGGAAACTTCATATCTGTTGGATAAAAAACCCGATATCGATAACCTTCCTTTCGGGATTTGATTGTCCCTGTCTTTTCAAGGATATAGAGATGATATGACAGTGTTCCGTTTTTTATTTCAAGCTCTCGCATCATCTGATTATAATGGGTCCCAGGATTTGCTTTGATGAAACCATATATCTCACCACGGACGAAATGATCAAGAACATCCTCTTTTCTATCTTGAGTGAACATTGGAAGGGTTAATGCAAGAAGGGCAAGAAGCTTGTATTTCCCTGTTTCGGTAAGAGCGAATCCAAGGAATGCAAGGCCAGTGATGGTTCCTGATGTTCCAACTGCAACGGTCTCTTTGTTCTCAGACGCCCAAAGGGTCACATATTTCTCTGTAGTTAAAACAAAGACCTGATTCAGAGAATAGGTATAGAGTATTCCCTGTTCATCCTCAAGAGTGATGCTGACATTATATCTGCCATTTGACTTATATGAGTGTTCTAGGATGTCTGGTAGAATCCCGATTCCATCGGTTGTGATGCCATCACCCCAATCAATTGAGTAGTTGATGAAACGATCCTGGAATATGGGGTTTAGAAGTGAACTATTATAGCATATTTTAATGGTGTAATTATGGAGACTAGTGATGGTTGAAATGAAATTCACTGGTACAAATATCATCTTAGAATCATTGACATTGATGGTCTTAATCTTAAAATTCTCAAAGACCACGTCCACTGATTCATTTGAGTAATCTATGATATCAGCTCCATTTGGTGGGGTAATAGCGATATTTGACCGTGGTGATTTTATGATGACAGAAGTCTCTGAAGGTACGATAAAAGTTTTATCATTTTGGATGACAGAATCATTGAACTCAAAGACCACTTCATCAGTAAATATCATGTCCTCAGATTTGATTGGTGTTGGAGTTTCTGCAAGAAGGCCATAGCTAAAATTTAAAAGGAACATGGCTATTAAAAGAACAAGGTAAACCAAAAATTTCCCTTTCATTGAATAAGCCTTCATATCCACTCGCTCGGATTTTTTTCTCTCTATAGGTATTAGATATCAATTGCTATATATAGGTGTTGGAACCTTTTTTTGCATATTTTTCAACGTTAAATAATAGGTATTTTTGTTAAAATTCTACCTATAAAAATGGGGAATGTTCATATAATGTGACTTTATTTGATGTTCATATGAATACTAAATTCATTGGTATCACAATAGGTCTATGGTTTTTGTTCATGGTCCTTGCCATAATCAATGCAGGGATAAGAAATAGTGTGTACAAACCAATTGTTGGTGATCTTGCTGCTCATCAGATAAGTTCCATTATTTTTATGATAATCATTCTCATTGTTACCTCTATTATTCTTCGATTTACTAATCTTGTATTAACCGATACTGAGGCGATTTTCATGGGCATTCTTTGGCTCATTGCTACAATAGCATTTGAGTTCATTGCAGGTCATTATGTTTTTGGGAACTCATGGGACAAGCTTTTTACTGATTATAATTTACTTCAGGGGCGTATCTGGGGTCTTGTTCTTATTGTTGTATTTATCGCTCCATATATCACAAATAAGCTCAGAGAGATGTTTTAGGATATTGAACGGTTAAGAAAAGATGGATCTGATTTTATTGAACATTTGATAAAATATTTATAATTTGATTTTCTTCAAAAGATGTAAAATGAACCGTGGTTTCATTGTCCTGGGATGCATTTGTTTATTCTGTATGATGTCCTCAAATGCTTATGCGTTTCTTCTTTCACCATCCATTGCTGTGGAAACAACCATTTCTGATGATACGATGGCGATATTTGTTGGTGAGACTGAGCTAGATGCAATCTTTTATGGATATAGAAGTGAGTTTATTGAGGAAATGATAGGTTCTATTGGACTTCTGCCTGATGATATAAGTGATGAGATCATAGATACAAACCTTCTATCCAATCTTCATGTGTTGCCACTTTTTGGTATGACCAAATATTCCCATGTGGATAGGGTGCAGGTGGTCAACATAGAAACATTACAAGGAATGTCAGGATCTATGGATCTTATCGAAATAATGGAAAGCATTCAGGTGTTTTCAGATGTTGACATTATCCTTCAGAGTGGTCTGGCCCTTTTTGGCACTGATGGTACTGCGCTCTCCATTGATTATTCTGCAGGACTATCCTTCTCAGGTTTATTACAAATGCCATTAACAAACGATGAGATAGTTAACATCCTAGGAATGATCTCTGAGGAACCAGTGAACATTGGATATAATGGCACAGATGCGATAATCCATCCATATTCAGAAGATATTTCAATTGTTATCACTGACCAACAGGGAAACGTTCTCTTGAGAAGTACCACACAAGAGGTCATTTATTTGCTCGAGGATGACTCATTTGTTATAACCGATGATTCATCGGTTCATCTTTTTCCTTTGGATGGATCGATTAATCACGGTTCTGTAGAGCTATTAGTTCAACCTGCCCAACTACAACTGGTTAACATCGACCAAATGCTCGGAATACTGCAAAATCTTTCAGATCAGATGGGAAACATGTCTGTACCGTTTATTAGTGATGAAAACTCAATGATGGCTGATCTGCTCCCAGTTCTATCAAATATCATAAATGGTGGGTTTATCATAGTTAATACATCAGTACCGGTCGATGTGGATGATACCATACAGTATTTCTCAGATATAGGTTTTGCTCGAAGTGAGAGTTTTACAGTCGTTATCCCAGAGGATGCTCCTTCAGTTAGAATGATATCAGGTGATTTTCGAATGGTGTTTTTAGGAGACCATTTCTATTCTCCTCAAGCCCCACATACAAGCGATGGAGTTGCATTACCATTGTTACCCATTCTTTTATGGGCCACAGCCGCGATCTTCTATTTCCTCTTTAAATACTTTATACATTCTAGATATCCTGATCGATCATATCCCGTTGTTAAACAATTCGGGCTCTATTTTTATATCATCGGTGTTTTAGCTGCCTTGATCCTTCTAGATCGGACAATTAGCTATCAATTTGGTAGTAGCATGTTTGATATACTTTTTTCACAGGGCTTTAATCTTGCATTCCTCGCATTTCTTGGTCTGGAACTCCTTCTTTTCGGTCTTGGATTTCTTCTCTGTGCAGTTCCAACAAGCTGGCTTATAAACCAGATATTACATTATTTTGGATTCAAACAAGATACAAGAGCGATAGGTAAAGTTGCAGGAACAATGATGATATGGGTCTTTGCAGCAATCTATGCAACAGTGATATTCAACATAGTCTTCCTATTTATACAGCTCCCTTCATTTGGTATATAGATATGACAGCAGATACTGGATTTATCCAATTCCAACCTATCCCCAAAATTCCCGCGTTGTATCTTCCAAAACGTAAAATGCTAGTACTTGCAGATCTTCATATTGGTATAGAGAACGAGCTACGGGAATATGGTGTCCACATCTCTTCTCAGATACAATCAATGAAACAGATCTTAATCGATATTTGTAATAGTTACGAGATTAAGGATATCATGATCCTTGGTGATGTGAAACATACGATACCATCAACCCCGTTTCATGAAAAAAGGGAGTTATACCGTTTTTTAGATGAACTACATACATATGGTATTATTCATATCGTTCCCGGTAATCATGATGGTGGTATCCGAGATCTTATACCTGATCATATCCGGATTCATTCTTCAGCAGGTGTTATCATAAAAGATATTGGTTTTATCCATGGACACCGATGGCCGAGGGATGATATCATGAAGGCAGCCTTTGTTATCATGGGTCATACCCATCCAACGATCATGTTAAAGGACCGGTTGGGTTTTAAGACCTATGAGCCCTGTTGGTTAAAATGTCCAATAAAAAAGAAGGAATTAAAAGAAAAATACAGAGATGCAAATGATACAGTATCAGTTCTTGTCCTTCCAGCATTCAACCCGTTATGTGGTGGGCTTGCAGTTAACGAAGACGGTGTGATGGGTCCCTTGTCAAACATATTGGACATCCAACATGCGGATATTTTTCTCCTCGAAGGAACAAATCTTGGCATGGTAAAGGCCCACCAGCCTTAATGAAAAGGTGAAAACTTAAATAATGTTTGTGTAATACAGAGCAAAAATCATTTAAAAAAGAGTTGGATCAAAATGGAACTAACACTTCAAGAGGATGCAAAGAAAATACTAACATTGTTTCTATTGATACTTTTACCATTACTAATGATACTTCTTGGTGCAGCTACTGGTTTTACAAATGCATTATATTATATACTTACCATCTTTTGGTTTGGCATGGGTGTTATCTTTTACGATGCACTTCAATAAAATACATGATGCTTTCTTTGTAGAAACATTTTAAACCCCTCCTTTTTACTTCACTGTAGAAATCCATGAGTTCATCGGTTTTTTCTCTCCTTCAACCTAAGATTCAGCAACTGCTTAGTGATAAACAGATCAATGAACCAACTGAGCCTCAACAAAAAGCAATTCCTGAGATACTAAAACGAAAACATGTGCTCCTTATCGCTCCAACAGGTCATGGGAAGACAGAATCAGCGATTCTACCAGTGTTTCATCAACTCCTTGAATTAAAACAAGGTAAACAAGAAAAGAAGAACCCTGGCATCTATGTCATTTATATTACTCCTCTAAGAGCTTTGAATCGAGATATGTTAAGAAGGACTCTTGAATGGGGGAAATTCTTAGGATTGGATATCGCAGTTAGACATGGAGATACATCAGAAAAGGAACGGGCAAGACAATCAAGGAATCCTCCTGATATGCTCATAACAACGCCTGAGACCTTTCAGATATTGTTTGTTGGTAAACGCTTGCGCACTCATTTACATCATGTTCGATGGGTCATTGTTGATGAGATCCATGAGCTTGCTCATGATGAACGAGGTGCACAGCTCTCAGTGGGTTTGGAACGTCTGGAGGAACTGACCGCAGCCTATGATCATAACTTCCAGAGAAT
>Ga0180433_10008774_pt1 | contig 12516 bp, 9 predicted proteins | sample SS_ome_8_FD_132980 | JGI IMG/M metagenome (GOLD analysis project Ga0180433, IMG submission 132980) | Hypersaline lake sediment archaeal communities from the Salton Sea, California, USA - SS_1_D_1 metaG | ecosystem: Environmental > Aquatic > Non-marine Saline and Alkaline > Hypersaline > Sediment... | reverse complement strand
TCAATTCAGAGAATCTCAAGCCTTTTGGATTGTCTATGGCTTTTTGATAGAGAACATAGCATTTCTTGTTCAATTGTTTTTGATCCTGACATCATAAATAATTGGTACCATATTTGGAACCTTATGTCAATATCGATGTTATAATTTGATAAAGCAAAATCTGAGCATTAATAATAGACAGTAAGTGAGGGGATTTCTTCTCAAAAAAATGATTTGTTGAGAATCTTTAATCTACTTTCCCAATGAGACGAATCTACTTCACTTGATTTAGCTATATCTTGACCCCTTCACTCCTATATGATACTTTTACTCCTTGGAACCAAGCAGAAGCAAATAAATATTAATATAGACGAGAATAAGCGCTTAGTCTTTGAAAAAGAATGAAGTTCTACGTCGGAGTCACAGACAACAAGTGGTATAGCTTTCTCTCCAATCTCCCTAACTGTGATGAAGTCAACTTCTGGCAGCCCTCTCCTTTTAAACCTTTTAAATCCCTAAATCCAGGCGAGCTCTTTCTATTTAAACTAAAAAGTCCCTATAACCATATTGCCGGAGGAGGTTTCTTTACCTACTACACCACGCTTCCTGTAAGTCTAGCTTGGGAAGCCTTTAAAGAAAAAAACGGGACTTCCTCCTTTCAGGAAATGAGATCCCTAATTTTATCAAAAAGAAATCTTCCTTCAGACACCCGGAAGGACTTCGAGATCGGATGCATCCTTCTCACTCAGCCCTTTTTTCTGGATCAAAATCTCTGGTTCACTCCTTCTGGATGGAGCAAAAGCATACAAACAGGTAAAGTATATGGTTTGGATGAAGAAGCAGGAAAAATCATATGGAATAGAATCCAATATATATTAGAACAAGAAGACACCAGAGATTTGCAATTTAAGGAAGCATTAGATGAACAGCAAAGATATGGAAAAGAGCAGATCATAAAGCCCCGTCTTGGCCAGGGAATTTTCAGAGTCAAAGTAACCGATGCTTATTTCCGCTCCTGTGCGGTCACAGGAGAAAGAGCGCTTCCGGTGCTGGAAGCCGCGCACATCAAACCGTTTTCTGAGAGCGGTCCCCACCTGGTTCAAAATGGTCTTCTCCTTCGCTCTGACCTCCACAGACTCTTTGACAAAGGATACATGACTGTAACGACTAAACTCAATATAGAAGTGAGCCGGCGCATCAAAGAAGAGTTTGATAATGGAGAGTATTACTATACCCTGCACGGAAAAAAGATGCAGCACCCCGCGCACCTGGATGACCGGCCTGAGAAGAAATTCATCACCTGGCATAATGAAAAGGTGTTTTTGGGGTGAATAGCAAATATAGAAATATACACTAATAAAATTATCAAAATGACTATCGAATGTGTAAATAAAGAATGTTTGCAGATATTAAATATTAGTAATTCTGCAAGGAACTTTAAAAATCCAACTTTATCTGTGAAAATTTCATTAGAAAGAGGCCTTATAGAAAAAAATCAAAAGATTCTAGAAGTAGGTTCTGGTAATTTAAGGAATATGTTTTTTCTAATGAAATTTATTCCAGGAAATCATCTATTCACACATGATTTACAAAACACGATAAAAAAATTTCAAAGCCAATATGATATATATAAACAAAGAGAAGGTAAAGTTATTAAAGGTAATCTTGGGAAAAACAAATACGATGTTGTTTTATGCACATTTGTTTTAGAAACAATATGTCCTCTAGAAAAAAGAATTTTTATTTTAAAATCAATAAAAAAATGTATGAAGAAAAATGGGCTTTTTGTTGGATCATTTCGGGGTTATCCAGGAGTATTTGGAACTAAATATAGAAAATGTCCAAAGGGAGAGGGATTTATATCTCCCTTAAATACATTTGTAAAGCCTTATTCAATTACAGAAGTGCAAAAGTTATTTCTATCTTGTGGATTTAAAAAGACAATAAATTTACAGAATTATAGAACAGATAAACCAAAAAATATTCATATGAATGCCTTATAGGAGGGCAATTTGGAAAGAAAGTGGATTAAAAATTTTTATAAAGAATGTGGAAGAGAAGTATCCTTAGCTTATAATGTATTAAATCAATCTAATAATTGGGGAGTGACTTTACTTGCAGCAATTTTAGCCACTGGATTTATAGGAGCGGTTGAGATAAATAATGGACAGATCATTTTTCATTATCCAACGATAATTCATTGGTTTTATATAATTCTTGCATGGATAATTATGGTGCGATTCTTTGTGCGCTCTGCTCTCGGATTAGTGAACATGTATCGTTGGAATACACTAATACAAGCATCTATTAATATTCTTTCTCTTCCTAAAGATGATCCATATTTAAAAAATTACAAGATAGAATTCGCAAAGAAATTTGATGCATATTTTATTAAATGGAAAAGTCCTATAAAAAAAAGGTTTTTGATTTGGAGAAATTTAGTATTAATGTATTTTTGGTTTTTTTTAATATTACTTATACTTTTTATCTGGGGTCTTGTTGAACTAGAAAAGAATTATTTGTATTGGATTGGAATATCAATTTTTATGATTTCAGTAATAATTGAGGGTGTATGGTTTAGTAGATGGAAAGGTTTTAAATATGAAAAAATTGATGTTGAAGATAGCCCAAGTATTGTTGATCTTTGGACTAATAAAATTACGAAAAAGAGAACGAATCCTTCAAAAGAAATTATTATGGGATTTTGTAGGGATGGTCCATACAAACATGCTAGTACTCTTTTAGAAAATCCAGATGTGAAATGGATGCCTTGGAATTATTACTCAAGTGAAGTAGATCCTAATGTTATCGCAGATATTAAATCAGGTTTTCATTTTAAGGGGAAAAAAGTTTTTTTTGCTTCATGGACAAAAAGCTTTAAGGGAAAAAGTGAGATAATTCGGCTGGGAGAAATAGATTATATTAGAATAAAAGGCAATTGTCTTCATTCAACTATTAAACTTCTGGAAAAAGACCTAAAGAATAAAATAAAAATTAAAATAAAAAATCCAAAAATTTATTGTTTTTATCATGAATGAAATTTTCCAAATCCTCTGATGAGAAAGGGATAATAGAATGGGAAAGCAAAATCTCGACACAAAAACACTGGAATCTTGGCTTTGGGAAGCAGCATGCAAAATAAGAGGAGCCGTGGATGCACCTAAGTTCAAAGATTATATCCTTCCTCTAATATTTCTCAAACGTCTCTCAGATGTCTATGATGATGAGCTTCTCAAACTTTCTGAGGATTTCGGCGGAAAGAAAAATGCCGAAGAACTCATATCTGAGGATCACGCTCTAGTCCGTTTCTATATTCCTGAAAAAGCCCGCTGGAAAAACATTGCCCTCCAAACCACAGGACTTGGTGAATATCTTACAGATGCTGTTCGTCTCATAGCACGGGAAAATCCAAAACTCAAAGGAGTGATCGATATAAAGGATTTTAACGAGACTGCTGGAGGGCAAAGAGTGGTGAGCGATGATAAGCTTCGACTTCTTATCGACATTCTCGGGCGATATCGCCTAGGACTTAAGGATGTTGAGCCTGATATGCTGGGACGCGCCTATGAATATCTCCTTAGAAAATTTGCAGAGGGTTCAGGACAGAGCGCAGGAGAATTTTATACGCCTAGAGAGGTGGCTATTTTAATGTCTCATATTCTTGATCCAGAACCAGGAAAGGAGATATATGATCCATGCTGTGGTTCAGGTGGCCTTCTCATCAAATGTCTACTTAGATTCAAGGAAAAATATGATGAAGATCCCTCTCTTGCCCCTTTGAAGTTTCATGGTCAGGAAATTCTTCATTCCACCTATGCCATGGCTAAAATGAATGCTTTGATTCATGACATGGAGGCTGAGATCAGTTTGGGTGATACCATGAATAGACCAGCCTATACTTCTTCTGAAGGCTCAATCAGAAAATTCGATATGGTCACAGCCAATCCCATGTGGAACCAGGATTTTTCTCAAGATGTTTTTGAAAATGATACTTATAATCGCTTCATCTTTGGTTATCCTCCATCAAGCAGCGCGGATTGGGGATGGATCCAGCATATGTTTGCTTCATTGAATCAAAAAGGAAAAATGGCTGTTGTTCTGGACACAGGTGCAGTGTCTAGAGGGAGCGGGAATGTTGGAAAAAACAGGGAGAGGGATATCCGGAAGGAATTTGTAGAAAAAGATTTTGTGGAAGCGGTCATCCTTATGCCAGAAAATCTGTTTTATAACACCACAGCGCCAGGAATTATCTTGGTTATAAATAAAGAGAAAAAAAACAAAGAAGAGATTCTTCTTATAAATGCTTCTCCTCTTTATAAAAAAGGAAGGCCCAAAAATTATCTTCCAAATGATGCTATTAAACGAATATCTGAAATTTATTTGAGTTGGAAAGAAAAAGAAGGAATCAGCAAGATTGTATTTAAGGAAGAAGTTATCAAAAACGATTACAACCTCAGTCCTTCTCGATATGTATCGCAAGAAGGGGAAGATGAAACACTTCCCCTTGAAGAGGCGGTTGTTCTCCTCAAAGAAGCTGAAGAGGAAAGAAAAAAGGCAGATAAGAGTATGGAAGATGTTTTAATTAAGATGAAGTTACTTTGATGAAGAGAAAAAACGATCATAAAGACGGCTTTAAAGACACAGAAATCGGAGTAATCCCAAATGATTGGGATGTTGTTGAACTTGGATACGCATTAAAGGAAGTTAATATAAGAGCAGAAGAAATTGAGGATTATCAAGATCTAACGGTATTGTCTTTAACAAAGAATTCAGGGTTAATTCCACAAATAGATAGATTTGATCATCGTGTTGCTGTAAAAGATGTCCGAAAGTACAAAGTCGTAAAGAAAAATTGGATAGCGTATAATCCCTATGTTATATGGGAAGGAGCAATACATTCTTTGAAAAACAAGAAAATGGGGGTAGTTAGCCCTGCTTATGTTGTCTGGGAATGTAGCTTAGTGGATGAAAGTTACTTAGATTTTATATTGAGAACAAATTTGCTCATACAGCAATATAATAGGTATGCAGCAGGTGCAGTTAACAGAAGAAGATCAATTAAGAAAAAAGATTTTAAAAAAATTCTTATTCCTTATCCTCCTCTTTCTGAACAGAAGAAAATTGCAGGAGTTTTGTCGGCAGTGCAGGAAGCCAAAGAAAAAACTGGGGAGGTCATAAAAGCGGCAAAAGAACTCAAACAATCCTTGATGAAGCATCTTTTCACTTATGGACCGGTATCGATTGAAGAGGCTGAGAATGTTAAGTTGAAGGAGACAGAGATAGGAATGATTCCAGAGGAGTGGGAAACGGTAAATTTAAATAGTGTTTGTTCACTTAGAAAAGAGACTATAGATCCCAAAAATTCAGAAAGTTTACATTATATTGGTTTAGAGCATATCGTTCCCGGTGATTTGAAAATAAGAAAGTATGGAAATTCATCATCGGTAAAAAGCACGAAGCATGTTTTTTATAAAGGAGATATCTTATATGGGAAATTAAGGCCCTATCTAAACAAAGTGGCAATTCCAGAAATGGAAGGGATATGCTCAACAGATATTATGGTATTTAAAGTAAATGCAAATATAATAAACATAGATTATTTGGCTTATTATTTACATTCAAAGCCATTTTTAGAATACGCAACAATAACAATGACAGGAGTCAATCATCCAAGAACATCTTGGACAAAATTAAAGAATTATCCAATTCCTTTTCCTGCACAAAATATCCAACGAAAAATTTCTGACTATTTATCTTCAATAGACCAAAAAATCGAAGCAGAAGAAAACAAGAAGAAAGCCTTAGAAGAGCTATTCAAATCTCTTCTCAACAATCTAATGACGGGAAAAATTAGAGTAAACAATTTAAATATTGATGTATGATTAAAGAATCAAAAGTTAGCAAAATAAGTCATTGTGCCTTTTCAGATGAGGCTTCTTATAATATTGGTAGATTTAGAGCAATTGGAATGCTTAGCCTCTCTGTATCTTCTCTTGAAGAATATGAAAGAGAAGTCCAAAAAATATTAAAGGAGTCAAATATAAGAGAATTCAAATGGAAAAAATTAAAATCTGCAAGAATGTACTATGGGGCTATTAAGTTGATTGATCATTTTATAGAATCTGCGAAGCGGGGAATATCAAGAATAGATGTTCTAGTTTGGGACATTGAAGACAAACGCCACAAAATTAAAAGGAGAGATGATTGTGGTAATTTAGCGAGGATGTATTATCATTTATTTAAAAATGTATTGGTTATGAGGTGGCCTTCCAATTTAACATGGAAATTATTTCCAGATGAAAATTCCTCAATTGATTGGAAGACTGTCAAAGATTGTTTAAGGTCAAAGGAAATTGTTGTATCTGAAAAAAAGGGTCTTTTCAGAGATTTTGCCATAGATATTAGAAGGGAATTTAATATAAAGGATCTTAATGAAGTAAAGTCGTCTACTACTCCTTTAGTGGGAGTTACTGATTTATTTGCAGGAATGGGTGTGTATTCTCACTTAAATTTTGACAAGTATCAGAAGTGGGAATATTTAAATTCAGAACAAGGTTGTATTTTTCCAGAGTTCATAAAAGTCAAATTTAGCCGATCTGATGAATATCGTTGTCCGGTCATTGAATACCTGTATACTCAGTGTAGAGATCAAAAGTTAGGTGTTAGTTTAATAGAGCGCCGAGGTTTATGGACTCCTCAACCAAAAAATCCAATTAATTTTTGGAATTATAAACCACAATCAGACATGGACACGGCTCCTACAAGGGAAAACTAAAAAATAAATGAACAAAAATATTGGATCTGAAAGATATTCCGTCCAAAATCGAATCATAAAATATGTCCAAGAACCTCATTCTGAATTTTCAGGTCCCCAGGGACGCAAGATTCTTGTCAAATTGGGATGGAAATATGTCAATCAAGAAGAAGCCATCCGATTAAGAGAAGGAGAAACTGGATTTTTATTCCGAAAAATCTTCATTCACCAAATTCATAAATTAAATCCAAAATTTATGAACGAAAGTCTTGCCAGTGATATCATTAAATCCATAGAAAGAATTCCTTCCACCCTGGAAGGGAACCTCACTGTTTGGGAATATCTTAAAGGACTGCGGACTGTCTTTATTCAGGATGAAAAGAGAGAACGGAATGTCCGGTTAATTGATACAGACAACATAAACAACAACACGTTTCATGCGACTGATGAATTTACATTCACCAATGGAACAAAGACCATCCGTCCTGATATTGTCTTTTTGATAAATGGTTTTCCTGTATTTTTTGTAGAGACGAAAGCTTCCCATAAATTGGAAGGGATGACAGAAGCCCTAGAGCAGGTTAAAAGATATCACAGGGAGTGTCCAGAGCTTTTGTCCATGCTACAGGTTTTTTCCATCACACATATTCTTAAATATTTTTACAGCGCCACATGGAACACCTCTTCGAAACTAATTTTCAACTGGAAAGATGAACTTGAGGGCAATTTTGAGACACTGGTTAAGACATTTTTTGATAGGGAACGCGTGGTTAAGATTATCAGCGATTATATCCTTTTTACCAGGCAAGATGATGAATTGAAAAAAGTAGTTCTCAGGCCTCATCAGATGTCAGCTATTAATGAATTAATTGAGAGAGCCACTTCAGAAGTGAAAAAAAGAGGTCTGATCTGGCATACTCAAGGATCTGGAAAGACATTTACCATGATTGTGACAGCTCAAAAGATTATTGAAAATCCTGAATTTAAAAATCCCACTGTCATTATGCTGGTAGACAGAAATGAATTGGAGTCACAGCTATTTGGAAATCTGTCAGCTGTAGGTATAGAAGAAGTGGAGGTTGCAGACAGTAAGAGAAATCTTCGAAAACTACTTTCTACGGATAAAAGAGGGCTGATAGTCTCAATGATTCATAAATTTGATGAGATGCCAAAAGATATCAACAAAAGAGAGAATATATTTGTGCTTGTGGATGAAGCGCATCGTACAACAGGAGGTAAGCTCGGGAATTATTTGATGGGAGCTCTACCAAATGCCACCTATATGGGATTTACAGGAACCCCTATAGATAAGACATCCTATGGAAAAGGGACGTTTATTGTTTTTGGAAAGGACGATCCTCCGCATGGCTATCTTCATAAATACAGTATTTCTGAGTCCATAGAGGATGGGGCAACAGTACCACTCCATTATTGTCTTGCTCCTAATAGAATGCTAGTTGACAAGGATACCTTGGAAAGGGAATTTTTAGATCTTAAAGAAGCTGAGGGCATGAGCGATGTGGAAGAATTGAATAAAATGCTTGAGAAAGCTGTCAACCTGAGAAATATGCTTAAAAATAAAGAACGTGTTGAGCAAGTTACAAAATATGTGGTCAAGCACTTTAAAGAGAATGTCGAGCCACTTGGATATAAGGCCTTTTTGGTGGCTGTGGATAGAGAAGCCTGTGCTAAATATAAGGAGGAATTGGATAAGCATCTTTCTAGGGATTATTCTGAGGTTGTTTACAGTGCTGGCCATAATGATTCAGAGAAATTAGCAAAGTACCATTTGAACAAGACGGATGAAAAGAAGGTGAGGAAAGCGTTTAGAAAGCCAGAATCGCTACCCAAGATTTTGATTGTGACAGAAAAGCTTCTGACTGGGTTTGATGCACCTATTTTGTACTGCATGTACCTGGATAAGCCTATGCGGGATCATGTTTTGCTTCAGGCTATTGCCAGAGTGAACAGACCTTATGAAGATAAAAACGAGCAGAAAAAGCCAGGTGGATTGATAGTTGATTTTGTGGGTATTTTTGGGAATCTGGAGAAAGCATTAGCTTTTGATTCAAAAGACATAGAAGGAGTTGTCCACGATATTGAGACCTTAAAGGATCGATTTAAAGAGATGATGGGAAAGGCTAGGAAGGAATATTTGAAGATTTTAGAAGGTAAAGGATGGGACAAAGCCGTAGAAGCAGTGGTTGAGAATCTCAAAGACGAAGAGAAAAGGCATGAATATTATCAATTCTATAAAGAACTTTCTGATATATATGACATTTTGTCGCCTGATGCTTTTTTGCGGCCTTATATAGATGATTTTGAGACCTTATCCCGGATTTACAGGATTCTGAAAGAGGCTTATGATCCAGGGATTCGGATTGATAGAGAATTTTCAAAAAAAATTGCTGAACTGGTTCAAGAACATACAAAAACAGGAAAAATTAAACCTACGCTTGAAGTGTATAAGATAGATGAAAATACCATAAGAAGAATCGAAGAAAGCCAGGCATCTGATACAGAAAAAGTATTTAATTTACTAAAGAGCATCAGGAAACTTATCGAAGAAGAGGCTGAGCAATCTCCTTATTTGATATCCATTGGAGAGAAAGCAGAAACCATTGCCAAAATGTATGAAGAAGGCCAAAAAAGAACTCAGGGAATACTTGAAGAGCTGAAGGAATTGATAGAGGAAATCAATACAGCGCGTAAAGAACAGGAGAAAAAAAATATGTCAGCGGATGTGTTTACGGTTTACTGGTTGCTGAAAAATAAGGAATACAAAGAACCTGAGGATAAAGCCAAGCAAATGCAGGAAGTATTTGATAAATATCCAAGCTGGAAATGGAGCGAATCACAGGAGCGTGAAGTGAGACAGAAGCTCTATAAAATATTGATAAAGTCAAGGGAACAGGATGCAAAGGCACTTGCTGATTGGGCCAAAAATATATTAAAGGTTCTGAGAGGTTAGATGAGTATGGTCACGAGTAGTTTTTTTAAGAGGGAAGTGGCTTCCTGGGCGAAAGAAATCGGGGTGGACATAAAAGAAATTCATTTGAGAGAGATGAAGCGGAAATGGGCTAGTTGTTCAAGTAAAGGGAGATTGACCTTTGAGAAAGAGCTGCTGAAAAAATCAAAGGAAATGCGGACCAAAGTGATTGTTCATGAACTGCTGCATCTGAAATACCCAAACCATGGCCGCATGTTTAAGGTGATGGAGAAGGTTTATTTGGATAAGGTTAACGACAGTAAGTATTGATGATATAAAAAAAGATTATTAAATTTGGGAAATATGGGAGATCATGAATAAATCAGGAGCTATTCTAGAAGATGTTCCTTTAGAAAATCCAGATAACGATCGATTGGGATTATCATCTTTTGCAGAAAACCTTGCTAACTCAATTTGGGAAATAGAAACTAAGGAGTGTCTTGTTTTTTCCTTATTTGGACCTTGGGGAAGTGGAAAATCTTCTTGTTTAAATTTTGTTCGATATTTTATAAATCAAAAATCAAAAAAGCAAAATATTATTATATTTCAGTTTAATCCTTGGTGGTTTTCAAGGCAAGGGGAGTTGTTACGGCAATTTTTTAGAGAATTTTCTCTGGCTATTGGCAAGAAAGATAAATTTGAGGAGATATCAAACTTACTTACAGATTTTGGTGAAGTATTATCAGAGGTCCCTGAACCTTCTGGTTTATTAAAGCTTTTAGGAAAGACAGCTACAAAGTTATTTAAACGAAAATTAAGAGAAGCTTCAAAGATTAGAAATGATATAAAAAATAATTTAAATAAATCTAATACACGTATTGTAGTATTTATTGATGATATAGATCGACTCCCGCCTAATGAGATTAACAGTATTTTACGCGTATTAAAAGCTGTGGCTGATTTCCCAAAAACAACTTACTTATTAGCAATGGATAAAGAAAGAGTTATTAATGCACTTAATCTTCAGCATAAAAACAGTGGGGAAGATTATCTTAAAAAAATTGTTCAAGTCCCGTTTGACCTGCCTATCCCAGATAAAGTCGCACTAAGAAAGTTATTCTCCGAGCAATTGAATATCATCTTTGCGGACATTGATGAAAATAAATTCGAAAAAACTTATTGGAGTAATGTTTTTTGGGATGGAATAGACTACTTTTTAAATACTATGCGCGATGTTAAACTTTTAATAAACGCGTTAAAAGTAACATATCCTGCAGTTAAAGGTGAAGTGAATCCAACTGATTTTGTGGCAATAGAGGCAATACGAATTTTTTCTTGTAATATTTATAATATTATCAGATCAAATCCGGAGAAATTTGCGGGGCACTCTGGCGAAAATTCTTATCCTAGTATTGAGGATTTAAAACCATTCCATAATAAATATATTGAAAATATTCCTGAAGATGAAAGAAAATTTTTCGAAGGATTTTTAAAACGTCTGTTGCCCAAATTAGAAGCTATATTTGACAATTCACATTATGGACCTGATTGGGAGACTAATTGGAGAAGACAGATGAGAGTATGCAGTCCAGAATTTTTTCCAATATACTTCCGATTAGCTATTCCAGCTGGAGATATTTCTCAAAATGAAATGGAAACTATTCTTGCGTTAGCAGAGGATAGTACGGTTTTTGGAAATGAATTGGTTGAACTAACCAAAAAAAAGAGGCCAGATGGATCTACAAAGCTAGGGGTATTTCTAGAAAAAATGGAATATTATACAGAAGAAGATATACCTGAAGAACATATCCCCAATATCTTAGATAGTTTTTTTGACATAGGTGACAAGCTTCTTGTTCCGGAGGATGAAGGTCGAGGCATCTTCTCATGGGGCAATAATATGCGAGTTGGAAGAATAATACTTCAATTATTGAGGCGATATGATTCAGAGAAGGAGAGATTTAAAGTAATAAAAGAAGCTGTTTCAAAAGGAGAGGCTATTTCAATAATTGTATCCAAAATAACAATTTTAGGTCAGCAGCAAGGAAAATATGAAGCTGAGAAAAGGCCTGAGGATGAATACATTATTAGCCAAGAGCATTTAATTGAACTAGAGAAAATTGCTGTCACGAAAATTGAAGAATCAGTGAAAACTAATAAGCTTTTAAAAGCGCCTGAAATGTCTCATATATTATATAGATGGATTGATTGGGAGGGAAAAGAACCTGTTAAGAAATGGGTAAATGATATAGTAAAATCTGATCAAGGATTTGTAGATTTCTTAGTTGGATTTTTATCAAAATCCTATAGCATGGGAATGGGGGATAGAGTTCCTAAGGAGCATTGGCGGCTTTATCCTAATATGCTTGAGCTGTTTATCGATATCGATAAATCATATAAGAGATGTAAGAGAATACTTAAATCTCAACCAGAATGGTTAAAAAATAAAAATAAAATTGCTGTCGAAACGTTCATGAAGGGATATGAAATAAAATTAAAAGGAAAAGATCCCTCATCATCAATAGAATGGGAGGAATTTGATAAAGGCAAATAAAATGTTATTAAATATAGCTAAAGATTTGATTTTTTTTATGAGCCTTGAGAATTGCTGATTAAATTTGTTTTAAGAGATATTTTAAATCCTTAAAATTGACATGATCACACTAGAATTGTTCAATTAAGAATTTGCATATTGTATTTAACAAAAAAAACTAGCGAGGGAGAATTAAAGGGTAGTGTCAACATGATTGTGTAAAATTGTTCAGCTCCAGATTTTGCAGTACTGGCAAATGGCTGGCTCTTTTCCCCATAGGGAAGTTTCGCCAATGCAATTCCATCTTCAAGCAGATAAAAG
>Ga0180433_10008772_pt1 | contig 12520 bp, 12 predicted proteins | sample SS_ome_8_FD_132980 | JGI IMG/M metagenome (GOLD analysis project Ga0180433, IMG submission 132980) | Hypersaline lake sediment archaeal communities from the Salton Sea, California, USA - SS_1_D_1 metaG | ecosystem: Environmental > Aquatic > Non-marine Saline and Alkaline > Hypersaline >... | reverse complement strand
TCAGCGTGATTGAAAACCCTTGCAGTCTAGGAAGGCCGAGCATCGGAGCGGAGCGAATGTTGGAATTCGTGAGCACCGACGCGCAGGCCTGACAACGAATGCGAGGGTTTGTCGACACGCTGAAACAGAAGCCCCGGAGGCTTCTGTTTCAGATTATGCCAGCTCGATAATGCGCTGATTTGAGCTTCCTCTGTAAAGGAGCGTCAAGTCCCTTTTTTTGATTTCGAACGGGCCGTCTACCAGGACATCGCAATAGGCCAGCAAAGCGCTGTGCTTTTCATTTTTCAAGATTTGTTCGTACGTATAGCCGCTGTAAAGCCAGATGTCTTTTTCGGATTGCTGCTTAATTCTCTCAGACAGTTCGATCAGTTCGCCCGCGTGCAAAAGCGGCTCTCCTCCTGAATAGGTGACGTTTGTAAGCGGGTTTTTCATAATTTCCTCAAATACTTCGTCTACACTCATATCAAATCCGTTATTGATATTCCAGCTTTGTTTATTATGGCAGCCTTCACACATATGCGGGCAGCCCGCTAAAAACACGACTGTTCTCAGTCCTTCTCCGTCTACGATGCTGTCATGGATAATATTCATCACTTTCATAGGTGCTTCACTCTGTCCTTTTCTTCTTGTCTTTTCGCCGAATTCCACTTTGACATATCTCCGACTAAATATCCCGTAATCCGTCTGATCCGTTCAATCAAAGCCTCATCTCGATTTTTGCACTGCGGGCACTCGTTATCGATGATTCCGGTAAATCCGCACGCCTTGCAGTGGTCGACAGGATGGTTGATCGAGGCGTAGCCCATGCCTGACCGGCGCATGGCGGTTACAATCATGTCCATCGCTTTAATGTTTTTTTTCGGGTCTCCGTCCAGCTCAATGTAGCTGATATGCCCGCCATTGCACATCAAATGGAACGGCGCTTCTTTTCTGATCTTTTCAACCGCAGTCAGCTTATAGTGAACAGGGATGTGAAACGAGTTCGTATAGTAGATCCGGTCTGTGACATTGTGGATCGAACCGAACTCCAATTTATCTTTTTTGACAAATTTCCCTGAAAGTCCTTCTGCCGGTGTGGCGATCAAAGAAAAGTTCAGCTTGTGTTTTTCTGTGGCTTCATCGGCCTTATCTCTCATCGACTGAACGATTTTTTTGCCGAGTTCAAACGACTCTTCGCTTTCTCCGTGATGTTTTCCTGTCAATGCAGTCAAAGCTTCAGCCAGTCCGATAAATCCGATGCTCAATGTTCCGTGCTTTAGCACATCCTCGAGCGTGTCCTCAGGATCAAGCTTCTCGCTTTCATGCCAGATGCCTTGCGAATATAGGAACTTAAAGTCTTTTGCTCTTTTTTTGCATTGAAAGGCGTACCGTTCAAGCAGCTGTTGAATCGTTAATTCCATGTAGCGGTTCAGCAAAGCAAAAAACTGTTCAACGTTTTCGCTGAGCAGCGCTATTTTGACAATGTTGATCGAGGTGAATGACAAATTCCCTCTGCCGATGCTGTTTTCTTTCCCATGAATATTGGACATGACGCGCGTTCTGCATCCCATATAAGCGATTTCGCTTTCCGGTGTTCCGTCATAAAAAGGTTTATTCACGGGCGAATCGATAAAGCTGAAGTTCGGAAACAGCCTTTCAGCGCTCGTTTCCAATGCAAGCCGGTACAAGTCATAGTTAGGGTCTGTTTGATCGACGTTGACGCCTTCTTTCATTTTGAAGATCTGAATCGGAAAAATCGGCGTCTCCCCCTTGCCGAGACCTGCTTTTGTCGCCTTCAGAATATTTTTGATCAAAAGGCGGCCTTCCCTTGACGTATCCGTGCCGTAATTAATTGAAACAAACGGAACCTGTCCGCCGCCCCGCGAATGCATGCTGTTGGCATTATGTATAAAGGCTTCGCACGCTTGGTAAGTTGTGTTGTCCGTTTCTTCCCATGCTCTTTCCCTTATCTCTTCTTCTGTCAAAGTTGTCGGGTATTGTTTGATTTTCACCAGATGCTTTTCGTACGTTTTGCGGACGTAAGGCGCCAGGTCGTAATCGAACATCGGAAATGACTGGCCGCCGTGCTGCATATTTTGATTCGATTGAAAAATGATGGATGCGAGTGACAATGCGCTCATAATGTCCTTCGGTTCCCTGAGGGAGCCGTGGCCTGTATGGAATCCGTCTTTTAACAGCCGGCCCAAAGGGATCTGGCAGCAAGTCGTTGTCCCGCTCGGCATATAGTCTAAATCGTGCGGATATATCAAGTTGTCATCGACTGCTTTCTTGATTTCCGGCGACATTAAGTACTGGAGCGCATAATGTCTGGAACTCTCGGATGCAAACCGGCTCATTTGCCCCATCGGAGAGCGGCCGTCTACGTTGGCATTTTCCTGCATAATATCGTGATCTCCATACCCGACGATATCATGAAATGTTTCTGTCAATTGCAATAATCCCTGTTCTTTAAAGCCTGTTGTCATCCTAATCTCTCCTAAAAAGTAGCATATATAGTGTCCGAACTTCCACAAGACACTATATATTGATATTAGCACAAATGATACCCGTTAAATTTAGCAATTTGGTGACGTTATTTCAAAACGGTCATAAAAAAACGCCCCGGACAAAATGTCCCGGTGCGTCAGCGGCGAAATGACTTGTAATCGATCGTCATTTGTTTCGGAGGTTTTCTTTGTTTTGTCCGTTTTTCGATCCAGACGGTTGCAAGCGGCGTCAGAAGCGAGGTGACAATGACGCTTGTCGCGATGATCGCGGTCGCTGAATCAGCCACCGGCGCAAACACGGGGTTTGCATCGGCAAGCGCATACGGCACGGCTACCGCAGCCCCGGCCGTTGACGATGCCGCGACGCCCGCAACGCCGTCTCCTCTTGCGACAAAGCGGTCCAGCAGGTATAGAGAAGCACCCGAGAGAACGACGACTGATACGCCGACAACAATACCTAAAAAGCCGGATTGGATTAACATTTTAAAATCGAGCGTGTTTCCCAGTGAAAATGCGAAGAACGGAATGATCGCCGGTACGACTTTTCCGAACAACTCGCGCAATTCAGGGTCAAGGTTTCCGAGAATGCAGCCGAGTAAAAACGGGATGACGGTTGCAGCCAGCGTCTCCCAGGGAAATGCCGCGAGCCCTGTCACACCGAAAGTGACCATCGTCATAAACGGGCCCGATTCTGTGCTGATAAAGGCGAAAGCACCGGCGTCTTCCTTTCTTCCCATGTGGTTCATTAACGCCAAATACAGACCGCCGTTCGTTTCATTCATAACGGCTACAATAGCAAGCACTGACAGTCCGGCAAAAAACCCGCTTTGAATGCCTTCATCTGGAATGAACTGCGCTGCGATCAAACCCAATAATGCGGCAATGCCGACTTTGCCGATCAGAAGTGTCAGTCCCTTCCTCGCAATATATCCTGAAGAACGAAAATCTATTGTTGCACCAACGCAAAAGATAAATACTCCTAAAATCGGCAGCGTTCCGGTAATAAGGGCGCCTGTAAATCCGCCGAAAAACTCCGCGGTTCCCGGAGCAAACGTATTCAGCGTTGCGCCCAGAAAGAGCGGAATGATCATCATGCCGCCCGGCACACGTTCAATCGTTGCTTTAATTTTCATCATTTTTTCTCCCATTCTAGAAATTAATGAAAAAACAAAGCTGTCGATCTTGCAAAATCTGAAGTCTTTTCACGCTGCGCACGCTTTAATTCTGCCGAATCCGACGCTGAAAGATACGCTGGATATCCGCTTCTGACACTTTGTTCAGCTGGCTTCCCACTCCAACTGCCAATGCTCCGGCATCGAGCCATTTCTCCACATCGCCCGGATGGATCCCCCCGGTTGGTATGAAACGAACCTTCGGAAAGGGGCCCGCGAGGTTTTTCATGTAAGGAATCCCGGAAGTCCCCCCTGGAAACAGCTTAAGAACCCGAAAGCCCTTTGAGACCGCTTCCATAATTTCGCTCGGTGTTAATACGCCGGGAATAAAAAATGTATGCAATGAGGCGGCTTCCTCAGCCAATTTTTCCGAAAAACCCGGACTGACGATGAATTTTGCCCCCGCTGCCGCGGCTTCCCTCGCCTGTTCGCTTTCAACCACCGTTCCGGCTCCGACAAGGAGGCCGTCTTTTCCTGCAAATTTTTCAATCAGCTCAGACGCTCCCGGCGTCGTATATGTGATTTCAATCGCAGTAATTCCTTTGTCGATCAATCTGTGAATGCTTTCCTCAGCAGCTTCCTTATCGCCTGCGCGGACGACCGCGATCAGCCCGGCCTCGGCCAGCTGCTCCTGCACTTTTCCGATCATAGACATTTCCATTACGGTCAACCTCCTGTTTTTTGGTTGTTTGCCTCTGCGGCCATAAAAGCTTTCAATTGATCCCTTGACGGCAGGCCGTCCATATCACCCGGAGCCATGACGGCCAGAGCTCCGATCGCATTTGCCCTCTGAACTGCTTCTTCAAGCGGCAATCCGTCTAATAGACCGCTGATCATGCCGACGGCAAAACCGTCACCAGCGCCAACGGTATCAACAACCTTTTCCACCTGATAACCCGGCACATAACCCTCTTTGTCCGGTGTCCGGTAATAAGCCCCCTCTTTTCCAAGCTTGATGACAATGACCTTGACCCCCTGCATCACATAATATTTAGCGATATCCTCGGGAGAATTGCAGCCTGTCAGGAGTTTTCCTTCATTGATCCCAGGCAGAAACCAGTCTGCTTGCGCGGCGATCTCATGAATCGTGTGAACCATTGTCTGCTGGTCCGGCCAAAGCTGGAAGCGGAGATTCGGGTCAAACGAAATCGTCTTTCCATCTTTTTTCATCTGGTGAACGGCGTGGCGGGCGAAGCCCCGCATTTCCCTTGAAAGGGCAGGAGGTATGCCTGTCACATGCATATGTTTGGCTTCTTTGAAATACTCTGCCGGGTAGTCATCAATGCTCATCGTGCTTGCGGCTGATCCTCTGCGGTAATACGTGACATCAGGGTCCCCGCTTTCAACCTTTGACTTGAGCAGGATGCCTGTCTGCCGGTCTGCACTGCGTTTGACTTCAGAGATGTCGACGCCTTCTTTTTTCAATTCATTTAAAATAAAAGTTCCAAGCGAATCGGCGCCGACCTTGCTCATCCAGCCGACTCGAAAGCCCAGGCGCGACAGTCCGACGGCAACGTTTGTTTCCGCTCCGGCAAGAGCCTTGGAAAACGAAGAAGCCTCATGCAGTCCGCCTGTTTCATTTGCGTAAAACATAGCCATCGATTCTCCGAATGTCATCACATCAAGCGACATGATTTCACTCTCCTTTCGAAATGGTACCGGTTTCAAAAAAAGTTGCAGAAAAACACTCTCCCCTAAATTGTCGGGTGTATGAGTGTCTCCATTTGACGAGTTCTACAGCGACTGTCTGAGAACAAGCTCTGCCTCAAGCTGAATCGTCTGCGGTGCACTTTCATCTCCTTCAATCCGTTTGATGATCCGCTCCATGGCGGCTCTGCCCATTTCATGCGACGGCTGGGCGATGGTGGTAATGCCCGGACCGATCAATTTATACCATTCCGTATCATCAAATCCGGCAATTCCGACGTCTTCCGGAATCGAAATGCCAAGCTCATAAAGGCAGCTGATGATTTTCAGCATCAGAAGCCCGTTGTTTCCAAGAATGGCTTTTTTCCCTTCTTTCATTTCTAAAAAGCTTTTGACGGAATGTAAAAGAGATTCTTTGTCTTTGACATCTGCCTCATATACAAGGGGATTGCCGCCGGCATTGCGTTTAAGCGCGATTTCTGTATAGGCGGAAACCCTTTCCTCCCTTGGACTGATCCCTTTAATCGGCTCGGTAAACAGACCGACCTGGGCATAGCCTTTGTCATACATGAGATTGACGATTTGACTTGTCACTTCGCGGTTGTTCGTTGTAACTGCATCGATTTTGAGCCCGGGCACTTTCCGGTCAACGAGCACAATCGACACATCCTGGCTGATTAAATCCATGAGCACATCGTTATTTCTTCCCGTCGTATTAATAATCAGCCCTTCAATATAATGCGCGTTCAGCTTGTGCAGCATCTCCCGTTCTTTTTCAGGACTGTTGTCCGTGTTGCAGACCATGATGCTGTACCCGTACTGATCGCAAACCTCTTCCACCCCTCTCAAGGTGGCGACTGAAAACGGGTTTGTAATATCGGCGACCAAAAATCCGATAACCTTGCTTTTTTTCACCTTCAGCCCCTGTGCCATCTGACTGGGGCGGTAATTAAGCTCCTCGATCGCTTTTTTGATGCTTTTCACCTTTTTCGGTGAGATGGCATCAATCTTCCCGTTGATATAACGGGAAACCGTTGATTTTGATACACCTGCATGTGCGGCTACTTCGTTGATGGTTACTTTCGCTGTTTGCTTATCCCTCATTCAAGTACTCCTATGACCTTATGATTTGAAACCGATTTCAAAAACTTTATACCATCAGCATATCACATCATTTAAAATTTGGAAGAGTCTTTTTTAATATTTCAAGATTGACCTTGACAATATTCAGAAAAAAGTGAAAAGACTGTTGACGATTTCCATTATTTACTTTACAATTCATGTTTGAAACCGTTACCAAAAACTTTGGCCCCTTCATTCAAGTCAGTCTAAAAACGTCCAATTCAAGGAGGAGAAGGTATGGAAAATCGTTATTCTGTTCATCCTGAACAAGCGAAACGATTCACAACCGCAGAGCTTCGCGAGCATTTTTTAATAGAGTCATTGTTTGTTGAAAACAAACTGAACATGGTTTATTCGCATGAAGACAGAGTCGTGATCGGCGGGGCCGTTCCAGTGAAGGAATCCATTGCGCTCGATGCCGGCGATTTTTTAAAAACGGACTATTTTCTGGAACGGCGCGAAATCGGAATTGTAAATGTCGGAAAACCCGGTGCGGTCAAAGTCGGTGATGAAGAATACGTACTGGAGCACAAAGATTTTCTGTATATCGGCCTGGGAAATAAAGACGTTTCTTTCTCAAGCTTGAATGAAGGCGGAGCCAAATTTTATTTCATCTCAGCGACCGCACACCAAAAGTATCCGGTGCAAAAAGCTTCGCTTTCAGAGCTTCCATACGATCATTTAGGAGAAGAAGCCTCTTCAAATGTCCGCAATCTATACAAAGTGATTCATGCAGACGGCATTCAAAGCTGCCAGCTGATGATGGGCATTACATTTCTTGAACCCAATAACACATGGAACACGATGCCGGCGCATGTTCATGACCGGCGGATGGAAGCTTATCTGTATCTTGACCTTGCTGAAGATGCAAAGGTGTTTCATTTCATGGGCGAACCGACGGAGACAAGGCACCTCGTCGTCGGCAACGAACAGGCAGTCATTTCACCGGCGTGGTCTGTCCACTCGGGCTCCGGCACATCCAACTACTGCTTTATATGGGCGATGGCCGGAGAAAACTACACATTTAAGGACATGGATGCTGTCCCGATGAATGTCATACGGTAAGGGCGTGAACGTGAGATGGGATATCTTGAATCGTATTTTTCACTTGAAGGCAAAACCGCGCTTGTCACAGGCCCGGGAACTGGAATCGGCAAAGGAATTGCCGAAGCGCTGGCAAAAGCGGGAGCGGATATCATCGGCACTTCACATACGAGCGGGCTTGATGAAACAAAGCGGCTGATCGAAGAAACCGGCAGAACGTTTACGTCTTATCAGCTTGATATGGGCAGCCTTGACGAGGTTGAAACCTTTGCAAAAGAGGTGCTTGACCGTCATCAGATTGATATTCTCGTCAATAATGCCGGGACGATCCGCAGAGAAAAAGCGGCTGATTTTTCCCGGGAGAACTGGGAAGCGGTGATCAATGTCAATTTGAACAGCTTATTTTTGCTGACGCAGGCTGTCGGCCGGCAGATGATTGAGCGAAAGCAGGGGAAAATCATCAATATTGCCTCGCTTCTCTCATTTCAAGGAGGCATTCTCGTCCCTGCATATACGGCAAGCAAGCATGCAGTAGCCGGATTGACGAAGTCTTTTGCCAATGAATGGGCGGCGCACAATGTCCAGGTCAATGCAATTGCGCCGGGCTATATCGCAACGAACAATACAAAGCAGATCCGCGAGGACCAAAACCGCAATGCCGAAATCTTAAAACGGATTCCGGCCGAGCGCTGGGGTCAGCCGGATGACATTGCCGGAGCCGCCGTATTCCTTTCGGCGCCGGCATCCGATTATGTGAATGGACATGTGCTGGCGGTCGATGGCGGATGGCTGGCAAGATAATGCACGCAAAGGCTGCCGGTAGCTCGGCAGCCTTTATCATCGCTATGGCTTCAAAATCACTTTAATGCAATCATCTTCATGGCCGTTGAACAATTGGTAAGCGCGGCCGGCTTCTTCAAGCGGAAGCTGATGCGTAATGATTTCCTTCGGATCAAATTGATTCTCTTCAATCTTCTTGTAAATCTCAGGCATCAAATGGATAACCGGGGCCTGCCCCATTTTTAGTGTAACATTTCTGGAAAAGAACGCGCCGAGCGGAAACATATTATAATTGCTTCCATATACCCCCGTAATCTGTACGGTCCCACACTTTCTGACCGCCTTTGTAGAAATTTGAATCGGTCCGAGCGTGCCGCCCTGAAGCTTCAGTTTTTGCTCCAGGTACTCAAGCGGAGATTTTTTGCCGTCCATCCCCACGCAGTCGATCACGACATCCGCCCCGCCTTTTGTAATCTCCTTTAAATGCTCGCCCATGTCAGGATATTTTGTAAAGTCAAATACTTCGACGCGGTTTAACGCTCCAGCCTGCCTTAGGCGGTAGTCCAAGTAGTCTACTGCAATGACCCGCTTCGCCCCTTCCATCCAGGCAAACTTCTGCGCCATTAATCCGACCGGTCCGCAGCCGAGAACAATGACGGTGTCTCCCTTTTTAACGCCAGCGTGAAGCACGCTCCAATACGCGGTTGGCAGGACATCTGATAAAAACAGGAGCGACTCGTCCTCCATCTCGCATGATTCAGGGATGACAAACGGCGTGAAGTTGCCAAACGGCACTTTTAAATATTCGGCCTGTCCGCCAGGGTGGTTTCCGAACTTTTCCGAGTAGCCGAAATATCCGCCTGAATCATAATGGGGATTGGCATTATCACACTGGCTTTCCAGCTTGTTTTCGCAATAAAAGCAATGTCCGCATGCAACGGTAAACGGGATGACGACCCGGTCCCCTTTTTTCACTTTTGTTACATCAGGTCCTGTTTCTTCTACAATTCCCATCGGTTCATGGCCGAGCTGGAAGCCTTTCGGAAGAGGAAAATTCCCTTGATAAAGATGGAGGTCTGATCCGCAAATCGCCGTAGAAGTAATTCTGACAACGATATCATCGCTTTTTTCAATTTTGGCGTCCTCCACCTGGCTGACTTTAACATGCTGAGGCCCTTGAAACGTTACAGCTTTCAAATCGTCACACTCCCATTATCGTTCAGTTGACTTTAGTGTGAGATAAACCCGGGTTCTTATTCAGTTTTTTAAACAAACGTTTCATTAACCGTCATGCAGAGCGGTCATGATTCATACATAGAAGAAAACGGAGGTGTTGGGATGCTGCTGCAAATACTAGTCGGAGGGCTGGTTGTTTTCGTTATTTTCTTTCTCGTGTTTCGGGCGATCAGAACGGGTAATCTGCCTCGCCATGACGATTCGCAGCCAGAAGACGGAGAAAACAGAGATCAGCCATGATTGGCTTGGCTGGCCTCCTCACACAAAAAAGGATGGGGCCATGCCCATCCTTTTGCCTATCGTTCAACCGGCTGCGTGTCAGTTCCCGTGATTCCGCCGTGCCTGTCCCGTAAATCCTGCTCGATTTCTTCAAGGCTTTTGCCTTTTGTTTCTGTTACTTTAAAGAAAACGAACAGGAAGGCCGCGATTCCGATGGCCGCATAGCACAGGAACAGGTAACTGATGCCCATCGCTTCCATGAGGACCGGAAAACTTAATGTCACAATTAAGTTCCCTGCATGAAGCATTAAAGTCGATACTCCGGTTCCCACCCCTCTGACATGAAGGGGGAACAGCTCAGGCAGCACCACCCAGACGATCGGTCCCCAGCTGACGGCAAATACGACAATGAATACACCTAAACAGATGACAGTCGTCCATGCCGCACCAGTCGTATTGCCAAAAAAGATATTGGTGAAAGAAAGCACGATTAAACTGATGACCATGCCGGCATTTCCAAATAATAAAAGCGGCTTCCGGCCAATCCTGTCAATAAAGCGGATCGCCACAAGCGTCATCAGAACATTGATCATACCGATGCCGACTGTCCCCAAAATGGCCGCCGAATCTTCAAATCCGACATTCGTAAACGTTTTTGGGGCATAGTAAATAATCGTGTTGGTTCCGATAAATTGCTGGAGAAACGCCAGTCCGACCCCTGCGATTAACGCCGGGCGCACCCACGGTTCCAGCAGCTCTTTCAAGCCCCCCTGCTCCTGCTTTTCCGCTTCCTTAATTTCTTTGATTTCCTGATCGACCTGCTTTCCTCCCCTCATCTTGGACAAAACCCGTCGCGCTTTCTCTTCTTTTCCTTTTGTTAAGAGCCAGCGCGGGCTTTCCGGCATGAAAAAGATACCGATTAAAAGGCCGATTGACGGAATAAGAGCCAAGCCCAGCATCCAGCGCCATGCACCTGCATCACTAAATGCATAATTGATCAAATAAGAGACCAGAATCCCGATCGTAATCATCAGCTGATTTAATGAAGAAAGCGCGCCCCTAGATTCCTTCGGCGCAAGCTCTGAAAGGTACAAAGGAACAATGGTCGTTGAACAGCCAACCGCAAGGCCGAGCACGATCCTGAAAACCACCATATATTCCGTGCTTGGCGCCAGGGCCGTTCCGATCCCCCCAATGCAATACAGCACAGCCGCTGACATAATCGCCCTTCTTCTCCCGAAGCGGTCTGTCAGCCTGCCGGACAAACCCGATCCGAAAATCGCCCCGATTAAAATTGCGCTGACAACCAGCCCTTCTGTAAAGGCATTGAGCCCAAGCTCATCTTTCATAAATAAAATCGCCCCGGAAATGACGCCCGTATCATAACCGTAGAGCACACCGCCCAAGGCTCCAAAAAAATAAAGCCAGGCATTCGATCTTTTTCCCTTCATCAGTATATCCTCCTAACAAGGCTTGTCTTTTATAATCTTTAACCTTGTCTTGCTTTCTTCAAACCTAAGAAACTCGGAGTACCATTAAAAGGAATTTAAAAATATGAAACATTTTATCTGTTTCATCGTCTTATTTAAGGCGGCAAAATGATTAGATCCCGCGGAATTTCCAGAGAATCCCCATATGCAAAACAGCAAATATCTTGTAAAATCCAAGATTGGGAAACCATTTTTTTATCAAAATTTAGACTTATTCAACAATTGTACGTTTTAATATAAATAAAAGAGGAGCTTATACATGCTACGATCGCAACGAACGAAGAAAAAGAGACTAAGAAAATGGGTGAAATACTCATTGTTTTTCATTGCTTTAATCCTGACGGCGACAGCAGCCGCAGGCGGCTATGCGTACTACAAAGTGGCGAACGCCTCCAAAGATGCGCAAGTCACCCTTTCCAGAGGAGAACAGTCCGTCAAGCGGATTAAAGAGTTCAATCCTAAAAAAGATAACTTCTCCATCCTGTTGATGGGGATTGACGCCCGTCCCGGACAAAGCATGGACAAAGAACGAAGCGATGCGATGGTTCTCGCCACGTTCAACAGAAAAAATAAATCAGTGAAACTATTAAGCATCCCGCGGGATTCCTATGTTAACATCCCTGGACGCGGCTTTGATAAAATCACGCATGCCCACTCATTAGGCGGGCGCGACCTCAGTACAGAAACCGTCGAAAACCTGCTCGACATTCCGGTTGATTACGTCATGGAAGCCAATTTTTCAGCTTTCAAAGAAGTAGTTGACGAGCTCGGCGGTGTACCGATCACAATCAAAGAGGACTATATTGTCCGGCAGATTAAAAAGGATACGAAAGGCAAAGTCAATCTCCAAACAGGTGAGCAAACGCTAAACGGAGAAGAGGCCCTTGCTTATGTAAGAACGAGAAAAGCCGATACGGATTTGAAGCGCGGCGATCGCCAGATGGAAGTCATCAAATCGATTATCAACAAATCCAAATCGCTTACTGCCATTCCGGCTTACGACGATATCCTTGATACAGTCGGAAAGAACGTATCAATGAACTTGTCGCTGAATGATGCAATCGGGCTGATCCCGTTTATGACGTCCATTCAAACGATCGATACCCTTCAATTGAAAGGGAGCGATTATCAACCGGGCAAAGTCTACTATTTCCAGCTTGACCAGGAAAATCTCAACGAAATCAAGCAGGAATTAAAACAGCAGCTGGATGTATAATTAGAAAAAGGATGAAGATGATTCATCCTTTTTCTCTTTAATGAAACTCAAGATTTACTATTGAAAAAATCTAAATTTAGGTTTAGCCTTTTACATAACATGTCCTTT
>Ga0180433_10008771_pt1 | contig 12521 bp, 11 predicted proteins | sample SS_ome_8_FD_132980 | JGI IMG/M metagenome (GOLD analysis project Ga0180433, IMG submission 132980) | Hypersaline lake sediment archaeal communities from the Salton Sea, California, USA - SS_1_D_1 metaG | ecosystem: Environmental > Aquatic > Non-marine Saline and Alkaline > Hypersaline >... | reverse complement strand
TCCTCCTTTCGCCTGATCATCCACCGGATCCTCGAATCAGTAAGCTTGACCACCCTCCCCCCACAAAGAGAGGGGTGAAATAATTTAGGGATAATACAGAGACCGGGGAGGTCCCCGAATAGCTAAATAGGATGAAATCCCCCGGGTTGGCGGGTTTCTGGAATGCGGCGCGTAAGGCAGGCCGGCGTTTTCCTACTATTCCTTGTGCTAATACTCCTGGCCTGCACACGAACCTCAACCTCCCAAAGATCCGACCCCGAGACGGGAAGGGTCAGGGTCCTTTACATCGGAGACGGCTGGGGGCCCTCCCCGGTTCCCCTCCTGACCTCCGACCCGGCCTTCACCGTCGTGTCGGTACCGACAAGCACCATGCATGCCGACTTCCACGCCACAGTCGAGGGCTTCAGCGCCGAGGCGATAAGGAAGCTCGTGAGGCTGTACATGCCCCGCAGCTACGATGCGATGATCGCCAGGCACGACCTGACGGTGCTAAGCGACGCGAATCCCTTTTTCATGACGGAAAGTCATCTGGAGTGGATCAGGAGGTCCGTAACCTGGGATGGCTTCGGAATGCTGATGGTCGGCGGGGTTGAGAGCTTCGGGGCCCCGAAGGGAATGCCCTGGACCCCGCTTGAGGACATGCTTCCCGTGGACCTGACCCTGGACCTGGAAGGGGGTTACTATTACCCTTCGTTCAGGGTCGAGCCGGCACGTGACCATCCATTCACCAGGTCCCTGCCCTGGGAAACCATTCCTCTCTTCCACGGGATGAACAGGCTCACGATGAAGGATGCCGCGGTGCTCCTGCTCAAGGCCGAGGGGCATCCCCACCCCCCGCTGTCCTACTGGGACTTCGGCGAGGGCAGGTGCGTTGCCCATGCCCCCGACTTCACGCCCTCCAGCGGGCAGGATGTCATGAGGTGGGAGTACTACCTCGATTACGTGGGCAACATAGCCTACCTTGCGACGGACAACGAGATTCCCGAGAATCACCTGCTAATTCACTCCCTGAGAACGGGGTTCTGGTCCTTTAGGGTCAGGCTTACATCAATCGCAGACACTCTGAACTTCGTCGAGAAGTTCGGGGCAAATACCAATAAAGTGGAGAAGAAGATGGGTCAGGCAGGGGACCTCATCAGGGAGGCGGAAGACCTCTACGTTATGAAGGAGTATGAAGCCGCAAGGGGAATGCTTGAGGACGTCGACTCCACCATGACCGAGCTCCAGGAGCAGGCCATGGATCTCAAGGATGAAGCCCTCTTCTGGGTCTACGCCATTGAATGGGCGGTCACGGCCGGGACAGGTCTGATAGCTGGCATTATCATCTGGACGCTAATGGTCAGGCGAACCCTGTACCACGAGGTTGAGGGAACCAGGTTGACCCACGGCCGGGGTGCCAGGTAGTCCCCGTGGTCAAATACCCTGATTGCCACCAATACCCGAAGTCATTTGTAAGTAGATTTATTAACTTGTCCTGCACTGTATTACAGGGAACATGTCAAAATCCAATGATGAAGAGGGGAAGACCATCTGCCTGAGAATTGACAGGGAAACCCTTGACATACTCGAAAGGGCAGCGAAACTCAGGCGGGAGAGCATATCGGTCTTCGTCAGAAGGGCTATTGCCAGGGAGCTGGCCACTCTGGGGTATCTATCTGATGAGGAGAAAAAGGCTCTCCTGTGGTGGAAGGATAACGGATCCTGACCTGGTTATCCCCGGGATTGAGAGACAGTTATCCCAGTCGCTAGGGCCTTACCTCGCCAACCTTTTCCCCGTCTTCCGAAAATATCTCAACCACAAGTGGCATCTGCCCGATGGCGTGGGTCGAACATGAAAGGCAGGGATCGTAGCAGCGGATGGCTGCCTCTAGTTTATTCAGGATCCCTTCCCTCACGGTACCACCTCTGATGTATTTTCTGGCAACCTCCTCAACGGACCTGTTCATAGCCAGGTTGTTATGACCGGTTGCGACCACCAGGTTCACCCCCTCTATCATCCCGTTTTCATCCGTCTCATAGTGGTGTATCAGGACTCCCCTCGGGGCCTCGGTAACACCTATACCCGTCCTTTTCTCCTGTCCACAGTTCCTCACTATATCGGTTCCGCAAATATCCCGGTCCTCAAGGAGATCCCTAATTCTCTCAAGCGTGTAAACGGCCTCTATCATTCTGGCCCAGTGGTAGAACATCGTGGACTGGACCATTCCCCCCTCGGAGTGATCTTTGAAATCTGCCGCGGCCTCACCGGCTACCTCGGTACTGATGCCATCACAAACATTCAGCCTGGCAAGGGGTCCGACCCTGTACAGTCCACCGGGGTATCTCTCTTTGGCATAGTAAGGTAACTTCAGGTAACTCCAGTTTTCAACCGCCTCCGCTATAATTGAGGCATAATCCTTGGAGTCGACCTCCTCGAGAATGGAGCCACCGGGCGATTTCATCCTCAGGTTACCCTGATAAAATTCCAAATTCCCCCTGTCATCCACCAGGCCAAGGTGCTTGGAGTCAAACCTAGCAAAGTCCTCGATCTCCGGTCCTCCCTCCTCGCAATATCTTCTTGCGATTTCAAGTGCACTTATTCCTGCCTCGATCTGTGGCTGTACCTCCACCAGAAGCTTGTCCCTGTCTGATTCCCTGAGAGACCCGGATACCCCGCCCGGAATGGGGTAATCAATGTGAATGCGGGCACCGCTTAGCCTTTCAAATATGCCCTGGCCGAACTTCCTCATGCTTATGCCCATCCTAGCAAGCTCAGGGTGCTTCTCGATCACCCCTATGATGTTCCTCACCCCGGGGTCCTCCTCGAGCCCCAGGAGCAGGTCAGGGCTTGCGAGGTAGAAGAAGTGCAGTGCGTGAGACTGCAGTATCTCGGCTGCCTGTACAAGCTCTCTTAACCTCCTGGCGGTATCCGAAATTTCCACGCCAAGTATCATATCACATGCCTTTGCCGAGGCAACACCGTGGCTTATGCTGCAAATCCCACATATCCTCGCGGTCATCGACGGCATTTCACGGAAGGGCCGTCCCTGCAGGAATTCCTCGAACCCCCTGAACTGGGTAACGTGGAAGCGAGCCCCCGATACATCGCCGTTCCCGTCAAGCTGAACTGAAATCTTCCCATGACCCTCCACCCTGGTGACGGGATCGATCACTATCTCGTTCTCAGTCATTTTCATCACTCCTCCTCCGAATTCTGGAATCGTAATGTATCAGTTCCTTTGGCAGTACCACTGGCTCTCCTTTCAGCAGGCATGAGAGCACCTGTAATATCGAATCGGGCGACGGCGGGCATCCCGGAATGTAATGATCCACCCTAACGTAGGCATCGACCCCCAACGCATTTTCAGTCAGCTTCGGCACGTGTTCGTCGATGTCTTTATCATCGGCTACTTTGCCGTCAAAGGCACACCGCAGGATGTCCTCCTTGTCGTAGAGATTCCTTAGGGAGGTCATTCCACCGAATACGGCGCAGTCTCCCATTGCCACGAGCTCCCGGCATGAAGCCCTCAGCTCGCTGACCACGGCCACGTTATCGTCATCAGAGACCGCTCCCTCCACCAGACCGACATCGCAGGGTTCGAAATTCTTCCTGTCCACGAGGGGGCTCCTCACGAACTCGAGCCTGTCCGCGATTTCTATGATTTTCTCATCCATATTCAACATAGACATGTGGCATCCCGAACAACCAGAAAGCCACGCCGTTGATATTCTCAGCTTTTTTTTACCTGCCACTTCAACCACCCTCCCACCTCGAAGAAAGAATTCCGATGACATCCCGGTCCGAAGCCATCCCCTCCGGTGGCAGGGTAATCTGGCGCAGGGGCCTAACCATCCCGTCAAGACCAGTCGTTGACCCGGACCTTTCCGACCAGATTCTGGAGGGCAGGACGATGTCGGCCGCCCGGGTCATCCCAGAGTGGTATGATGCCTGGATGACCAGCGTATCAAGATCGCCCAGTTCCAACCCTTCGCAAAATTCGGGTTCCTCGTCGGATAGTAGAACGTAGGCTCCCCTGATCCCCTGTCTGTCAAGTTCACGGGGAAGGTCCCCTGGCTCAACGGATTTGAGCATATCCAGGGCGCCCATTGAATTTCCCCCCCTTAAGAGACCAACAATTCCACCTCTATCGCCCAGTGATGCCGAGAATTCAACCAGGGAGGAGATGAGACCCCTCTCCGGAGGCAGACCCAGCCCTGCAACCACCGCCACCCTTTTTCCTTCCCCGATGCAATCTAAAAGCGCGGAAACCTGGCTTCTTGGGATGCCGCAGGCCCGGGATCCATCAACTATCGCGTCATCCCCGCAGTCCGTTTCGAGGTTACCCAGTACCACTTTGATGAAAATCTCCAGCTTCCATGAAGGTAGCTCTAACCTGAGGTGTGACAGGCGGGAGAGCAGGTGTGGCCCGTCCTCGATGCTGACTATCGTGGCACCTCGATTATAGGCCCTCCTTATGGCCGAAGAAATAATTGGGTTTGGCTCATCCTTCATAAGGCCGATCAGGATGACTGTATCCGCTTCGAGAAGGCCAGCCACTTCCATCCGAGCGTTCCCACGAATCCTTCTGAGTTCCTTGTACATCGCAATACCGGTGCGGGATTCCAGAACGTAGAACCGGTCTGTACCGATTTCATCCGAGAGGAATTTACGGAATCTCTCAATGGATTCATTTGTACAACGGGTCGAGATTATGCCGGCTATCGATTCCGCCCCGTACTTCTCGCGGATGGATCGGAGGCCTGAAACCGCGGCATCCGCTGCCTCCGGGAGATCGACCTCCGCCCTACAAGACCTACCCGAGACATAACACCCCTTAATCCGTGGAAATTCCCGCTTTGGGACATCAAATCTCCCAACCCGGCAAAGCTGGCCCCCGTACCTCCCACCCAGACCTCCGCCGGAAATTCTTACGATATTATTATCACGCCTGTAGACCCTCATGTCACAGGCCATGGGGCACTCCACGCAAGTTGTCCTGATGACATCGCACTGCTCGTTCCTTCCCCTGTAGCTATCCAGCCTCGTGAATATGGCCCCGGTTGGGCAAGCCTCCGCGCATGCACCGCACTCAATGCATCCCTGCTCCGAGAGCGGGATCGACCCGGGTTCGATTACCACAGTATCCGGGCCCCGGTTTACGAAGTCAAGGGAATTGATGCCCACTACCTCACTGCAGACCCTCACGCACCTTCCGCATAGAATGCACCGGGAGTTATCAACTCCGATGTTTTCCGTGCTCAGGTCCAGGGGAAACCTGGGGTAGAATGGTGGGAAGGCCTGGTGATCTATACCAAATTCGTAGAAGAGGGCCTGCAGCTCGCAGTCACCGCTCTTCTCGCAGAAAAAGCAGAAATGATTCCTTTCGCTCATGAGCAGCTCCAGAATCGAGCGGCGGTACTCCACAAGCCTCTGGGTGCTCGTCTTAATGATCATGCCATCTGAAACTGGGGTTGAACAGGCCGGGGCTGGCCTCCTTCCGCCCTCCACCTCGACCATGCAGAGGCGACACCCGCCATATTCAGATATTCCATCGAGATGGCACAGTGTTGGCAGGTTTATGCCACTGGACTCGCAGGCCTGGAGGATCGATGCCCCTCTCTCGGCAAATATTTGCCTTCCATCGATGACAAGTGATACCTTTGCGACTCCCATCGTCTACACCTCCAGATCACACCTGAGACACCGGCAGGCCTCCTCCAGTGCCTCCTTTTCGGGATATCCCTTCACTATCTCTTTGAAATTCCCAGTTCGCTCACCGGCCTTCAGAGTGCATTTTGCCACTCTGGGATGCTCCAATACCTCATTTCTGACTTCGCCTGGGGGAATCTCAATTTCCAGGTCTACCAACCGGCCGGGTATCCTAGGGATTGGCCTCCCACGAATATAGTTATCAATCGAAGTGGCCGCTCTCTGGCCATCAGCAATCGCCTCTACGACCGTTGAAGCCCCCCTTATGACATCCCCCCCGGCGAACACCCCAGGCATATCGGTCTCAAGCGTCAGACTATCGACCACCACCAGTCCCCGATTAAGGCTCAGGGAGTGCAATTCCCCGTCCGCGGTCTGTCCGACGGCCTCGATGAGGATATCGGCATCCAGGGATAACTCTGAACATGCTTTTTCTACCGGTATCTTCCGACAGCTCTCATCGAAACCCTGGAGCATCATCCTGACACATTCCACACCCAAAATCCCGTTCCCCTTGTCGAGTATCCTTCTAGGCGACGTAAGTTCCAGGATCTCAACCCCCTCATCCAGTGCACCATCAATCTCCTCCTCTATTGCGGGCATGTCCTCCAGGCGGCGCCTGTAGACGATCTGCACCCTTTCGGCACCGAGCCTGACACATACACGGGCCACGTCAACCGCCACATTTCCGCCCCCGACGACGACCACTCTTTTACCTACCTCCGGTTTCTCACCCGAGTTTACCCTTCTCAGGAAATCCACGCCCTGGATGACCCCATCCAGGTCTTCCCCCCGAATCCCAATTTTCCTCCCCTTCTGAAGGCCGATCGCCAGGAAAACGGCGGTGTACCCATTTTCCAGTAGAGATCCCGGGTCATCGACCCGAGAACCCAGCTTGATCTTCACCCCGAGTTTCTGGATGATCTCGAGGTCCTTGTCCAGAATTTCTCTGGGAAGCCTGTATTCAGGTATCCCCCACCTCAGCCATCCCCCCGACATCGAGCCTTCTTCAAAGATCGTCACTTCGTATCCCCGGACCGCCAGGTCGTGGGCGGCTGAAAGACCCGCCGGGCCGGAGCCTACTATTGCAACATTCTCCTCCCTGTGTTCCCGGATGCTGGGAACGTAATCAACACCCTTCGCCAGTGCCCTGTCGGTGGCATATCTCAGGAGAGAGTTGATTCCCAGGGGTTCATCGACCTGCGACCTCTGGCATTTAGATTCACAGAAATGGACACAGACCCTTCCACAAATTGAGGGGAATGGATTGAATTGCCTGATGAGTAGGTAGGCATCCTCCAAATTACCTGCCCTGATGAGCTCGATTACCCCTGGAATGTTGGTATTCAGGGGGCAGGCATGCTGGCACGGAGATGCGTAGAGTGACTGGCATACACACGCTGGGCACCTGTGGCTAACGATGTGTTCAAGGTATTCCTCCCTGAAGTGGCGAAGCGTGGACAGGAATGGATTTGGCGCTGTCTGCCCGAGTCCGCAGAGTGAGCAGTCCTTGATCATATTCCCGAGTTTTTCAAGAAGTTCGAGATCCTCCTCCCTTGCCGTCCCACAGCATATTGAATCAAGCATTCGCAACATCTGAGGAATGCCCGCCCTGCACGGGGTGCATTTGCCGCAGGACTCCTCCTTGGTGAATTCCATGAAAAACCTGGCCATATCGGGCATACAGGAGTCCTCGTCCATGACGATCATACCTCCTGAACCCATGATCGCACCCAGGGCCTCGATCTCCTGGTAATCCACCGGGGTGTTAAGGTACTTCCCCGGAATACAACCCCCGGAGGGTCCACCTAGCTGGATTGCCTTGAACCTCTTTCCACCCGGTATCCCCCCTCCGATATCAAAAATTATCTCACCCAGGGTGATTCCGAGGGGAACCTCGATCAGCCCGGTCCTGTTGACCTTCCCGGTCAGGGAGAAAATCATCGTCCCCTTGCTCTTCTCCGTTCCAACGCTGGCAAACCAGGCCGATCCGTGGTGGAGAATCAGCGGTACACTGCTCAGGGTCTTCACGTTGTTAATTATCGTGGGTTTCCCGAACAGCCCCGAGTTCGCGGGAAATGGGGGCTTTGGCCTGGGATTTCCCCGCCTTCCCTCCATCGAGGCTATCAGGGCGGTCTCCTCGCCGCACACGAAGGCCCCGGCCCCAAGGTAGATCTCAACATCGAAGTCGAAATCACTCCCCAGAATGCCCTTTCCAAGCATTCCATAATCCCTTGCCTGGTCGATAGCATTTCTCAGTATCTCGACGGCCAGCGGATATTCAGCCCTGATGTATACGTATCCGTGGTTTGCACCTATCGCGTACCCCGCTATGATCATGCCCTCGAGCACGGAGTGGGGGTTTCCCTCCACTATTGCCCTGTCCATGTAGGCCCCGGGATCGCCCTCGTCGGCATTGCATATTATGTATTTAACATCACCTTCACCACCCGACGCGAAGGACCACTTCAGTCCAGTTGGAAATCCCGCTCCCCCTCGTCCCTTCAGGCCGGACTCCTTGACCTCCTCAATAACCTCCTCGCCTGGGAGGCTGAGGGCCTTCGCCAGCCCCATGTAGCCTTCCTGGGCAATGTACTCCATGATATCCTGGGGATCTATCAGCCCAAGCAGTCGGGTGACCCTCTTCACCTGCTTTCTGAAAAACTGGGAGTCACCATCAATTCGGAGCTCTTCAACAGGCTGCCCGTCAACCACGTGCTTATCGTAAATTACCTGCAGTTTTTTATCAGTTAATTCGCCATAGGTGCTGACGGTTCCGTCGGGATCTATGATCGTCATCATGGGTTCCTGATGGCAAACACCACAACACCCGGTTTCCTTCAGGTGAACCTCCAGACCGTTTTCCTCGATCCTATTCTTGAGGAAATTACTCACCCGCTTTGACCCCGATGCAATGCCGCAGGTTCCCATGTTAACAATGATCTGCCTGCTGCCCGTCCTTCCCTCGGCAGCACTCCTGCATTTATTTCGCAGACTCTCCAGATGACTAGCGTTAATGATTTTCAATCCAGATCAGACCCTCCGTTTTCAATCTGGCTAGCTATAGTTATCCAGAATCCCGATTACCCTCTTCGGATTTACTCTTCGATAGACATCGCCATCGACGGTTATTACCGGAGCGAGCCCACAACAACCCAGGCAACGGACTACCTCGAGTGAGAACCGCCTATCCTCCGTCGTCTGTCCCTTGTCAATCCCCAGAACAGTGTTGATCTGCTTTCTGATTTTTTTACCACCCCTTACGTAGCAGGTGGTTCCTTGACAGAGCTGGATTGTATGTCTTCCCTTGGGTTCTTGAGAAAAGTAACTGTAGAAAGAAACAACCCCGTGTATCCTGCTGAGCGGAATATTCATCTCACGTGAAATGGTCTTCTGCGCCCAGACAGGAATATATCCCAGCCTCTCCTGGACGGAATGGAGGATCTTTATCAACAGGGTTTCACGATCAAGACCGGATTCCATAACCCGCCTATCTGGAAATCCTTCTGGTCGAGGGCTTATCGAATCAAGGGAATTTACTATACCCTCGCGGACCTTCACCAGATCTTTTTCGGTACTGGGGTCCTGAAGTTTCTGTAATGTCCTTGACATTTCTCAAATCAACCTTTGCATGTGGATTTGGGATACAGGGGATTCCGCGCCAAACCTCTCCACTGCTCTTTCTTCCATGCCCTCCGAATCATCCTCTCTAAATCCTCACCCGAGGGCAAACATATAAATGTGTCTAACAATATTATATTTTGTTATAATGAATTAAATTCTGTATAAATATGTGATAAAGGAAATTGAGCTCATGTGGGGAGAATTGTGTGAAGGAGGTCTGAAAAAATGAGGAGACAAAGCAGAAGTAGACTCCTGCAGGTCTACGCGGTAAGGGAAAAAGGGGAAATAAAGAAGCATGGGCGAATAGAAGTCGAGGTACTGGCCCAGGATGATATCGTAGAGGGGATCAAGAAGGGCAAAATATTCCACTAGAACCCGGGAACATTCAGATAATAGACCACGCCGGACTATTACTAGACGTAGCAACTTCCTCCCCAGCGAAGGGGTTCCCGAGGAAAAGTCCTTATTTGTACCTTATGTTACCTCAGGTGATTGATAACCCGGGCCATAAACCCATCCTGCTGGCTCCTGATGGAAATCAGATGGAAAAATCAAAGCCGCGCTCAGACATCTCGAGGATTCGAGCCCTCGCCTCCTCGGGGCCCACCTCTTCCCTTAATACTCCCAGGTAGGGAAAAACGTCCTCGTTCCACACGTGCTTTCTCGCAGCGTAATCACGATCGCGCTCACCCGAGCTCTCCACATCAAGTCCGAGCTCCCCCGCGGCCCTCAGCGTAAGCGGCTCAATGGCCTCCTCATCCATCCCCAGAAAGATGTGAGCCAGCTCGTGTACGTAGGCAAATGTAACTACCCTCGGGTTGGGCAGCTCCCCCGCGGGACAGTAGTAGGCGATGAAGACCCGGTGCCCCTCCTCATCGTACCCAGAAACGGCATCGCCGCTTCCGTGCTTCTCGTTCGGTTCGAGTACCACCAGGAGGATCTTCCTTGACAGCTCCCTGTAATCTGCAGGCAAATCCCCCTCCCTGACGATCCTGGGCAGTAAATCAAGCGCGGCATCAAAGGCCCCCATCATGAGCCTTATGTCCAGTTGATTACTAGCCATTTGAAGCCTCCAAACTCCACTGACCCGGCAGAAAAGAGACTGGTGCGGGGGATGGGATTCGAACCCACGAAGGCCTGCGCCAGCAGGTCCTGAGCCTGCCCTCTTTGACCGCTCGGGCACCCCCGCGTGCCCCATGAATCCATGGACCTGTTGAAAAATATCTTCTTGACGAGTTTTCAATCCCTTTGGGTCTTTTTCAGACCCTTTTTTCGGCAAGTTAATAAGCTAATGATGCAAATATGTGACATGCCTGACGCAACGGAGGTTATCCTCTCCGACCTGAAGAAGCTGCAGAGGATTCCTCCCGGAACACCCAAGTTCCTGGAAACCCAAAAGGGCATCATGAAGAAGGTCAAGGACCTCGAACGGAAGGAGAGAAAGGCCCTCAAGGAGACCATAGAGAGAATGAGGTCCGACATCAGGATATACCGCCCCTCGTACTACACCCCCGATTACTTCAGGATACTCACCGTACTGGCCCAGCGGCTCACCGAGCGGGACTATGGGGTGATCAAGAAGGAAATCGAGAGGACCTTCGACAAGCTCGACAAGAGCTTCAAGACAGATCATTTCTCCCGGTACCCCTCCTCCTACATCAAGAAGATCCGCTCCCTGGTCATGGAGGCCAGCCGCGAGAGCGAAGCGGACCCCAAGGAGATCAAGAAGCTGACCCGGGATGCCGAGAAGATGGTTGACAAGATAAAGAAGTACGAGTATAAGAACGTCACCATCGATGTCTCGGCCTCGAGGATAAGGGTGAACAGCCAGTTCACGGTCGGGGCCAACAGGAGCGACTGGAGCATAGAGCTGATATCGCCGAAGCTGGAGTACGGCGGGAGGAGCTTCCTGAAGAGAAGGGTCCTGGCATACATAACCAAGGAGAGCAAGCCCCTTTCCCGTCCCGAGATAGAGAAGGGGGTGGGGAAGAAGATCCGCTACTTCGGTCACATCGTCCAGTCCCTGGTCAGGAAGTACCTCATCCTGCCCATCCCGGGGGAGAATAAATATGAGTTAACGGGGACTGGCAAGCGCGTGGGGGAGATATACATCGAGCTGATAGACAAGGGGGAGGACAGAGGATGAAAAGATACATGCTTAACAGGCTTTTCGCAATTCTCGTTATTCTAATCATGCTCTCATCCCTGATCATCATTTTCTTCCGCTGAGAGCAGGGTTCTATTTTGACCCGTTCCTCCTGGCTGGAAAAAATCGACCCCGGGGTAAGGCGCTCCCTCGAGGGCATCTACAGGAGCTATGACCTAATAGGAGATATTGCGGTAACCAGGATCCCCCCTGAACTGGAGGAAATGCGGGCGGAGATCGGCCGGCAAATCCTGCTGCAGAACCCGAAAACCCGGCTGGTCCTTCAGGCATACGGGCCGACCTCCCGGGATGCCCGGACCAGGGGCATGCGTCCCATCGCCGGCTGTGGCCCGTCCCTCACCGAGCACCGCGAGCACGGGATAACATACATCGTCGACGTGGGAGCCGTGTGCTTCACCCCCCGCCTGTCCCACGAGCGGCTCCGGGTTGCCAGGCAGGTCATGCCCGGAGAAAGGGTGCTGAACATGTTCGCGGGCGTCGGGAGCTTCAGCCTCCTAACCGCAGGAATGGTGAATGCTACCGTCTTCTCATTCGACAAGAACCCTGCGGCGGTGGAGTGCATGAGACTTGGCATAGGTAGCAACCGTCTGGTCGGCCATGTCCTCCCCGTCCTGGGGGACGTGAGGAAAACGCTGAATTTTGGTTGGCAGGCCATGGACAGGATTATCATACCCCTACCATCCCTCTCGGATGATGTCCTGGGGCTGGCCTCTAAAATGCTGAAACCCGGCGGCTTGATATACATGTACAGGGAGGCCCCGGGTCTTCGGGGCAAATGCCTTGATAAGTCGCTGTTAGCCCTGAGGGAAATAATCCATCTTTCTATTGTCGGAGAATATGAAATCCTCAGATCCCGGGTCGTGAGGTCCGTTGGCAGGAAGAGGTGGCACGTCGTCCACGATATAAGGCTGGGATGAGACCTGTGTTATCCCATAATTATTTCGTGGGGGGTTTTTGGGGTTCTTGTTTTTAGTCATTTTGGTTCATCTCGGTTTATGGGTGGGTTTGGTAGAGTAGGTGGCTGGCTGTTCCCAGGGTTCT
>Ga0180433_10008769_pt1 | contig 12522 bp, 10 predicted proteins | sample SS_ome_8_FD_132980 | JGI IMG/M metagenome (GOLD analysis project Ga0180433, IMG submission 132980) | Hypersaline lake sediment archaeal communities from the Salton Sea, California, USA - SS_1_D_1 metaG | ecosystem: Environmental > Aquatic > Non-marine Saline and Alkaline > Hypersaline >... | reverse complement strand
CGGCGATATGCTCGGTCAGTTTAAAATATTTACCCCTAAGTTTGTCAAGCAGTATGCCGATCTAGCCACAGTGACGGTTGAAGCTTTTAAAAACTACATTGCTGATGTAAAGAGTGGTTCATTCCCGACTGACGATCATGTCTATCATATCATTGATCCGGAGGAAGATTTTGAACGGCTTTTCAAAGAATTTGCTTAATCTTTATGCCCTTATATCCTGCGTATAAGGAGGTGGTTGGTGGTATTAGAATCAAAGATCCAGGGAATTTTGAAAAGGGGGTGTTTGGAAACAGTGCAGGGTATCATTGTTTTTGAGCTATTTGAGGGATATCAGAAAGATGGTATTTGTCCTGACGGCCTGGCATGTTTCACACCATAACTTCGTTACTTCTGCTTGGTTTCTTTTGACTATCTTTCATGGGACTTGTTAGGTGGATGCCGACATTTACATAGTTAGTGATCTATACCTGGTTACCCGTATGATACAAAACCTGCACCAGTATTCTTGTTCTAGAACCGGTAGCCAAAGAAAAGACCAAAGACAGAGAAACAGTAGGGCGGTTTACGAAGCTAAACGAATTGAATAAAGACAAAAGGTTGTTATAGTCTCGTGTATTGAAATATGAGAAAGAAAGAACACAATTAACACTTTTTGAAGGTTTGGAGATTGTGTGAAACTATATTTGCTTTTTCATATTAATACAAATATAATGTTAATTAGTATATTAAAAGGAGGAAATCATGAAAAAGACAATGTTTTTAGCAATATGTTTGTTGCTTGTAACCACTCTTATTTTCAGCGGTTGCGCAACAGAAGAAGGAGAAGGTGAAGTAGTAGAAGAAGAAAAAATGGTTATAAGGGTGGCAGAGCAGGTTCCGAACCTGATCACACCCGGAGCATGGGACGGACAGGCTTTCAGTCTCAACTCCTCAATCTATGACTACCTTATTGAAATGGATGCAAACACCGGCGAACTGGTTCCGGCACTTGCAACCGAATGGGACAGTCCCGACGGAAAAGTATGGACTCTCAAATTACGCCAGGGGGTTACTTTCCACGATGGAACCGACTTTACTGCGGAAGATGTAAAGTTTACCCTTGAAAGAACCCAGGATCCCGATCTCGGGCATCTGAAAGCACAGGATTTCCAGGTTATCGAGAAAATTGAGACTCCCGATGACTATACGGTGGTTATCACCCTGACAGAGGCTTTTCCCACCTTTGTCTATCTTTTTACCGACTATAATGTTGCCATTCTCTCTTCCGATTACGATTACGGAATGCTGGGTGAATCTGCCCCCATGGGTACTGGAGCTTTCAAACTTGAGGAATTGGTACCTAAAGAGTCGGCTATGTTGGTGAAAAACGAAAACTACTGGGATTCGGGACTTCCCAAGGCAGATGAACTGCTGATCTATTTTGTTCCCGATATCGACTCTAGTATATCTTTGCTTGAAGCGGGGCAGGTAGACATTGTTCCCCAGATTTCTCCTATCATCGCAAACAGATTTCAGGGTATAGAGGGTTTTACTATAGTGTCCCCTTATCAGGAATCAAGGTTTATCGCCTTGGCTGCCGATCGGGAGCCCTTTAACGACAATGATGTCCGGCTTGCTTTTAAATATGCTATGGATCCTGAGTTTCTAGCAAACGCGTGTCAAGGAGTCCTCGGTGAGAGCATCTTCTACAATGAAACTCCGATTGTAAATGCCCTTGCCCAGTACAAGGAAATCCCTTTCCGGGGTCAAGATATAGAACGTTCAAAAGAGCTTCTTGCCGAGGCGGGTTATCCCGATGGGCTTACTGTAGAGTTATATTACGCTTCTGACCACCCATACGGGACTGATATTGCCCAGGCCTTAAAAGAGCTAGCTGCTCCAGCAGGATTCGATCTTGATCTTCAGGGCTTCCCCAGAGACATCTATCTTTCGCAATACTGGATGGATGCCCCTATGTCAATTACTGGCTGGGGAGTGCGTGTTGACCCCTCGATGCTGCTAATGCTGGCTTACCATTCCGAAGGTCCTTGGAATGAATCACATATGGCCGATCCTGAAGTAGACGAATTGATCGACAAGATCCGCAGTGAATTGGATCCTGCGGTTCGCCAGAGCCACTACGACCGACTGCAGGAAATTTTTGTTGAACGCGGTACGGTTATCAATCTCCAGGTACCCTATCTGGTTGCTACCAGCACTAGTGTACAGGATTATCGTCAGCCGGTAACCATGCTTGTTCAGCTTAAACACGCTTACATTGAGTAAGAGCGCAATTCTTAATAGTAGGAGCAATCCATAATGAATTTCCTGGAACGTTTTCTAAAGCGCCTTGGTTTTATGATTCTTACCATTTTTGCCATGTCCATTCTGATCTTCTTTCTTGTGGAGATTATGCCGGGAGATGTGGCTCAAACTGTTTTGGGACAAGCTGCCACCGAAGAATCGGTGGCAGCACTCAGAGAATCTTTAGGTCTTGATGATCCGATTCATGTGCGTTATTTTCGCTGGGCAGGGGGATTTATCCAGGGTGATCTTGGGCAGTCCCTCTACATGCGGGGAGTGGAGATCAGCTCTATTTTTTGGCGTAGGGTAGGCCATTCAATGATACTTGCTTTCACTGCCTTCATTTTTTATGTTCCTATTTCGATTCTGATGGGGATTCTTGCGGGAGTAAAAGCAGGAAAGCTTACCGATTCGATCATCTCAGTTTTTGGCCTTGCAACCATGGCGCTACCGGAATTCGTTTCAGGAATCATTCTTATAACGGTATTTTCAGTCTATCTTAAACTATTACCTATTGCGAGTCTCATACCCATAGGTGAGACTATCTGGGGAAACCTGGATATTTTGATATTACCAGCCCTTTCAATTACCATTGTTATGTTCGGATATGTTTCCCGGATGCAACGATCTTCAATGATCGGAGTTATGAGTTCTGACTATATAAGAGCGGCCACCTTAAAAGGGATGCCCAGGGGGTATGTAATTTTCCGTCACGCCCTCAAAAACGCTCTTCTTCCAACCATCACAATCATTGGAATGAACATGGGATGGCTTTTCGGTGGGCTTATTGTGGTGGAAACTCTTTTCGGTTTTCCAGGATTGGGTTCCCTTACCTTGTCGGCCATAAAGACGAGAGATGTACCGCTAATTGAAGCGTGTGTTCTTTTTATTACCTTTATTTTTGTATTTTCCACCTTTATTACCGATATGGCCTATGCATTTTTAAATCCGAAAATCAGATTTAAGCAGGGGGAAGTATGAACATTTTTCTGCTACAGCTTAAAAAAAGCCCTCGAGCCATTGTAGGCTTAACCATTCTCCTCTTATGGGTTTTCATCGCTTTTGCAGGGCCTTCTTTGATCTCCTGGAGCTATACCCATATGGATATGGAATATCAGATGGCAGCACCCGGAGAGGGGGGACATACGTTGGGTACCGATGCCCTCGGCCGCGATGTTCTCTCACGAATTGTTTATGGAAGTAGATCGATCCTGACCATCGCACTTATGACCAGTCTTTTCTCTTCGATTGCAGGCATCATTATCGGTTTTACGGCAGGTTATTTCGGCGGCCTGATCGATACCATTTTTTTAAGGATAATGGATATTCTTATGGCGATTCCACCCCTTGTGCTCGCTATGGTTATTTTGGGAATACTGGGAAACTCGACCATTCTTAGTCTTACCATTATTGTGTCTATTGCCTATACCCCTGCGACCGCACGAGTGGCCCGAGGGGCTCTTCTGACCTGTACAAGCAACGAATATGTGGATGCTGCGAGAATACGTGGAGAATCACATCTTTACATTATGTTTGTTGAAATTCTTCCCAATACCATCGGTCCCGTCCTGGTGGAGATCACTGCACGATTTGCCTACTCGATAATGATGATTGCAAGTCTCGGCTTTTTAGGCGTAGGTCTTCAGCCTCCGACCCCCGACTGGGGAATGATGGTTATCGAGAACAAATCAATTATTCGCACAGCTCCATGGACGGTTCTTTATCCATCTCTGGCAATCGCATCCCTTGTTATCGCAATTTCTCTTTTCTCAGACTTTATAAGCAAGGTGATGATCCATGAAGAATAAACAAGAAACCGGACCAGTTCTGAAAATCAATAATCTTAATGTGGAATATAAAACTTTAACTGACCGGATTGTTGCGGTAAAGGACATTTCCTTTAAGGTTGGTCGTAAAGAGGCACTGGGCATTATTGGTGAATCGGGATGTGGTAAGAGCACTATCACCTATGCGATTATGGATTATCTGCCGCCAAATGGCAGCCGTTTCGGGGAAGTACTTTTCATGGGAGAAGATCTTCTGGGAAAGAGCCCAAAAGAGATGGAATCTTATCGTGGGAACCGCATTGCGATGGTTTATCAAAACCCCTACTCCAGCCTCAACCCTTCCTTGACTATTGGTTTTCAGCTGGAAGAGGTAACCATGTTTCACCAGAAGTTTTCAAGATCTCAGGCACGCGAAGCTGCTATCAATACGCTTACAGATCTCTATATGGGCGATGCTGCTGGTATTATTAAACGTTATCCCCATCAGATTAGTGGAGGAATGCAGCAGCGGGTATGCATTGCGATGGCTCTTTTATGTAAACCTGACCTGATGATCCTCGATGAACCGACAACCGCCCTCGATGTAACTACCGAAGCGGTTATACTTGATATTATTGCAGAACTAAAAGAGATGTATAATATGTCTCTTATTTACATTTCTCACGATATCGGGGTAGTAAACAAGGTCGCAGATCGCATAGCTGTAATGTACCGCGGAGAGATAGTGGAAATATCATCCCATGAGGCGATTTTTAACGATCCTCTGCATCCCTATACCAGGGACCTTATTAACTGCATGCCCCGAGCGGGAATTGTGAAAGAAGAACTTCGTCTTAACACCATTCCGGGCTATGTAACCCGAAGAAGTGCTGCCGAGATTGGGTGCCCCTTTGTTCCCCGTTGCGGTAAAAAGCGGCCTGGATGTGAAGACAGATATGGTTTTACCGAACGTAAAAGCGGTCACTTTTCAGCCTGTGATCGAGCCTACGCAGAAGATGTTCCGGATAGAGTAGTCCAGAAGCGTGAAGTGGAGTTTACCAAAGACGGTCCTGCACCGGAAGATCGTACAATTCTTCAGATCGACAAGTTAAAACGGTACTTTGGTCCCATCGGAAAACCGATTAGAGCAGTAGATGGAGTGGACCTTACACTACTAAACAACTCTGTGCTTGGAGTTGTAGGAGAATCGGGCTGCGGCAAGAGCACTCTTGGCCATGTTGTAAGCGGGTTGATCCGACCTACCAGCGGGAAAATTATTTTTGATGGCACTGATGTTTCAATTTCATGGAAAAAAAGAAGCCCTGAAATACTGAGGGAGATTCAGCTTATTTTCCAGAATCCTGGACGCAGCCTTAATCCTTCATTTACCCTGGAGGCAATAATCGGTAGACCAATGCAAAAGCTCCTGGGGATCAAAAGCCGCGAAGAACGTAAAAAGCGAGTTATAGATATTCTTGAAAAGGTTGATTTGGGTAAGGAGTACCTTTATCGGCGGCCACGCCAGCTAAGTGGTGGAGAGATGCAGCGGGCTGCAGTAGCACGCGCTTTTGCTATCTATCCTCACCTTCTGGTATGTGACGAGCCTACTAGCGCCTTGGATGCGTCTGTTCAGGCTTCGGTCCTCAACCTGTTGGTAGATCTGCAGAAAGAGACCGGTGCATCCTATATCTTCATTTCCCACGATCTGAATGTGATTAATTATCTAAGCGACATGATTATGGTGATGTATCTTGGACGAATTTGTGAATATGGTAAGAAACTTGAGGTGGTGGGCACTCCCTGTCATCCTTATACCGAGGCATTGCTATCGGCTGTTCCCGACGTGGATCCATCGCTGGAAAAAGAAACGATCCGACTGGAAGGTTCACCACCCGATCCTACTTTAAAAATCAAGGGCTGTCCGTTTGCTGGAAGATGTCACCGCAAGGTAGGAACTATCTGTGATACAACCCCACCACCTAAAGTTGACTACTCCGATACTCACTTCTCATACTGCCATATTAAACCGGGCAAGATGGAAAAGGTGATGGCAGCAGGTGAGGTTATGCAAAAGTCGATTGATCAGCTGCGATAATCAGTGACTGGAAATGTGTTTTATAGTTAATGCCGAGGATAAATGCCTTTTCTAAATAACCCTAAACAGTCTTTATATCGATAAATCACTTCAGGTAGAGCAGATTGTTCCGCAGCTGCCAACAGTCAGTCCATCTGAACTTTCAGTTATATTTGTTAACAAAAAGATGTTGTACGGTGGTAATATCTGAGTTGATTTGTGTATTCAGAAACGGTACAGACACGGAGGCTTCAGGGTGAGCGAATACCAGATTAAATACGTCGATGCTCATGTTGGCGGTGAATCTTTACGCCTGATTTTGAAAGGCCCCCAGTTAAAGGGAAAGACTTTGCTTGAAAAGCGGGAGTACATGATCAAGAATTACGATTTTATCAGGACTGCAGTTCTGCTTGAACCGCGCGGTCATGACGATATGTACGGAGCGGTACTGGTTGACCCCTGCGACCAGGCAGCTGATCTTGGGATTATCTTCATCGACAGCGCCTACTATAACAACATGTGTGGGCACGGAGCCATGGCCATTGCCACGATGGCGCTTGAACTCGGACTGGTACCGGCGAAGGAACCGGTGACCGAAGTTGTCCTTGAAACCGGTGCCGGGTTGGTTACCGTTAAAGTTGATGTGCAAAATGGTCAAGCCGGGAACTCTTCCCTTCAGGGAGTTCCTTCGTTTCTCTACAAACAAGATCTGGTTGTCAATCCTTTTGCGATCAGTGTTTTAATTGATATCGGCTTTGGCGGTAATTTTTTTGCGCTTGTGAACATGGAACAGCTTGGTCTCAAACATTCGAAAGAATACATTCAGGATTTTATCCGGTATGGCCTGGCAATCCGGGAAGAGATCAATGCGAATATCCATATTGAACATCCTGAAAAACCTTATATCAACAAGGTCGAAGATATCTTATTTTTCCAGGAACCACAGTTTTCAGGCGACACCAATAAAAGCCTCGTTATTTTGGGACAAGCCATGGTTGACCGCTCACCTTGCGGGACCGGCACCTGTACCCGGATGGCTGCACTGCATGCCAGGGGCAAACTCGAAGCAGGTGAGTCTTTCTTCCAGGAGAGTATAACCGGTGATCTATTTGAAGGGAAAGTAATTGGTTTGACTAAGGTTGGCGATCTTTCGGCAGTTTTGCCACAGGTTAAAGGTAAGGCCTATATCACCGGGATGGGAACCCTGATCATTGATCCGGATGATCCTTTAAAGTACGGCTTTACACTGCGCTAAATTGGTCATAGCTAATAATGGTTCAAACAGGATTCTATCATTGAGGGTTAACTGTCTATCCGGTTTTATCCTTTTCGATCAGCCGGACTAGCTGATCAATAACTGGTTCATAGTGATCGATTATGGCTAGATCGGCGCCTTCGATCATCGGTGCATCGGGATCAGTATTAATGGCGATGATTCTTTTACTTTTTTCAATACCGATATAAAAGGCGGGCGAGCCTGACACGGCAGCGGCAATACACAGTTTGGGACTTGCTAAAGTTCCTGAAGCCCCAATCAGTTTGTTTAATGGTGCCCAACCGTTCATGGCCACCGGACGGCTTACTCCGAGTTCGGCCCCCAGTTTAGCGGCGTTTTGTTGCAACATTATTAGATTATCTTTACTCTTAACCCCCCGGCCGGCAGCCAGAATAAAATTAGCCGCTTTCAGTTTATTGACACTTTCAGCCTTTTCTATCCTGCGTTTCAAAATATATTCAGGCCATTTCCTTTCGGTTAAATCGGTTTCGCTTAATGCTTTAACCCCGGGAGGGCGCATTAAGTCACTGGTGGCCATCCCTCTGGATACTGAAAGGCAGTACGGTTTTTCGCTCAGCCTGAAGGTGCCCCGCATAAAGCCATTGTAAACTGACTTTGAACAGTTAATTTCTTCTCCGATCAGTTCCAGGTCTTCAACTGCAGCCAGTGAACTGCCTCCGAGCCTGCAGGCAAAGCGTACTGCCAGCTCACTACCCCCGTAATCACCGGAAAAAAGATAAAGATCGGCTGGGGCAGGAGATTCAAGCTCCTCCAAAAAGGGCAGCACCGTATCAGCTTCAAACTCTTTGATTCTGATCAAGCGGATGCTTGCTGTTGGCGCCTGAGCCATAATCTTTGTTTTTTGATCTGAATAGTGATAGAAGACAATTGTTTCTGTTTCATTGTCAGCTGCAGGAAGATTAGTCACTATGGTTTGCATCGACCGGCAGTCGGTCGCGAAACCGGGTGAACAGCCATTAATGATTAGTCGGTATTTCATAGTTCAGTCAGCCAGCCTTTCAGGTATTGTTGATAAAGTTTCTCCGCTTTTTCAGCCGTATTAGAACCTTCAATAATTACGCTGTTTCTTTTCCTGCTGATCGGTTCGAGCTTGATCAAATTAATGCCCGGGTTATATGGCAGACTGCTGAGCGTATTTTTCAAGTCTGACCTGGTGATTACATCGATTGGCTGTTCCGCCTGCTCTTTAATCGCCCTGAGAGTCGGCACGCGCAGGTAAGAGAAGGGGGCGTTGCCGACAGCAAGCAGGCAGGGTGGTTTTATGGTCCTGGTAACCAGACCCTGATCACTAATAGCACTGACCTGGAGGGTGTGCTGACTGATCATGGTCACGCCGGTAACCTGGGTAATGCAGGGCCAACCGAGCAATTCAGCTGTAATCAATGGAGTCTTGGCGTTATCACCAACACCGCTTTGCCGACCCATGAAAATGAGGTTGAAATCATCTCTTTGCCTGGCATAGGCGGTTATCAGGGCTGCAACTTTTTCAGGCGCAAACCTTAAGTCATCTTCTTCGGCAATACGGATTGCTTGCCGATATCCGAGGGCACGCAGGCTTTTCAGGGTTAGATCAGATCCACTGTCTGCAATGGTCAGGGCACTTAAGTCTATGGAAAAACCGGCGTTGCCGGCCTGATCGGCCAGTTTCAACGCCAGTTCCAGAGCACTTTCATCGTAAGGGTTGATCATCTTTTTGACAAACCTGGTCTCAACCTGGCAGTTGCCGTCAACTGTCCAGTCATTACCGGAAAGTAGATCCAGGTCGGGTACTACTTTAAAAGATACGAGAACATTCATCTAGAGGGCCTCAGCTTTTTGGATAAATTGTTCCCCGATTCATGATTCCCTGCGGGTCGAATGCTTTCTTTAGCGTCTCAAGGATATAGTAGGAAGAACCGTGCTCATCTTTGATCCAGGGAGTTCTGTGTTTACCTACCCCGTGATGATGGCACATCGAGCCGCCGGCTTTAATTGTCTCTTCAACGATTATTTTCTTAATTGGCCAGTGGTACTTGGTGATCTCTTCTTCAGGTTTGCAGTCAACCACATTATAATAGTGGACAAAATATAAGTTAGTGCCGTTTATGTAGCTGTGTGATGAGTGTCCCCCGATTATGGTCATATCGGGAATTTCATTGCGCATTCTCTCTGTGCAGGTCTCGTAGATCTGGTTAATAATTTCCCAGTTGGCTGAAATCTCAGTAGTATTGCCGATATTTTTTGTTTCTACTATTTCAGCCCTCTCTTGGGCTATATCGGTTGCGTCCCAGTTTAAATGATCAAACCAGGTTTTAATATAACGGGTATCAACTTTTTCACATTCAGGGAAACGGGTAACAATTTCTTCAATAGCGGCAGCTGTAGCCTCGGCGATTCCCTTGGGACCTTCTGCCATAAAAATCAAAACACAGCGGTTGTTGGCAAAGTGCGAAAAATGATAAGCCCCGTCTTCCTCGTCGTAGAGACGGGCAACCGATGGGCGGTAACCGTTGACCATAACTTCACGTAGAATTTCAAAGCCCGTTTTCATATTTTCCAAGGTATAACCCAGCAAAATATTATTCTCCGGCATAAACTTAAATATTTTTACGGTTATCTCAGTGATGTAACAGAGAGCACCTTCATTGCCGATAATTATATGGCGGATGTCGGGACCGGCAGCGCGGCGAGGCACATTTTTGATCCGGGTAATCTGCCCATTGGGAAAAACTGCTTCCAGGCCGACAACCATCTCTTCAATGCCCCCGTAAAGGGTCGAAAATTGGCCGATACTGCGGGTGGCTACCAGGCCGCCAAGCTGGGCAAGCGGTTTGGACTGAGGGGAATGTCCGGTGGTGTAACCAAGTTCTCGCAGCTGATCTTCCAAGACTAAAAGCGGCGTGCCGCACTGACAGGTAGCTTGCATATTGACAGGATCAATCTTGATAACTTTATTCATTGCTGAACCGTCAACAACCAGGGAATTCTCCACCACAGTTTCCAGGCCGCCTTCAGTCGCAGTGTGCCCGGTGCGCGGTACGATATTAATGCCGTGTTTGTTGGCAAACTGCAATACTTTGACCACGTCGCTTGTGCTGCGGACATAAACAACCGCAGCAGGCAGCGGTTGAGTGTAAACCCCGTGCAGTTCTTCAAACCGCCTGAAGCGATCTATACTGCTTTCTTTTAAAACTGCTTCATCGGTCACAACCTGGTCAGGGTCGACAATATCAACCAATGCTGTTACAATTGCTTCTCGTGTTAATGCCATAATGATCTACTCCTTAACTTATTTAAAGATAGGGTAAGACTTTTTCAGGATTTCGTCAGTGTAGTTGGTTATCTGCTGATATACTTCACTGTTCATTCGCTCATAAAGTTTATTGTTGTTGGCATCAGGTTGAAAGCTATCCCTGATCCTCACCATGTTCTCAATTGCTGTTTCATAATGATCATAAACACCTGTTGCCAGGGCAGCGCAGATTGCTGCACCAAGGCCGGCAGCACTGTTCACTACATTGCGGTAGGTTGGTAGGCCGAAAACATCCGCAAAAATCTGCACAAAGAGATTGCTGTTGGATCCTCCACCGGAAATAATCAGGTTATCCAGTTTTAGCCCCAGCTCAGCACACATGGCATCGGCATGATTTTTTATAGTTAAAGCAATTCCTTCTAAAACGGAGCGGTAGATATGGGCACCGCTGTGACGACCGTCGAAGCCAATCATTACACCTTTCCGAAAAGGATGATCCGGGGGGGCTAGCCAGTCAAGTCTAGTCATCAATCCGTCGGAACCGGCTGGAATTTTTTCGCCAAGTTCATTTAAGTAATCCTCGGTTGAGATACCTTTAGCTTTTGCTTTCAGAGCTACATCGTCACCAAGCAGCTCACGCACCCAGCTTACGGTCCACATTCCCCTGCGAATACCGCCGCTCTCATAGAGGTAGTGCCAGGGAACCGAAGCCAGGTTGGAAAAAAAGGATTGTGCGGCGCTTATATTATTTTCACCGTGCACCATTGAAGCGATGTAGGTGCCAAGTGATACCAGGGCCGTTTTCCCAGGCAGTAGTCCGGCACCCAAAGCTTCGACCGCCTTGTCGTTGGCCGTATTGACGATCGGTATACCGGCAGGCATGCCGGTTAAATGAGCGGCTTTTTCGGTTAGATACCCGGCTATCGAACAGGGCAGTTGCAGGTTGAAGAGCATTTCCCGGGGAATATTAAATTGCCTGAAAATCTCAGGATCCTTGCTCCACTGCCAGGTATTTTTATCAATCGGCCACTGGCCTTCGTAATTGGCTACCGTATCATTAAACTGGCCGGTTAAACGATGGGTAATATAACCGGTTGTGGTTGTAACGTAACGCACTTCGGGATCAAGATGTTCATATGGCCGGGCCAGGCGCATATCCATCCAGCTGATGACCGGTGAGGCCAGCTCTCCATCGGCTTTGAGCAAAACCCGGCAGCAGCGAATCGTACACAGCCCAATGCCGATAATCTCATCATGACTCCCCGGAAAATTTTCCATGGCCTCGCGGGCGGCGATTATCAGGGTGTCCCAGAGATCATCACCGGGGTGTTCAACCACACCCGGTTCAGGCAGGGACATCGGGCGTAAATCTTTTTTACCCTGGCAAATAACCGTGCCCTCGAGATCGAAAATTACAACTTTGGTACTCTGGGTTCCGCCATCAATACCGATAATATATTGCTTAGTCACTAGCCTAAAATCACTGCCTTTCAGAAAGAATGCCAGCTTACTACCTGACCAGGTAACCCCCGTCAACAATCAGGATATGTCCGTTAACATAATCGGACGCTTTACTGGCCAAAAAAACAGTAGCGCCCATTAAATCCACAGGTTCACCCCAGCGATTGGACGGAATATGATCAATAACCCTTTGATTTCTTTCCGGATCGCTCCTGGTGTCAATGGTTAAATCGGTAGCAAAATAACCTGGAGCGATCCCGTTTACCTGGATGTTGTAAGGGGCTAATTCGTCACAGTATGCTTTTGTGAAACCGACCAAACCATGTTTTGTTGATGCGTAAGCGAGGGACCGCTGCCCACCGAGAAAAGAATACATAGAGCAGACATTAATAATTTTCCCGCTGCGCTG
>Ga0180433_10008768_pt1 | contig 12522 bp, 21 predicted proteins | sample SS_ome_8_FD_132980 | JGI IMG/M metagenome (GOLD analysis project Ga0180433, IMG submission 132980) | Hypersaline lake sediment archaeal communities from the Salton Sea, California, USA - SS_1_D_1 metaG | ecosystem: Environmental > Aquatic > Non-marine Saline and Alkaline > Hypersaline >... | reverse complement strand
TGGAGACATCAGCTCATGGAACGAAGTACATAAAGCACTCGCTGGATATATACAGCAACAAGTGGCAAAAGATGACTGAAGGACTGAAGGAAATAAGAAATGTCTAAAAAAACACTCATATGTAAAACAGTACTGGAAGATATAGGACACGCTGGTAAAATATTGCTCCAGACAATCGTCAAAACAATCTTAATTGTTGCATTGAGCTGTGGAATAGGATTACTCACCATAATCACAGGCATAAAACTGATTATGATTCTCGGATGGGCATACCTGGAAATCATGGGAGCAAATATCTGCTCGTTTAAACAAGTCGTACTAATCATACCATATTCCACGAAAACCCTGAACGTATATTGCACAGAATACTTTTTCCTGTATGGAATGATTGTTGTATGCGTTCTCCTGCTCACTAAATCCGCATGTCTGCTCGCAGTCGAAGCTAAACGAGGAATACATATCTGGATAAAACACGTGAAACTGAGAGTTCTGAATGAAATGAATGAAATGAATAAAAATGATACTCCCCATACCTCCCCCATACCTCATGACCGCGATTAACTCATGATTAATGCTTAGGAACTCATGCTTAAAAAATAACAGGGACATAAAGGGGACATAAAGGGGACATAAAGGGGACATTAGGGGACATTAGGAGACATTAGGGGAATCATGCACTGAATGGTACTGTTTAGATCGCTACTCTTTCACACTTCATTCAAATTTTCACAGAAAAAATCAGGTTCCACTATAAATTTTAAATCCACTATTCAGTATATATTGGTATACGCCTATACACTGAATGCTAAAAGTTCTTTTACGGGTCAATTTTTGTCTACCTTTACCATTCACTGAATTTCTCAATTACTCTAAAGAGTAATTGAGTCTATTGAGCCAAGAGATGGAATCAGTTTTTTTACTCATATTTGTCCATCTATGGAATCTAGATCCAGGCATCAAAATGGCATCCACGGAATCTTATCGGTAATTTTTACCGATAAGATGTTTAATCCCTACACTATTTTGAATAATATTCTAGGTGAATATTTCATATAGGTCTATACACGGAATGCTATCTATCTTTTACAATTCGTAATGGTAAATTTTACCATATTCTATCGGTAAATTTTACCGATAGAATAAAAAAAAGTCTTTCACGGAATTTTTGTTGGTAAATTTTACCGACAGAATTAGAGAGAATCAGGATATTTCAAGAGGGTTTAAAGGGATTAAAAGCCCTGATTTTCAACTGTAATGGTTTGCTGAAAATGTCTTCAGAAAATGTTTTTGGTTTCATTTTTTAGTTTCATTTTTTGTATAATATTACTGTTAGTAAGATCAGATAAGAAAGGTGGTCAAATGCCCTATAACAGACATAAGGAGAAATGGTATGGAAACTAAGATGGTTATGCGATGTCGTGATGCAAGTCCCGAGGATATTCGTCAGCTTTTGCTCAAGGCTGGTTCGAAGATAGGTTCGGTATGGTTTAAAAAACGTTCGGATGGTAGTTTGCGCAAAATGTGTTATCGTCTTGGGGTATCGAATCCGAGTTATGCTACGCCGGTCAAACGCGAACGCTGTAAGTATTGTGGTAGCAATAATTGTGCTACTCTTCGAGCCAAGCGTCATCAGAAGCAGTCTGATATGAAGACTAAGTGTTTGATGACGGTTTTTGACGTTAACAAGGTTGTCCGTGACACAGATGGCAATGTTGTTTACAAAGATGGTCATATGGCTCGGGGAGCCTGGCGTACAGTTCCTTTGGATAGTGTAACACGAATTTGTGCAGGCGGATCTATTTATGAAATTGAACAGTGAGTTATTTTGTCAGTTCAAGCGTCAATATCAGGAAGAGGTAGAGCGATTAAACAATGGTGAATTTCTGGTTCTTCTCAATGAATGTATTGATCTCTCTCTTCCATTAATGACTATACCTTGTGCTGTTATAATCGGATTTGTTTATGGATCTATCCTTATGGGATTCATCTTCTTTTTGGTTATCTCAACTCTCTTTCTCCTGAGGGTCCTATAGTCAGTTTTTACAGTGGGAGAAAACGACTTCCCTTCTATAGAAGGGAAGTCGTTTTATTTAGTCTAGAATTCAAAAAAAATCAAGGATTTCCAAGGGTTTTAGATTAGTTGTCTAGAGTGGGCGTTTTTGTCATTGTGTTTCTTTGTCTCGCGTGTGTATACGCGTGCGTCATTAGAATATGGGCATTGGATTTGTGAAAAGTTTTATCTGATATTGTTTTGGCTCAGTCTTGACATTAGTTTTTGGCATGCTATAATAGAGTTGTTTCGGAAAGGAATGATTCAGAGAAAGGACCATGTTATGGCATCAAGTCGCAATAAGCAAGCGAACGAGTTGAATGGTGGCAATGGGGATGGGATTGATCGTACTGGGGCTCATTCCATTTGGGCTTATAAGCTTCAGGCTTCTTACAGCCGTATTATCAGAGAGCTTTATGGGGACTGTCATGTTATTGACGGCAAGCTTTTGCGTACTCCCCAGTTTCGAATCAACCATCAGCGCTGGGGGGAATGGGACCCGAGCACTCGTACGATTAGTCTTTGTGAGGATTTGTTTCTTCGTTTTGAATGGGGTGCTGTTGAGCATGTTCTTAAGCATGAGATAGCTCACCAGATTGTTTCTGAGATTTGGGATTTTGACTATCGTGGTCATTCTCATGGTGAGGCTTTCAAACGAGCCTGCAAACTTCTGGGGATATCTTCAGAGCGCTGTACTTCTGAAAGTATGCTTGTTGGATTTCGTGGGGACAATGAGTTACCAGTTGTTGATAAGGTTCGTAAGCTTCTGGTCAAGGGTAATGATTTGGCGGTAACTGAGGCGGAGTCTGAGATTTTTCTCAGGAAAGCCCATGAAATGATGGCTCGTCATTCCATTGATGTACGTACTGTTTGTGGGGAAGATCGTTTATTTATTTCTCGTCCTGTTGGTCCTCTTCGCAAACAATGGCCTTCTTGGGAAAATTCTCTGAGCGCTCTCGTTGCCAAGTATTACGGGGTTAAGCGTCTGATTATGCGGTCCTGGGATAAAGAGCTTGGGTATGTTCAGTACATGAGTTTGTTTGGTGAGCCATCTTCTCTTGACATTGCCGAGTACGTTTACTGTGCCATTCTAAATATTGGTGAGCAATTGTATAGTCAGTATCTGAAAGAACGCAAAGCTCAACATCGGGTTGTTATCAAGAAATGGGAAAACGATGTGGCTTATATCAATGCTATGGTCAAGCGAGATCCGACTGTCAAACGTTACTTTCCTCCGAAACCCAGAGTAAGTCGCAAGGCTTCCAAGGTGGCCTTCATGTCCGGTTTACTTTTTGGGTATGAAAAGGTTCTGGAATCTCAGCATACTGATGTTCTGAAACGCATTGAAGCTGAACAAGGGGAAAGTAAATCTTTGTTATTGTTAAATGATCCAATGTTGGAAGAGGCTTACCACAAGGCATATCCTCACATCTGTACCCATAAGTCTAATTACTCATTTGGGGCTGGTCGTTCTGAAGGTTACAAGGCTGGGCAGAATATGCGTATACGTACGGGGGTGGCATCTGGTTCAATTGGTGAGAGAAAACAGCTTACATGACTTGACCTCTTATTTTTTTGACGTATAGTATTTTCAGTTCAAGTAAAAAGTTCAGAGAAAGGGAACTTTCATGAAAAACCAACGAGTTGTTGACTTTTTTAACCTGCGGGATTATCTTCAAGGTCGTATTGAAAGTAATCATCATTTAGCAGAAATGCATGCTTTGGACAGTATTAAGAATACAGATCCAGAAGCCTCAGCGCGACTGAAGGAGAAGGCTCTTCGGGCTGTTGAGTGTGAAAAGGAAGGGCGGGCCATTCTGGAACATGTTAGTCGTATGGAGGAAATGGTTACGATTCCTGAAAGCGATGACAGCTGAGAAGCTGTATTCTAAAAAACTTTAAGCACGAGCTTGACATTCACAAGAGGGATGCTATAGTATAAATAATTTCAGAAAGGAATTTGTTCGCATGGGTTATACAAATTATCATAAACATACTGAAATCCCGCAAGCTGTCTGGAACAAGATTGTTGGTGATTGCAAAAAGTTGTACGCGAACATGCCTGAACATTCAGAGTCATCTGGGGGTTATTACTCTGATGCTCCGCTGTTGCTTGACGGTTGTGTACGGGAACGTAGAAAAGGGAGTTGTGAACCTGTTTTCACCGCTGACGAAATTTGGTTTAATGGAACCGATCCTGAATGGGGAACCAAAGAGGGTCATCCAGAGCTTGCTAATGAAACCTTTACGTTATTTAGGCGTGGTTCTGATGGTTTTTGTTATTGCAAGACTAACCGCAAACCTTATGACCTAATGGTTCAGGCTTGTCTTTTGGTCTACCGTCATTATTCTCCTAACACTATAAATTTGGGCTCTGATGGTAACGAGGATGAATGGCAGGTTACTATCGACTTCGTTCATAACGTTCTGGGTTACTGGACACATCCCTTCAATGAGCCTGAAGACATCCCGATGTCCGACGAACAGAAAAGCAAGATCCAGGGAGCTATGTTGAAAATCGAAGAGGACATTGGGTTCGCCATAGAAGAGTAAACAGCAATGCCACAGTTCAACGAAACAAGAGCTTTGGCAATTACAGCTGCCTATGATCACGACTTTGGTACGGACCCCAGTGATGACTGTCCAGGGTACAATACTTGTGGGGAGTGTGTTCTCGGAGTTATAGAAGGTGACGAAAATAAATAGAGATGACGACTTGACATTCACAAAAGAGAGTCTATAATAAGCGAAGTTGGGACATGTTGGGACATGTAGTTTCATGAAGATTCAAGATTTCTAGCAACAAAGGAGAATATCGATGGAAACATGTTACGAAGAAATCTACAGTCGGGAGGGTACTCTGTATCATGCTGGGTGGGCTTTTATGATGAAGCGTTCGAGGATGTCTGAGTCGCCTTACTTCACCCGTAAGGAATTGATTCAAGCCATTATTGAATCGACCGGATGTACCGAATCGAAGGCCTCAGCCGCCGCAGGTGTTCTACTTTCGCCAAGTGTTCTTGCGCAAGACCAGTCATCTTCCGAGCCTGGCCAGTTCTTGTCTATGCTAGGTCGTGGGGACTGTCGGGGGAATTTTAGTTCTCAGGGTAACTTGTACGCCGTTTTGTCGTTTCCAGTCTACAGCAAGAATGAAGCTGGGAAAAAGATTCGGGTTGACACCAAGTACACGGTTCATATTCGACTCATTCAGCTTCCGGTTCGCAAGCGCGACACTATGTTAACTGATGATTATCTGGAGGAATGCATTTCGGCGCTTCAAGCTATTCATGCTGAGCATGGTACGATTCTTCCTTTCTGGGCTTCTGATGAAGTTGTTCAGGAAACGGGGAAAGGTTCTGACGAAGCTAAACAAGAATCTGTCTTTTCGGATAAGTCTGTCGAGGTTTAAGATCTTTTCTGGGCTGGGGGACTTATGTTCCCCCGGCCTTCTTTGTTTTTATTTATTGAGTAACCCGATAAGGATGACATAGAAAGGATGTGTTTATGTTTCGACGCAAAAGTTCAAAAATTACTGAAGACATTACGGTTAAATGTCGAGAATGTAATCGGCCTTATTGGTTAAGTGAACTAGTAGCGAGAGCTGACAGGCGTTTCAGTACTGCTTTAAGATGTCCTAATTGCGGCACTAAGATGGGGGAATTATCGAGTAAAAGGGTTGAGAGTTTAAAGAGTTGAGAGAAGTTCCGATGCTTTCAAAAGAAGATTGTTTAGGACGGATAAAAGAGCTTGCTGAGACTTGTCGTATACATGGGCGACTATTGCTGACTAGCCAACAACTTTTTGCAGCTTATACACGTCGTCGTAAAGAGCTTATGAAAAGCTATTTTTCTCTTTCACAGAATGATCGTGCATGGTTAGAGAAGAAGACACTTGAATATAACCGGCATCTTTTGAAAGAGATAAAAAAGGGGAAGGAGGATGGGCAAGGGAAAGAGAGCGATTTATGATAAAGATTCTTCCTGTTTCAGATTTACATGTTGACTTTTCTGAGAACTTTATATATTTACTTCGCACACTGAATATGCCAGCAGATGTTCTTGTAATTTCTGGTGATTTGTGTCAACTGAATTACAAGAAGCGTGAGCGTTTCATACGTCGTGTTCTTCTTTCTCGCTATGCACGGATTGTTTGTATACCTGGCAATCATGAGTTTTATGGTAAGGGGGCAGATGACGAATGTTTACGGTTCATGCACGAAATTATTGTAGATGAGGAGACAGGTCATAAGTTTGAGATGCTAAACAACAGTTACGTTGATATTGGGGATATACGTTTTATTGGCACTTGTTTATGGTCACCAGTTACACGAAATATCATGTCGGTTATGCGTGGCATGAATGACTACGCATATATTCGTGGGTATACCGTAGACATTAACAACGCTCTGAATGCGCAGTCTGTACAATATCTGGATACGCAGCTACATATGCTGCCCAGGGATAAGCGCGCAGTTGTGATTACTCATCATATACCTTTATGGGATTTTGTTGATGAGAGTTTCAAACATGACGTCTTGACAGAGGCATATGCGAATAACCTGGATCGTTTATTAAGAGTACATAATGATGTCATTACAGCTTGGTTTTACGGTCATGCTCATCAACATCGATATGATAAGGTTTATGATATTCCATTCGTTCGTAATCCTTTAGGTTATCTTTTTTGTGAAAAATCAGAAATTGAGTTAGGAAAAACCTTTAGTTTCTGAAGGTTTTGTGCATGTGATTTCGAACAAAACATCATGAAAACTTCAGATTCCAATCCTTCTCAGTTTCCTATGGACCCTATGGACCCAGAGGATTATGCGTCCCTGATTATGGAACTTATTCCAACTGATTGTGACTGCGGATATTGCTTTCTCAAGTTTTATTTGTCTCATTGCCATCCAGATCGTCGCATGCTTATTCAGCTCAAATGCATTGAGAAATTCAAGTGGGAGCGGAGTGAGCAAAACAGTCAAAATTGTGGTTGGCAGGCTGCGATTATGGCCTGGGCAGATGAAGGTTATGCAAAGGCCTTCGCCGACTGTTATTCTCCCGTACTCCATATTGATGACATTTATGCCCGCTGCAAGGCGATTGTTAACGCCCATGCAAACCAAGGGGGCAGGGATTTGGAATCGTCTTGACTCCAGAGTGAGCGTTTCTGTCATTTTAAGCTTCTAACTTCAAGAAATTACATAAACTTGTTTGGAAGAACTTGACATCCTCTTCTGACCTGCTATAGTATCTTCAGTTCAAGAAAGGATTTTGAAATGCAAATCATCGTTGTTTATCCCAAGGGCCTTTTCGGTGCAACTGAAGACAAAGTTATGTCCGTGGATATTCCCAAGTGCGACGATTTCCATGTTCAGCATTATTTGGAGATGGTATTCCGCATGATGAACGCCGTTGACGGAAGCGACATTGAGAAGTATCTCAAGCGGTATCAATGTCGTTCGATGTCAGTTGGGGACATGGCTCGTGTTCAGGGTATCTGGTTTATTGTTAAGTCTGTTGGCTGGCAACAGCTTGACGACAAGGATCGTATTACTGAGTTGAACGAGCTTGTACGGAAGAAGGTCCATGAATAAAAACACTAATATCAGCATCAATACCAATATTGTTTGGAGCATGTCTGCAAAAGCAATACCTGGAGACACTTGGGAAAAACTTTGTAATCAAGCGATTGCTTTGTTCTATCAAGTAATGCAGGATAAGTCTACTATTTTGTCTGATGGCGCAGGCAATCTACCTCTGGTTTCTAAAGATTGTATACTGCTGAACGGGGCTGGACCTCTTGGCTTTGAGACGTTCGCTCTTTTTCGGGACCCGGAAAAAGCCTTCGGTACATCAAAAGACGGTTGCTATTCTGACAGTGTGGAGACTAAGGGTCTTGACTATCATCAAGTTGTATTGGTTATTTTGCATTGGGCAGAAGCATATGGTGTCATTGATGATTCCAACAAATCATTATTGAAGCATGGACCGTATTATAATGTGAACTTTACTGAGATGAGCGAGAAAGATGTCAAAGAAGCTCGCAAACTTTTTGTTCGGCAATTTGGAGAGCAGGATGAAACGTTGTTTGATAAGCAGACGACTCAGATGGAAGAAGAGAAGCCTTTACCTCAGGTTGAGGTACCTGAAATAGACATGGATATTGCATTCGACGTATTCGACGACGAATAAGGAGCAATCCTGATGAGTAATCAAAATACCAATGGAGATTCAACCATGACAACAGCAATTTGTTCAATATGCGCAATTGGTCTGGCATTCATCTTATTGCTTGTTATTGTAATGAATAACAGAAATATGACTGCGAAAGAGAAAATTATCAAGGGCCTTCGGCAAGAGCTGGATTTGGCCAGGGAGCTTCCTCCTATGCGTTCGACGATTTATCTAGTCAACCGTTGGGGGGACATTACGGTCATGGAGAATGCTGAACTCCGTCATGAATCGTATTATAATTCCGGGGAATACCGGGTACATGTTTCGACCGGCGAACATTCGGTTAATTCGTATGCAATTCGTGCTCAGGTTAAGGCCGATACTGAATATCTAACAGTGACAGCTTTTGTCAACCTGGACATGGCAGTACGTCAGTCGCTTTTGAATAGTTATCGTTACATGATTCGTTTGCAGGTTCAGCAAATGGATCTTGATCAGAAGATGAAAGAACTTTCAGAGAGTCAGGTACTAAGTACCTCGATGTACCGTAAAGTTTATGGTGAAGAAATTGATGCTGACGAGGTTGCCTCTTTGCATCAACTGGCATTCAAGCTCGAAGGAGAAAAATAACAGCTAAGGCTTGACATTATAGACAGACAGGCTATAATGAGGATGTTGCTGTAACCGCTTATGTTGGCGGCCAGTAAACAAGCAGTTGAACCAAGATTAGCTACCTTGAAGATACTGCGCTAACAGAACCATAGAAGGAGTCGTGGTGTTATACAGGAACACACTCAGGGCTTATATTCCTGAAGAAAAGTGGGTGCAACTCCCACCGGCGTTGGCAAGTATCAGTGCTTAAGAAATCGAAACGCTGTTACTGGGTAGCTCTCAGTCTTGCCTCTTCTAATGAGTCAGTGCTATATTTTAAATTATAGTATCATAGATAAATTATGGTGATGATACTAATTATTAGGAAACGCTGCGTTCTGTTATTTTTTTACATTCAAATTTCAAACTAGGGGTTCTCGCTCGTACAACAATGAAGAACCAACCGAAATCACCGAAATCACCGAAATCACCGAAATTGTCTTATAAGATAATTGAGGGTGGCAATCGGTCGCCTATCAATCCTCGGGTTTCTGCTTTTGTTTATCCTCGGGTGGGCAAAGCGATTGTCTTGCATGGCAAGAAAGATATAGTGACTCATTATATCTTGCGTGAATATCCTGTTTCTCTGGTGCATTTTCTCATAAAAAAGAAGAGGATGTCTTGGGATTTACCGGTGGAACATTCTTGGAAATGGGTTGAGGTCTTTGGCATTTCTCGTCGGTTTCGTTGCGTCGTGATAAACAATGAGTTAGTTCTTCGCGGGTCAGGTCCACACTGTAAGAAATTGCGTCGTGATACGTTTAAAATCGTTGACCGTTCCATGAACAGCGGAAAGCGTGGCCAGATTGTTGCTACTTTCCGGGTTCGCCAATTTCCTCGTTCCTGGATGACGGAGCTTGACCCATATATTGATACTGCTCATATTGTCAGTTCTATTCCTGACGACTTTGGGAATGAGCAGAACGAGAAAGTTTATTCTGAATGGGCCAATGCGATATTAACTCAGATTCCTGACGATCCTGATGATGAAAATCCCGAAAAGACCGAAAAGACCGAAAAGACCGAAAATGACAAAGAGATGGTAGATATGGGAGAGCATATGTGTATGTTGAAAGTTGATTGGGAAAATCTCATAAATATTTTTACGAATATGCCAATTGATAGCAGTGATTATGACAAATATTCCATTTTGAAGAATATGCCAATTGATAGCAGTGATTATGACAAAAAGTAGATATGGATAAACAAAAATCCATAAATGCAGATTGCCATAAATTTTGTCTTCTCTGCACCCCTTTGCTAGCTTATGAGCTTACGGCACTTGTTTCAGATATTCTCAAAGGTTCATGCTTATTGGTCGAGTCCTCTGTCAGAGGAATTTTCAAGTTGGGCTTGACAATCCGTAAAGGACTGCTATAGTAGTTTCAGTGTCAGAACAGCAGTAATAAATAAGAGTGCATAGTCATGTCTTCTTTGAGTTTCCCCAAGTTTGATGTTGAGTTTATCGTTGGCGAACAGTATTTTAACTATGCTGGTGTCTTCAAAGTTCTTGCCCTTGACGAAGAGAAAAAAACGATTGACATTGAATATCTCGCTATGTATCGTCAAAACCCCAAGTTGTCAATCGGAACTGTTTGTAGGGGGATGGACGCCCAGCAACAGGCGTATTTCATGTTTCATAAGATTGTTTCTGATCTGGCAAAGGATAGGGTTACTAACATGCATCTAGGTTGTGGCAAGAATGAGGCTTTTACCCTGGGTTATCTGTCAGAAGTCGGAAAGATTTTTGTTTGTCTTCCCAATGTGCAAGAAGAAATTGAAAAGTTTTCTGAAGTTTATCATCGCATTACAGGTGATGATATAGAGCCTTATATGCATAAATTCGTATACTTGCGTGGTGGCCAGGGGGGCGACAAATATGGCCGTCCGTATCATCGAGTTTGTTTTCCTATCCCTGACGATGTTGTTTTGTCAAAGATGGTGCTTGAAGATCATGGCATCATACCCATTGTTGCTAGTAGTAATCAATTGCAGTTCAATAGTCGTAATTTTGTATTCAACTTATTCAGAATCGGATTCAAACTTGGTTCCAACGTTTTTCACCAAGATACAATACGCAATAACGTTGAAGACAAGAATAGCTTTGACAAAGGTGTCGAGTTTGCCCGTGAACAAAATCAGCAATAAATGGTCAACAAGCATAATACTTCTTCAGCAATTTCAGTTGCACAAAGATATATGGTACATCATATCGAGAGGGTAAATGGTTGAATTGAAAAATGATGTGTCAGCCCCGCCTGAGCGGGTTGGATTGTATACTCATTAGATGACGAGAACGTGTCTGGAACCCGTACAATCTGTAAAACAATTCGCCAAGTTTTCCTGGCTAGCTTGGCACTTTTTGGGTTCCTTTTTTCCAAACGGCTACGGGTGGAGCCGTTAGTAACGTTCTCAACCACCCAATCTTTTTTTTATTGTCCCATATCTCTGAAAAACTGAATTAAAAATGCTCAAATAAGAGCTTGAGGGGGGTTGATAATCTCTGAATCTGCGTTAAAGTGATTCAAGAAGCCCTGTAACAAAACGGAAGGAAGTAATCAGAGAATGAAGTTCAACGTAACCATTCAACGTACAGAGTATCGGGAACATGTCTTCGAGGTTGAAGCTGACAGCCCTGAAGAAGCTAGAGAAAAGGCGGAGGAAGAAAGTTGTGACTACAACTTCTACAACAGCCCGATTAGTTCAGCAACCGAAGAAGTGATTGCCGTGAAAGATATATCATGACCATTGAAAAACTACGACTTATGAAAACGGCATATTCGCCGCTTTACGAGGCTTATGTTCAGATTATCAAAGTCAGAGTGGACGATAATGGCGTTCCCATCATTGACGCTCGGGTCTCTTGTACTGACAAAGTCGTTATTTTTCGGGAACAGGAATTGACAGAGTGGTGTCTGTAAACAATCAGTAAAAAGGAGAATGAAAAATGTTTATTATTGTTAGCACGTTGGTTCTTGCATTTGTTGTGTCTGTGTTTGTCTTGCTCGGTGTCTCCATTGCCTTTTATGACCAGGGCGAGGTTGCGTTTATTGTCATGTTCTTCATATGTCTGATACTTGCGATCATGACTATTATCAGTCTGACGATATTGGGGACAGGGTCTATGAAGGACTATTATGTCGAGAAATATCCTTCCCTCTCAACCTCTCAAATTTCCCAAATTTCTTTGCCCGGCAACTTGACATCAGCAAAAGTCGAACTATAATAGTTCTTTCGGAAGGACCTTTCGGGGTTCCTTGCCAAGGTCTATGCGGGCTATCTCTTGGTTGCGCGAAGAAGTACAGACTACCATAAAAGGGTTTACGTTGCCCAGGTCTTGTTAGGCAAACAGGCCGCCCGTTTCATCAACCAGCATAATCACAGAAATTAAAAGGGAGAAACAACAATGTTACATGTTCTGAGTCAACTACACGCCAAACTGCTCATTGATGGAGCACGGCAAAATGGAATGCATCTGGTCAGCGAACCAGATTCGAATGCGGAGAAATACGGGAAGCATTGTCCGTGTTTCTTTGTGGACGAGGACTTACAGGAGACGCCAGCCACGGAAGATGCGAGCAATCTGCTTGAATACATTTTCTCGAACAACTACTGTGAGGACGAAGAATCCTTGAATCAGGACGTAAT
>Ga0180433_10008767_pt1 | contig 12523 bp, 17 predicted proteins | sample SS_ome_8_FD_132980 | JGI IMG/M metagenome (GOLD analysis project Ga0180433, IMG submission 132980) | Hypersaline lake sediment archaeal communities from the Salton Sea, California, USA - SS_1_D_1 metaG | ecosystem: Environmental > Aquatic > Non-marine Saline and Alkaline > Hypersaline >... | reverse complement strand
CCCTAAGTAATAACTAGGTTATGGTAAAGAAAAAACTTACCTTATCAATCGATGAAGAAGTACTAAGCCAGGCAAAACAACAAGGCATCAACCTTAGCTCCTTCCTAGAAATACGTCTCTCAGATTACCTCTTGGATAAGGACAGCGGACGTGGCGGGATTCGAACCCGCGATCACTGGCTTAGAAGGCCAGTGCCATATCCAGGCTAGGCCACACGCCCAAAAGTAAAAACATATTGGATTTCTTTTTGGTAAATACGGTTTGATACATAAACGTAATGCTCGTTAAATTAAAAAAGGGAAAAAATAGTGAAAGAAAATATGGATTATTCGTATGGTGCTGCTTCTGAGAGCAGATCCACATGTGTGATGATCATACGGCGACAACAATACCGCTCAATACCAAGATCGTTAAGGATATCCTTAGGGGTTTCTTTTGGTTCTTCCCCAGCATCAACGGCCTTTTTATAGATATCAAACCGTTTTTTGAATTCCTCATATTCTTGGCTTATGACCTTTCCGCATGTGAAACATCGCACTGGAATAATCAATTACGATCACCTATACGACTTCTGTCGTTTCTTTCTAGCGCCCCGACCGAGTGGTTTCTTTGCTTCCTTTCTCCTTGAGTCATTGACCAGGAGACTTCGATCGTAGCTTAAATAGGTCGCCTTTAGTTTTGAATCACCACTATAGGCGACAAGTCCACGGGCAATAGCGGTTCTAATCGCGTTTGCCTGGCTCATGAACCCTCCACCTTGAACATCAACATCGATATTGACCGATTCAGCCATATCGCCAGAAAGAGTGATGGGTTCAAGTATCTTCCATCGGGATATCTCTGGTTGATGTAATGAAAGTGGAATGTTATTGATCCGAACTAATCCTTTTCCTTTTTTTACTGTTGCACGAGCAATCGCCGTTTTTCTTTTTCCAGATGTGTTTACAGCATCGCTTTTCTTTGCCATTAGACATTCGCTCCTAGGTATCTTGATAGTTCTTCAATGGTAATATAATCAACATGCTGACGGATCGCGTGTTCGATGACCTCTGTTTTCTTTCCCTGGAATTCCTCAGGTATCCCAATATAGCATTTCAATCGTTTGTATGCGGCACGTCCATGGGATGTTTGATAGGGTATCATACCACGTACGGTCCGTCGGACGATACGTTCTGGTGAACGATGTATAAAGGGTCCTTTTCGGTAGGTTCCCAGTTCTCTTTTTTGTTTGAAGTTCTCTTTGATCCGTTGTTTCCTACCTGATATCAGTGCTTTTTCTGAGTTGACTATTGCTATTTCATCGCCATTCAACAAGCTTTTTGCAACAGCGGTGCATAATCGTCCTAATGTTGCGCCTTGCGCATCGATTATTCGTTTCATTGTCTATCCCACTATCCGTATGTTTTTCCCATTGGGATTCTTTTTCAGTAGTTCTTCAATGCTGAGCGTCTTTCCGCCTGCTTTTTTTATTTTATCCTCTGCCTTTTCTGTGAAAGACCAGGCAGCGATAGGTATCTTTTTGGTAAGATCTCCCGTTGATAGAACTTTTCCGGGTATTAATGCGGTTTCTGAATCTAATACATATTTACTGATTCTATCCAAGTTTACCTCTGCCCAATTTCTTGAAGGTTTTTCCAAGCGTTTTGCTATGTCCTTCCAGATAGGTGCATCATGTTCATTGGATTGCTTTTTCAACTCTTGAATAAGCTGAATGAGGACTGGATTCGTCTTTTTTGTCTTCTGTGGCATACTATTGACTCCAGAGATAAGGAAAGTAGTGAAAGCACGTTTTATTTATAAGATTTGCGGGAGAAAATGTTAAAAACGAACTGGTAGATAAATCCTTCGATGGTTTTCTGTATCGCTGTATGTGGTAGTGGAGATGTTTCGTTAACTGAATCTAAAACAGTGTTATCTCAGGCTGAGCTTGTAGGTAAATATGTTGCTTTAAGGGGGTGTGTCCTTGTTACTGGTGGTCGTGGTGGTGTGATGGAAGCAGCATGTAAGGGTGCAAAGGGGCAGGGTGGGACTACATTAGGTGTTTTACCTGGCAGCCGATATGAGGCAAACGATTATGTTGATATTCCTCTTGCTACAATGATGGGTGAGAAAAGAAATAATCTGCTTGTATCCATTGCAGATGGTATTATCGTCCTATCTGGTCGATGGGGGACACTTAATGAGATAACAAATGCGGTCATTCAGGGTAAACCCCTTGTGTTCTTGCAGGGTGGTGGAGGTTTTGTTGATATGCTCCTTGATGCTGGTTTTCAAGACACGATCGATAGCCCTTTTGCTATTACGATGGATCCAGAGGATGCTGTTGAAAAAGCTATATGTTTAGCTTCCAAAGCAAATACATCAAAAGATTAATATGAAAGGTTTTTATTTGTTGTATCTGGGGTGTCAATGAGAGAATATAGAATAAAACGAGGACATAATCCAGATATCAATGCACTGCTTTCCGATTATTTTGGAGTGGAGGGTGACGTGTCAAAAGGCGTGGATTTCGAGGTTAATCCCATTGGGAAGATATCGATACGACGGGAGAAATCATCACTGTTTATTGATACCGTTCCACCGAAGAAGGTAAGTGGTGATTATAACATCATTAAGAAATGGAATGATTTTCTTTTTGATGCAACTGGTAAAACAACCAAGGAAAGAAAGAAAGAGTTTGGAAAGGTCAAATAAACTCTATTTTTTTACTTTTTCCCAGTCTTTTAGGAATCGTTGAATGCCAACATCAGTAAGGGAATGTTTCGCCATTTTTCTGATAATGCCTGGTGGTATGGTTGCAATGTCAGCACCATTTCGTGCAGCTTCAATGACCTGGATGGGATCTCGTATGCTTGCAACTATTACTTCGGTTTGTATCTCATAATTATAGAAAATGTCCATGATCTCTTCTATTATCTGCATCCCTTCATGACCCATATCATCAAGTCTTCCTATAAAGGGACTTACAAATGTTGCTCCTGCTTTTGCTGCAAGAAGTGCTTGGTTTGCGGAGAATATCAGTGTCACATTCGTCTTGATGTTTTCTTTTGAGAGTTTTTTTACAGCCTTTAATCCCTCTGTGGTCATGGGTATCTTTATTGCAACGTTCTTTTGGTAGTCCGGTTTGACCTTTTTCACTAGTTCCTTTGCTTCTTTGACCATTCCTTCTGCATCTTCACTTAGGACCTCTAGGCTGATTGGTCCGTCCACTAGTTTGAATATCTTTTCTATGATCTCGTCAAAACTGAGCCCTGTTTTTGCTACCAGTGTGGGATTTGTGGTAACTCCATCAAGTATGCCCCAGCTTGCGATCTCTTCTATTTCTTTTAAATCTGCGGTGTCGATGAATATTTTCATAAAAGCCTCACTTACTTTCAGGGTATATGCTGATTATTCATAATATTTTTTATTGTATTCTTTCTTTGTGACAGATATAGATGGATATGATTAAGGGCATCTTACCATATATTCTTAAAAGAATGGAAAAATATATATATTCATAAGTCCATTACAGTAATACTAGGAGAGGGACATGCCTCTAACAAGAAAAGCCCGTGTGGTGGGAAGCAGCCTTGTGGTCACCATTCCCAGTCAAATCGCAAAAGCATTTGATATCAATGATGGTGACAAGATTGAGATTATACCAGTTGACTATGGGGAGTTCAAGATTCGCAAAGTCAAAAAATAACACCTCCCCGTCTGCTCCACCCTTATTTTATCATTATCTTTAATAAACAAAAAAACCATCCTGGGGAGAGATAGCTTATGATCAACATTGCTCCATCCATTCTTTCTGCAGATTTTTCAAAACTGGGTGAAGAGATACAGGCAATAGAAAAAGCCGGTGCTGACTGGGTCCATATCGATGTTATGGATGGACATTTCGTACCAAATATAACCATAGGGCCAGTTGTTGTAAAACATATCCGACCTATAACCACCTTGTTCTTTGATGTTCATCTTATGATAGAGAACCCTGAGATGTATATTGAAAGCTTTGCGAAGGCAGGATCTGATCTTATAACCATACATGCGGAGACCTGTCCAGATCTTCCATCGATTATATCATTGATCAAGAAAAATGGTTGCAAGGCAGGTGTTTCCATCAACCCAGATACACCTGTAGAAGCCATAAAAGAAATTATTCCACTGGTCGATCTTGTATTGATCATGTCGGTCTTCCCTGGATTTGGCGGTCAAAAATTCATTGAAACAGTCCTTCCTAAGATAAAAGAGACCGCAGAAATCATAAAAGAAACAGATAGACCCATATTCCTTGAGGTTGACGGCGGCATCACTGATAAAAATGCAGCAATCTTAACTGGTTATGGTGCAAATGTCCTAGTTGCTGGAAGCTATGTCTTTAAACAGAAAGATTACAAAAAGGCAATAGACTCATTAAGAAAATAAAAATAAAATTTTGAGAAGGATCTCTAGCAACCTGATGCAAGATCCCTTACTACCTTCACTGTATCCTTTGCCTTGACAACACCACTTGCAAGAAGCACTCCTTCCGCACCCAGCTCAAGAGCCTTTTTAACATCTGTTCCATTCTTCACACCCGCACCACAGAGCACTTTCACCTGTTTATTTACCTTTTTAACCTCTTCAACCGTACCACTGACAATACCAGGATCCGCTGTGGTCACCGAGATATCCCCACCGATAAGCTCAGGGGGCTCAACAGCAATGAACTGAGGGTTAAGGAGCGCGGCAGCTTTTGATGTAGCAATATTATTCGTACAAACAATGTTATCAAGAGAAACCTCCTTTGCCCGTGACAAACATGCATCGATATCAGAGAGCTTCAGCCGATGTTCACTATGATTGATCAATGTACCAACAGCACCAGCAGCTTTTACAGCCTCCGGAAGGGTCCACCCGGTATGACTCCCAGGTTTGATCGGGTCGATATGTTCAGCATACACAGGGATATTAACCGATTGACAACATAGATAAATATCTGAAGCTTGCACAGCGATCGCCATCGAAACACCTGTTTCATTAGAGACCTTTTCCATCGCCTGTGCAAGGGAAACAGCATTCATACCAACAGCTTCACTATACGTTTTAACATTTAATACGATCACTGGTGTCTTTAACATATAATTTCACAACCTCACCATAAATAATGTATACAAGGAAGGGTAATCGATGAGCTTTAATATAGTCTTTCCTATCCTCAAAGATAATGTCAGCATCAATTCTTCCACAATCAAGTTTATTTCTAGGGATCATCCCTGCGTTAATCGTCCTTTATTTTGGATTAAAGCGATTTGAGGGATATTTTTTAGAAAAAACAATGTTCATCATGTTCGTCATCGGAATCATCGCTGGATTTCTAACAGTTATTATTGAAGGATTAACTGAACTACCAAGAGAATTTGTATCAATTGTAATCTTTGTCATAATATTTTCATTTTTGGAACAAATCATAAAGACCATGATCTTAAATCTAAAACGTTTCCAAGATAAACCTGCTACGATATTCTACGGTTTTTCACTAGGACTAGGTTTTGGATCGATATATCCATTATTTCTCATGATCTCGTTATCATCAGAATTGGAATTCTATGTATATATTACCATATTAGTTGGTTCGATTGGATTGATACTACTTCATGGTTTAACGGGACTACTGATAGGATATGGAATTTACAAGGGAAAACTAATGAATTATTACATCTTTGGTGTTATTATTCTCATTATTGCAAATATACTGATCAAGATACAATATATCCAATTGTCAGTTTTCTTCATTGGAATTTTCTTCTACTTTTTTGTAAAAATCCGCTATCTTGATATGTTAAATACACAATTTGAAAAAAGAAAACGATCAAAACAGACACAGCCATAAGGCATTGTACTAAACAAATTCTTTAAACACATCATTACCAAAAATGTCTGCTGCAATAGGGACAAAATCGAGCATCCTCAGGAATAGTTCTTCCGCAACTTGTACACCTTCGTTTGTTCTGATCAATCCTATGTTCCACAGTTCTAGCATGGCCATCTACAGTATCAATCGTGATATGACCAAATTTGAAGGCATCCAAACAATCTAAACAAATATTTTTATCATGGACTTGTTTTCGAATGAAAACCTTCTCATGACAATGATCGCATTCTTGATTTAACATAATCATCAAAAAAGAAAGAGAAAAAGTGAAAGAGATTAGTTACCAAAGTCCCTTCCACAATATGGACAAACATTTGCATCCATTGGGATTACTCTGCCACAATTAGGACAACGTCTATCGCTTGACGAAGCAGTTGTGCCAGTTTGTTTTCCACCAATTGGGGGTCGAACAACAAGCCATATGATCAAACCGATTATACCTGTTATTATGACGATGATAAGCCATAGAGCTCCACTACTACCCCTTTTTTCTGCATCGCGATATACCCAAATAGCAATGAGAATTGCTATAATGAACCATATCAAAGGTATTATGCAAAACATTCCAAGTCCAAATAATGCCCAGCCTGCAGCTGCATCTTCATCCCAATTGTAATTATAATCCCAGTCATCCTGTGCAGTTACAGATATTACCGCAATGGATAAAATTGATAATGCAACCAGGGTCAATAATATATTATTTCCTTTCTTCACCTAATATCACCTTTGAAATGGTAAATGGATTCTTTTATTAACATTTTTCGTTTTTAGCCAGTTTGTTGCCTCATCAATAATAAGCCCAATTGCAATTCCACTAGGCACTCCAATAATGATGCCAGTAATAACTCGAATAATGTTAGTACTCTCCCAAAAACCAAGGAGCTGTCCAACACCATCGATGCCTATCGGAACCAAACTTAAAATTATCACGAATATGAACCGTTCATCTAACGGCACCTTAAAAAAAGAGATGAATAAAAGCCCCATTGAGAGTCCTACGAATATTGCTGTACATCTACTACAGAACGGCATCTGATTACCATTGGCGAAAAATGATCGTTCATCAAGTTGATGGCAGAGTCTATCACCAATAGCATAAACACCATTCATCGGAAATGGTAAGTTTTTAGTTAAAAAGTTGTTATCAACAACCGCAGTCTGACCTGATAGATCCTCTACGCTGTTCTCAGGAAGAAACACTGGTGAAAAAATTATGATGATACTCCAAAGAAATGAGAGTAAGAATATGATAAATATTGCTCTAGAAGCTTTTTCCCTTCTTTCCATCGTCAAACTCTTCTTTTGATTTTAACAGCAGAAAAAGCGCTGCGATGCTAAGGATAGATCCAATAAAGTAAAAGCCAACGGTAAATATTCCAACGATACACCCAACGATAGCTGCATCAAAATGCTTTCGTTTCCATGATGCTATGAAACCAAAAATGGTTGCAATAGATAGAATGATAACGATACTAGAACACCAGACAAGATCAGTAGATTCTTCAAGTATCTTCACAGAATCTTCATCGTTTTCACAAATAAACAATACCTCAGCATGGATCGGTAGGATAAATAACTCCATTGAATCCGAAGGGTTAGCTGGATTATTTGAAACATAGATCTGTTGTTTTCCAAGTGGTATATTCCGCAATATTGCAGCACCTGAATCATTTGTTGAATTCTTTAATGATTGATCGAACCATACGACAATGTCTTCGAGTGCACTACCATTCTGATCCTCGATCAATACAGTTATTGTTCCTGTTGACCCTGTAAAGGAAAGGATATCAAGGGGGGTTTGAAGATATGCATCAGGAAAGAAAGCAGATGAAAATCCAATGATGACAACTGTTATAAGAAGAATTGAAGCTAACATAGGTTTATCGGTACGGGGTTTGAAGGATGGAAGTATTGTTTTACGGGGTTCTCCATGTTCTTCCCAGCTACATTCATCTTTTGAATCTGAACCGGAAACCCTATCTCGTAACTTATCCTTTGATCTTTTGTAGATTGGCTGTTTATGGCCACAGTGAGGACATTTCTGAGTGATTTTCATATGTCCATCCTTTTCAATGGCCGCAAAATCCTTTCCACAGTGAGGACATTGTATCCTCCCCTTCATTGACGTTTTCACCGTCAGGTTACAACAATTTTCTCCATTATGAAGATTTCTATTATTTTCACAATTTCCAATTATTGTCCTATTTTGATAAAAAATGAAAATGGATTATCTCTTGTATCTCCAGTTTAATTATGCTTAAAATAACCCGGTTAGATGTAATGCTAACTGAGGAGCATATCCCGAATTTCATCTGCGAGGGATATCTCATTTGTTTTCCCATTGGTCTTTACATTGATAACATCCTTCTTTTTCAGTTCTTTGATGGTACGATGTGCCTTTACCTTTCCCATATTAGGCAACCTACTTATTTGTGATTGGAGTATTGGTCCTTTTTTGTTGATCATTTCAGTTATTACCCTATTCTCATCAGGTGAAAGCATTTTTGTCATCACTTCTTTATATGGTGGAGAATGATTGTCATTTGTACCATCTGATCCATTATGATTGTTCTGTGGTACTGGTAATAATGATTCTTGATGCTTTAGGAATTGACGTTTAAGGCCATAAAATAACCCAATGAATGATAATATGAGAATGATGATGAGCCCAAATGCTAGATAGATTAATTGATTTCCCTTAATTGGTAGTAATGATTTGTTGTTACAGGTCTTATTGGTGTTGTTAACATTGTCACATTGATTAGAATCATCCTCTGAAATATCATCATCTTGTGCATGGATGCTAGGTGTGGCTATCAGAGCGATTGTTACGAATATTATGAGTGCTATGATGATATGAGTTTTTTTGATGAATATCACAATTGTTAATTGTTTTTTCTTGTTTATATAATTTTTAGTAAAAAACCCCTTGTGGTTTCATATTTTGAAACCAAAAACCACTTGGTTTGCCCACACTTTTATATATGGTTTCAGCAGACTAATATTTTAAAAACACACTTGGTAAAAAACCATGTGGGGGTAAAAATATGAAAAAATATATCATTGCAGCAGGAATAATAATTGCACTCATTGCAACATTTGGGCTGGTAAGTACAAGTCTTGGATCGGATAACGAGACATGCGAAGAGAACTGTGGAACATTTATAGATGGTAACAGTGATGGAATCTGTGATAATTGGATCGATTCAGATAATGATGGAATAAAGGATATCTGTGGATTTGATACTCTTGAGGGTACTTCCTATGGATCATGCACTGGAGATTGTTCATCCGGAGGTTGCGGAAGCAGCAGTAAAAGTTCAGCCACCTGTGATGGAGAATGTGGTGATTCTTGTGATGGGATCAGAAAACTTGATGGATCTGGCCGCGGTGGATTAGGTGGCGGATGCAGTGGATCTTGTGATCATTAAATATTAAAAGAACTGGAACAAGATGTTTATGAAAAGATTAAAAATAATTATAGTGGCAACCGCTGTTTTACTTACTTCAATATACATACAAGTAACAGCAATGCAGATTGATGAAAATGATCCAACCATACCAGTAATTCGTCCAATGGAGTCACCCTTATGGCTTCGTTTAAGAAATCAAATTCGAGATACATTAGGTGTCTGTGATGGAACCTGTCAGGAAGACCTAGTGGAATTAACCGGTGAATTATCCTATGATGGATCATATTTCTTTGTAAACAATGTTGAAGTACATTTCGGACCGACCTGGTTTATAACGACGAACTCGCTTGACGATTTTGATGAAGATGGGATCAGTGAACCCATATCAGAAGAGCTAAAAGATCTAATAGGAGCCACAGTAAGCTTTGAAGGATATTATCAATCTGATAATTGGTTCAGCGTTTTCACAATCAATGGGATCAATTATCGCGACGTAGGAAGACCCATCTGGTCAGGTGGAAATGGTAATGGAAATGGGCCGAATGGTCCATAATGATTTTTTTCATCATTATTTTAAAACAAAAAGAAATTAGGAATTAAAAGAAATTGGTGGATGCATGATGATACAAAACTCAAAACGTACAAAAAAACATATCCTATCATTAAGCCTTATCGTATTCATTTCGCTCATTATCTTTTCACAAACAGCATTGGCCTGGGATGATTGCCCATTTGGATATGTAGATGATCCATATCCGGGTGTATGCCCAAGATATATCGATACGAACAAAGACGGTATCTGTGACCGTTCACAGACAGAACCATCATCAGTAAAAACAGAACCAATTGATACAACGGGAGAACCAGCAGAAGAATCAGAGATATATTCAGCGGGTATACCCTGGTACGAGAATGACAACCTCATCATCCTTCTAATTTCATTATTTATGATCGTTTCAGGAATTTTTCTAACAAGATATGTAAACAAACATGATGTTATCCCAGCCTGGAAGACCCGCATCATATGGAACATATTACTTCTAATATTCTTCTTACCTTCATCAATCAGTGGTATCCTTCTTGTCACCCATGCATCATTTCCACTCCCACAATCCTTTCTTCAACCCATCCTTCAGATCCATACGATAACCTCATTTTTCTTCATGTGGATTTCAGGGTTCCATATCCTTTTGCATCCAAAATATTACTCTCGATGTACAAAGAAACTTATGACCACAAAGGACCCAACCCCTACAACATGTAAAACTAAAGATAATTCAACATCAAAAAAATAATCATTTATCCCATACTATTATATCATCCAATGGACTAGAAAACGCATTCATAGAGTATAAAAGACATCTAGATCTTAGGTTTTTTAAAAAGATACCACAGCAATGCGCCAATTCCTGCAGCAACCACAATGATCAGTATGATACTACCAAATAGATATGATGGGTCCATATTATGCGATAATCATTCCTCATTATTAAATTGTAATGTTTTATACAAGAAAACCATACATCATTTAAAAAAAACAATGATTTCAAGGTTTAACACCTGAAAATATTTAAGAAACCAACAGATAATTACATTTATATAGAGAAGGTTTATACCGATACAGCAACAAGGCGGTATTCATATGGCAAAATTTCCAGAAGCTGAACAACGTCTTTTAAACAAGAAGATTTGCATGAAATGCGGAGCTACAAATCCTGTTCGAGCGAAACGATGTCGACATTGTAGATCAACCGAGCTTAGACCAAAGGCTAAAGAGGGACGAGGCGTCTAATCGCCCAAATTTTTTTGTAATTTAACCGTCATCTTTAAGAGGACATTTACTTTTCCGTTTCCAGGTTGAATCAGTATGCCGGAGACTAAGGTTAAGAAAGACGAGGATTTCAACGAATGGTACAATGAGATCGTAGAACTTGCAGATCTTTGTGATAAACGCTATCCTATCAAAGGGATGAATGTCTGGCGTCCCTATGGTTGGAAACTGATGCTGCATGTAGACAATCTCATACGAAAAGAGATGGATCGATCAGGTCACCAGGAGGTCTGTTTTCCTCTTTGTATCCCAGAGACACTCTTTCAAAAAGAGGCAGATCATATCGAAGGGTTCGGAAGTGAGGTATACTGGATAACTCATGCAGGACATAACAAGCTTGAGGAACGCTGGCTGTTACGACCTACTTCAGAGACTGCGATGTATCCGATCTTCTCATTATGGGTCAGATCTCATGCGGACCTACCATTAAAGACATTTCAGATCGTCAATACCTTCAGATATGAAACGAAACAAACCCGTGCATTCATACGTGTTAGGGAAATTCATTTCTTTGAAGCCCATACCTGCCATGTTGATTTTGAGGATGCAGAACGACAGGTGAAAGAGGATAAGGAGATCGCTGACGCACTTCTTAAACAACTGTGTCTTCCCTATGTATTTAACAAAAGACCTGAATGGGATAAATTCGCTGGTGCATTCTATACCATTAGCATCGATGTACTGATGCCATCAAATAGGACATTACAGCTGGGGTCCATTCATCAATACAAGGATAATTTTGCCAAACCATATGAGATAACCTATGAGGCTGAAGATGGAAGCCATAAGAACTGTCATCAAACAACCTATGGAATGAGCGAGCGTATACTGGGCGCAGTTATTGGAGTTCATGGAGATAACAAAGGACTTGTACTACCTCCAGAAGTAGCTCCTACTCAGATTGCGATCATACCAATTATCTTTAAAGGGAAAGAGGAGATGGTCCTTCAAACCTGTGAGACCGTTGCTGAGATATTAAGAGGTCATAATCTAAGGGTCATTGTTGATAAACGAGATATCACACCAGGGAATAAATATTATGAGTGGGAACTTAAAGGAGTTCCATTACGTGTTGAGATAGGGCCTAGAGATGTACAGAACAATCAGATAGTCATCGTTCCTAGAGATACTAGTGAAAAGAACATTGTTTCCCTTTCTGATATTGAGGTTCAGGTGACAAAGGCATTGGAAGATATCAAAGATAGATTATATGAAAAGGCCAAGGTCATCTTGTCAGAGAATACCCATTGTGTAACAGACATCGATGAAGCAAAGAAGCTAAAAGGTATCATCATGCTTCCCTGGTGTGGAAATGATGATTGTGCTTTAGAAATCGAAAATATACTCGAGGGTAACACATTGGGTGAACCATTGGAGATT
>Ga0180433_10008766_pt1 | contig 12523 bp, 10 predicted proteins | sample SS_ome_8_FD_132980 | JGI IMG/M metagenome (GOLD analysis project Ga0180433, IMG submission 132980) | Hypersaline lake sediment archaeal communities from the Salton Sea, California, USA - SS_1_D_1 metaG | ecosystem: Environmental > Aquatic > Non-marine Saline and Alkaline > Hypersaline >... | reverse complement strand
TTCCCCAGAAAAAATTAATTTGTCATTGTTTTCGATTGTGCGTTCTAGATCGCGTGTGATTGTTTTCTCGTCTTCTTTCAGTCCAATAAACGTAACGTTATATTTTGCAAACAGGTCAAGTTGACGCGGGGTTTTGCCAACAAATTTTTGTGGTGCAATAATTTGGCTGATCGAAAAGTTTTTTGCCAACCGGAACATATCAACAAATGGAAGACTCAGTGTGTCTGCAAGGCGTGTGCCGACTTCTTGTTCTGGTAAAATTACACGAGTTGCACCAATTAATTTTAAAATATCTTTATGAATTTCGTTTACTGCGCGTGCAATGATGCGAGGAACGTCTAGTTTTTTTAGTAGTGCAGTAATTAAAACTGATTGCGAAAAATTTTCTCCGGTTGCAACGATAACCGTTTGCATTTCTTCTATACCTATTGTTTTTAATGCTTCTTCGTTCTCGACAGACATGCACACTGCTTGTGTAACATGATCTCGAATTGACGCAATAATTGATTCATCTCTATCGATTGCCATAACCTCTATGCCGTTTTGCGCAAGCCCTGTTGCAACTTGATAGCCGAGGCGTCCCAAACCAATAACACAAAATTTCATTATTTTAGTTCCTTACCCTAACATTATTCGTTCTTCTGGATACGAGATTTCAACTTTATCCGATTTTGGTTTTCTGAGTGCAAAAATCAATGTCAATGCACCAACTCGTCCCATCATCATATTTAAAATAATAAACAGTTTTCCAGTCGTTGTAAGCGTTTCTGTATTGCCAATTGTTAATCCAAGATTTGCAAATGCAGATACCGATTCAAACAGGGCATCAACAAACCGCCAGTTTGTTTCTGTTATGACCAAACAAAACGCGGTTAGTGTTATCCAAAACACCGCAGCGGCAAGAACAGAGACCGCTTTGAAAATCTGATCTTGTGCAATGCGCCTGCCCATAATTTCTACTGATGATTTACCTTTAATACCAGCGCGCGCAGTTGCTAAAAGAACAGTAAGCGTTGAAATTTTTATACCACTTCCGGCAGAACCGGGAGCAGATCCAATAAAAGCAATTATGATAATGACAAAAATGGTTGCGACTTGAAAGTCCATGACGTCAACACCCAAAACACCAGAGCTGCGTGATGCAACAGCAGTCAGTACCGTGTTGACTGCTGCAAGGGGCGTACTCATTTTTGCAAATGCGTTACCGCGCTCTAAAATAAAAATCACAATTGAGTAGATGCCCAAAAGTGATAATGTTCCAGTAATTGCAATTTTGCTGTGCAAAGACATTTTATAGTGAACTTTTTTATACTTGGCCATTGCATAATGCATAATTTCTCGCCAGGTAATAAATCCAAGGCCACCACAAAAAACTAAAATGGTTGTTGTTATCAAAATTAAATAGTTTGAGTGTCCGTAATGTGCAACACCACCAGGAAATACAGAGATGCCAGGTGCGTTACAAAACGAAGCGATTGCATGAAAAATAGAATAAAAAATCGCTTTGCCAGTTGGGTAGTCATATTTGAAAACCTGAAACAAAGAAATCGCGCCAATTGTTTCTGCTGTTGCGGTGATACCGATGATAAAATATAAAATCTTTTTGATATCTTTCCACGTTTCCATTTCCAGTAATTTACCGGCCATGATTTGTGCAGAAAGTCCCATGCGTGCAAACAATGCGATGGCAAATAACATCATAGTGATTAAACTGATCCCGCCAATTTGTACGAGTAGCATCAACACGCCTTGTCCAAACATGGTAAAGTCGCTCAGAGGCACGGTAAAAAGACCGGTAACACAGGTGACAGATGTTGATGTAAAAAAAAGATCCAACAACGGAATTGGAGCATTGCGAGAGATTGGAAGCCATAAGAGAAACGTTCCAATCGTAATAGTTGTTAAAAGCCCAAGCAAAATTATTCTGCCGGGCGAAAAACGTGATAATATTTTACTTGGCATAATTTTGTCCCATCATCGGTCTAGGGTACCTGAACTTTAGGCTTTTTGGAAGGAGGTTTTTCTTTTATGCTACTTGCCGGCCTGAGCGCAAAAATTAACGTGAATGGACCAAGCCGTCCCATCAGCATGGTGGCACAAACAAGAAGCTTTCCTATAACTGACAACCCTGGAGTGATGCCGGTCGACATACCAAGGTTTGCAAATGCAGAAACAGTTTCAAACATGCTGTCAAGCAGAGTGATTGTTCCCTCAGAGATTAACAATAGAAATGTCATCAAAATAATGAATGGAATACTTAGCGCAATCATTGCAATTGCTTTGGTAACCTGGCCGGGAGTGATTCGATGACCACGCAAAATTACATGATCTTTTCCGCGCCCTACAGAACGGAGTGCTGCAAAAAAGATTGCGACGGTTGTTGTTTTAACACCACTACCGGTAGAACCAGGCGAGCCCCCAATAAATGCAATCACCATAATGAGTAAAATTGTTGCAACTTTGGTAGAAGCAGTTGTCACCGTTTGCAATCCCGTACCCATACTGCTGATCACATAAAACAGTGCGTTTGCTGCAGCACGTCCAGCATTCATTCCAGCAAATGCGTGGTTCGATTCCAATGCAAGACATATCATAAACGAACAGACCACCAGTAAAAATGTTGTTCGCCAAATGATTCTGCTGCCCAAAGAAAAACGGTATCGTACTTTTGTGGTTAAGCTTGCTAAATAGCGAACCATTTCTTTAATCGTGGTAAAACCGATTGCACCAAAGAGCATCAAAGCAGAAAGTGTGAGCATTATGATGAAGCTTCCGTTGTACGGTTCCATACTATTTTTAAATAACGAAAATCCGGTGTTAGTAAATGCCGAAATTGCATGAAAGAGCGATAAGAAAAATCCGTATCCTGGTGAATAATCAACTTTTATGCGGATAAACATAATCGCTGCGCAAATCAATTCTGCAATAATGGTAAACAGCACAACAAAGACGAGCATTTTTCTGGTGTCGCGTTTTCGTTTAACACCAAGCAGCTCCGCTGCTGTTTTGCGTGTTGTGCGATCTGGCCTAAAAAAGATGTGCAAAATTAACAGTGTCAAAATGATAATACCAAGCGAACCAATTTGCATCAGTGTTGCGATAACACAGTGCCCAAAAAACGTAAAGTTATGTAGATCAATTGTTTGCAAACCGGTTGCCGTTATTCCTGAGATGGTGATAAACAATGTATCAAGAAAAGAAACCGATTGGGCCTGTGAAAAAGGGAGAGACAAAAGAATAACGCCGATAACAATTGTAACAACAGCAGAAACCAAAATGATGCGACTTGGATACAGTCGGGTTAGCTTCCTGATAACCATACGCTCCGTTCGTTTTTATGTACAAATTAACACAGCTACACCAAGAATGATTAAAAACAAGACTACTAGGAGCGTAAAGTAGCGGTCAATATATTTCTTGATTTGTACTCCCCACCGTTTGATTATCCATGCAACAAGGAAAAAACGTGCTCCTCGTGCAATCAAAGAAAACAAAACAAACGGAACGAATGATATTTGGCAAAACCCAGCACTCAGCGTTGCTGCTTTGTATGGAATTGGAGAAAATCCTGCAAACAGAACGGCCCAATGCGAGTATAGATCATATTGAAAACAGAGATAATGAAATGTTTCTTGCGACATAATACAGCGAACAAATGTTGAATTAATAATTTGTGGGCCGACCGCATTCCACAAAGAAAATCCGATCCAATATGCAACCATGCCACCGCATACCGACGCAATTGTCGCGAGAGTTGCATACCAATATGTTTTTTTTCTTCGCTCCAAACAAAACAAAATTAAGATTGGGTCTGTTGGAACAAAAAATATTGCTTCAACAAAAAAAAGGAACGCAAGAAATGGCGTTGCGAATCTGGAATGGACTTTTGTTCCCATCCAGTCATATATTTTTTTAAGCATAGTTTTTGCTTCTTACTTTACCTTTTTTTTCAAATACTCTTCGATTTTTTCAATTGCGATTCGTTCTTGTTTTGTTGTATCGCGGTCCCGAACGGTAACACAATTGTCTTCGTCACTGTCAAAATCGTAGGTGAAGCATAATGGTGTTCCGATTTCATCTTGTCGGCGGTATCGTTTTCCGATAGATCCGGAAACATCAAGTTGCAGATCAAATCCGGTTGCTTCTTGTATGCGTTTAAAAATTTCGGTTGTTTTTTCTGTTTGTTTTTTTGTTAGTGGTAAAAATGCGGCTTTGATTGGTGCAATTGATGGTGCAAGTTTTAAAACAGTTCGCGGTTCACCTTCAATAACGTCTTCTTGGTACGCGTCAAACAAGAGTGTCAAAAACAGTCGGTCAACGCCAACGGAACATTCAACCACATGCGGGATGTATGTTTGTTTTGTTTCATCATCAAAAACACCCAACTCTTTGCCAGAGTGTTGTGAGTGCTGTGTTAAATCAAAATTGCCGCGATGCGCGATGCCTTCGAGTTCTTTCCACCCAAATGGAAATTCATATTCAACATCAACACACGCGGTTGAGTAGTGTGCAAGTTCGTTTTTTTCGTGGTCACGCAAACGGATTTTATTTTTATCAAGACCAAGGTGCAGATAAAAATCGAAACGAGCATCTTTCCATGCATCAAATGTTTTTTTTGCTTCTATTTCTTTGCAGAACCACTCAACTTCCATTTGTTCAAACTCTCGCATTCTAAATAAAAACTGTTTTGGTGTGATTTCGTTTCTAAATGCTTTTCCAATTTGTGCAATGCCAAACGGAATTTTAACACGGCTGGTTGTGAGAACATTTTTGAAGTTTACAAAAATTGATTGTGCAGTTTCTGGGCGTAAGTATGCAACAGATGTGCTTTCGGACGATGCACCAAGTTGTGTTTTAAACATCATGTTAAATTGCTTGATGTCGGTCCATTTTTTGTTTCCGCAACTAGGACATCCCTTTTCTAGATTTATCTCATCTGCGCGGAACCGTTTTTTGCATTCAAGACAGTCAACCATTGGGTCATGAAAATTTTCTACGTGCCCAGATGCTTCCCATACCGCTTTGGCACCAAGTAGTGCGCCATCAAGCATAACGATTGATCCATATTTTTTTATCGACGTAGTCCAAACGTTTTTGATGTTTTGTTTCAGCAATACGCCCAAATGACCAAAATCGTACACGCCGTTCAGTCCACCGTAAATCTCTGCAGATTGATAAACGAAACCTCGTCGTTTACACAGAGAGACGATTTTATCGAGTGTTACAATTTTTTTTTCTGTACTCATAAAAAAAGGACTCCCTTTAGTTTCTATTTTTTTTAAGTGAACAATTCTTACTGTGAATTGTTACGAAAGGCACATAATCATCACAGTGTTTACAGAACCCTGGCTCATGCTCTTCTATGCTTTTTTTGTATTCATCACACGCTCCACCCAAGGAACAAGATTTATCATTTCTGCATGCACCGCAAACGCCAATCCCGGCGGGTATTGTTTTTGGGGGTTCTGTTTTTGTTGTTTTTTTTCTCGTTAAAAATACTTTAAGAGAAGGTCTGGTTTCTTTCGGCAGGCAAAGAAAAAGGACGAATGGAACAAGTAGTTTGATTTTTTTCATTTTCAAGCCTTTCGTATAAAGTTGGTGTCGTTAAAACAAAGAAAAAACAGAGCAACTTTTTGGTCGCAGTTTTTGTTCCTGGTTTTTATAAGTCCCTATGTTACAATAAATTCTGCTTTTTTTATTATCGCTAAAATAAACATATTTTTCTAGGAAAACAAATGAGTAAAAAAAATCTGTTGCTTATTTCTGGTCTTGGTGTTGTGTGTCTGATTCTTGCAACAATTTCTTATAAGCTTTTTGATTATCACCGGCAACTTCGTGATCTCATTAATATTGTGCAGCATGATGGTTCTGGCGGACCGCTCGAACAAAATATTGTCATTCCATCTGTAACAGAAAAATTAGTTGGCAGAACGCAAATGTGGCGGCCCGTACAAGATGCGGTAAAAGATGCGGTAGTGCAAATTGTTGTGCAGCGTGCCGAACTAGATCTTTTACAGCCGTACAAAACACCGCGTCAGTCTTCTGCGTACGGAACAGGATTTTTCATAAATGAAGATGGTGAAATTGCAACCAACTCTCATGTTGTGCAGCATGCAAAAGCGATTTGGATTCAGATTCCTTCACTTGGTAAACGAATTATTGATGCAACAGTTGTTGGAGAGTCTCCAGACAGAGATCTTGCCTTGTTAAAAATCACCGATGAAGGAAAAGAGATTATTGAAAAAGAGTTGGGAAAAATTTCGCATCTAAAAATTGGCAACTCAGATGTGCTTCGTCGGGCAGATGATGTGATGGCAGTTGGGTATCCGCTTGGTCAGCAGTCACTCAAAAGTACAACTGGTGTTATCAGTGGACGAGAGGGTGGTTTGATTCAAATTAGTGCTGCGATTAATCCAGGCAACTCTGGCGGCCCGCTTATGAATCTAAACGGTGAGGTTGTTGGTATCAACTCAAGTAAAATTACAGGAGCTGCTGTTGATAATGTCGGATACATCATTCCGATTAATGATTTTCGTGTTGTGCTTAATGATTTACGAAGACTGAAACTTGTTCGTCGACCATTTTTGGGAATTTTATTTAATAATGCTTCAGAAGTGTTGACTGAATATCTTGGTAATCCGCATCCAGGAGGTTGTTATGTTACCGAAGCGATTGAAGGAAGCACATTATACAAAGCGGGTATCAAAAGTGGTGACATGATCTACGAAATTAACGGCCACCGTGTTGATGTGTACGGAGACATGAATGTGTTGTGGTCGGAGGATAAAATTTCTTTGGTCGATTATGTGTCCCGCTTGTCATTAGGAGAAGATCTTAATTTTGTTGTGTATCGAAAAGGTAAACGAAAAGAAGTCCAGGTTAAGTTCACAGAAGGTAAGCTTCCCGAAGTCAGAGCTGTCTATCCGTGGATAGAAGGCATTGATTATGAAGTATTTGCCGGCATGGTAGTTATGCAGTTGACCGGAAATCATGTACGAGGTCTTCTTGGAAAAGCGCCTGGCCTGATGTACTACACAGAACTCAAAAATCAAATGGATCCAGCCCTGATTGTAACAAACGTATTTCCAACAAGTCAGCTGTATAGAACCAGAACAATTGTTCCTGGTGCAATCATAAACCAGGTAAACGGACAGTCGGTCTCAACGCTCGAAGAACTTCGCCAGGCGTATCGGTCTGGAGATGGAAAAGTGTTGACCATTCGAGCAACTGATCGCTACACGAGAGCGTCGGATAATATCCTTGTTGTGTTACCTCTGGCAAGAGTTTTGCAAGAAGAGGCAATGCTTTCGCAAACGTTCCATTATCCGATTTCTCAAAACGCCAAACAAATGCTTACGGCGTTTGCTCAGCAGGTGCAGCAGCAAGCGGGAGTTGTGACCACATAATTTTTTCTTGTTTGATCTAAAAAAGGGAGCAAGTAGATGAAACAGCAACCAATCTTGTTGGTGCAGGGCGAAGAAAACTGGCTGCAAGTGGAAAGCGCCGCACTCAATACCGTGGTGCAGGTCTTTTCGCAGGTCGGAAAATTTAATTGGTTGGAGCCATACAAAGTTGAGGCCCAGTACGAAAACAGGGGGACTGGATTTTTTATCAACGACCAAGGCTACCTTGTAACCAATGCGCATGTGGTCAATGAAGCAAAAACAGTATGGATACACATACCCACGCTTGGCCGGCAGATGATAAAGGTAGAGGTCGTTGGATTTTGTCCGGATCGAGACTTGGCGTTGCTGAGAGTTTTGCCAGAAGAACTAAAATTGGTGCGTGAACGACTTGGGCGCGTGCCATTTTTAATGCTTGGCGATTCAAACGGTGTGCGCAGGACTGATAAAGTGCTGGTCCTTGGGTATCCGCTTGGGCAACATCGCATGAAAAGTACGACCGGCGTTGTCAGCGGACGTGAAGCAGTCGATACAATTTCTTATTTACAAATTACCGCACCAATTAATCCTGGCAGTTCTGGTGGTCCATTGATTTCTACACAAGGCGCAGTTGTTGGTATAACCGTTGCTGCAGTACCAGATGCATCAAATGTTGGATACGCAATTCCCGTTAATGAGCTCAAAATTATTTTTGAAGATTTGGTAGAAAAACCATTTTTACGCAAACCGATTTTAGGTGGACATTTTCATAACGCTACCGATGACCACGCACGATTTTTAGGCAATCCGCTTCCGGCGGGGCTTTATGTTCACAAAGTATTTAACGATTCTCTTTTGCAAAAAGCAGGTGTACAACCACGTGACATGATTTATGAACTAAATGGTCATCGTTTGGATTCGTACGGTGAAGTAACAGTTCCCTGGGGTACCGGAAAAATTTCGCTGTACGATTTAATTTCTAGTTTGCCTGTTGGTAAAGAAGTAAAATTGCTGCTTTATCGCCAAGGAGAAAAAAAAGAGCTAACGTTTGTGCTTGAAGAATTTGCACCGTACCCAATTCGAGTAAAGTTTCCAGATTATGAAACGATTGAGCACGAAGTAATTGGCGGTATGGTAGTAATGGAATTGGCTCTGAATCATTTGCCGCTGCTCGCAAACAGTTCTCCGTTGTTGGTCAGATTTAAAAAAATGGAAAACATGCTTGATCCTGCACTTGTCATTACTCATATTTTACCCGGTTCGCGAGCGCAGCAGTTGAGATGCCTTCTCCCGGGTGATATCATAAAAGAGATTAACGGCAAATCTGTTAAAACAATTGGTGATTTCAGAACAGCGTTACAAGAAAATGGATCAGAACAATTTTTGAGTTTGACGACATCTGAAGACGTGTTGGCAGTGTTTGATTTTCCTGCCGCGTTAGCAGATGAAAAACGGTTAGCAAAAGATTTTGCGTATCCACTTTCTGAAACGGTACAAAAACTTGTAGAAAAAAATAATGGCAAAAAAACGACTTGACCTTCTGGTTGCGCAGCAATTTCCACAATACAGTAGACGACAAATTCAAAGTTGGATCATGCAGGGCAAGGTAACGGTTGATGACAAAGTTGTCACCAAAGCCGGTACACAAATTGCTCCCGATGCACGCATAACGGTTGATGCTCAAAAACCAAAGTATGTAGGGCGTGCGGGGTTCAAACTTGAAGGAGCGCTTGACCATTTTAGCGTTGATGTATCTGGTATGGTTGTATTGGATGCTGGACTTTCTACCGGTGGGTTTACCGATTGTCTTTTGCAACGAGGTGCGCAAAAAGTATACGGTGTTGATGTTGGATACGGTCAGGCGCATGAAAAAATTCGAGCGGATGACCGTGTTGTCGTTATGGAGCGAACCAATTTGCGAGAACTGCGCGATGTCGGCGAGCTTGTTGATTTGGTAACGCTCGATCTTTCTTTTATCTCAATTTTAAAAGTTATGGATGCCGTGTGTGCCGTACTCAAACCGAACGGTACTTTGATAACACTCATTAAACCGCAGTTTGAAGCGCAACGGAAAGATATCAGAAAGGGTGGTATCGTCAAAGACCCTGCGGTGCACGAAAAAGTTGTTACTCAAATAACTGAGGGTATACAAAAACATGGGTTTGAGTTGATTGGAACTATCGAATCACCAATTACTGGTGCAACCGGAAACAAAGAGTTTTTAGCGTATTTTAAGCGCGTGCCCGCTTCGGCTGGCTAATCGCAAATTGTGCAAGCAGCTGCTGATTTTTTTTCAGACAAAGTTCTATTTTATCTGGACCATATTTATTTTCCGCTTCCTTGCCCAGCAAACTACTCAATATTTTGTTTAACTCTGTTGTAACATCAGCAAGTTGCTGTTCGATTTCCCGTTCTTTTAAAACGATAGAAACAGAGGCAAATGGTCCCAAAAACAAAAGCGCGGGAGAGTGTTTTGTGTAACGAGTCTCTAGTGCTGTAATGGTATCGATTAATTCTTGTAGACGGATGATGATTTCAGGATGATTTTTTTGTTGTGCAAGGGTGATTGCTCGTTCAAATTGTTGTTTTGCTCTAGTAAACGCGTCGACAACTTCTTGGGATGGTTCGTGGACCACAAATGGACGCTCTTCTTGCAAGCCGCTTTTTTGGCGATCTGCTTCTAGGTGAAGTGCGGATCGGATGAACAGTAGAAGCAATACCGCCATCAACAGGTCTCTGATAGGATTGTGTTTTTTTAGTTTAATCATCGTCTTCGTGCCTCATTTGGATCGTTTTGACTATCTCATCCTTTTATAGTGTGACTGATTTATTTCTTTCGGTCAAAAGGTTCTGCTGGTCAATTTCTGCTTTTTCTGGTACAAATTACCTTACGGAGGCGCCTGTAGCTCAATTGGATAGAGTAGCGGACTTCGAATCCGTTGGTTGTAGGTTCGAGTCCTACCAGGCGCACCAGGCTTCGCTCTACGAGCTACGCCCGGCACAGCCAGTCTTCGCTAATAAGCCTTCGCCAAGGCTACGGCCCACAGGAGCTGTGGAGGAGAGGCCCATCTTTTCAAAGGAGGATCGTTAAAAAACATTTTTGCGCCTGTAGCTCAGTAGGATAGAGCGACAGATTCCTAATCTGTAGGCCACAGGTTCAAATCCTGTCAGGCGCATTTTTTCTTATTCTATGAGTCGTTGCAGAGGGATGCCTTTAGTCCTGAGCGAGTGAAGCGAGTCGAAGGGTCAGTCGGATAGAGCGACCCCGTGCGCCGTAGCTTTCTTGTTCTTCGAAGCGCAAAGCGCGAGGTAGAAAGCGTAGGTGTACAGATTCCTAATGTGCCGTGTGCGTCGTAGCCTTGGCGAAGACGTATAGGCCGCAGGTTCAAATCCTGCTGGGCGCAATTCCAGAATTCTGTCGTGTCCGGCGAAACCAAAGGTGAAGACGGATCGGGCGCATATACCCACCCCCACCCCTGACCGGCGAAGCTCTAGCGAAGAGGGCTTTTGATTTCATTCCAAAAGCCGGTATTCTATCTTCTGTTGTTTAAATATTTTTTTTTTTGGAGATAGTTTGCATGCTTACCTTTTTAAAAACCAATTTGTTATGGACTGCTGGTGCGCCGATTGCTGCCGTTTTGGTTGCTTTAGGGATTCTTTCATTTGTTTTTTTTCGTCCAGCGCTTTATGTTGTTGCGGCCCTTGCTTTATTTAGCATTTGGTTTTTCAGAAACCCAGAGCGGGTGTGTCAGCAGGGTTTGCGCGATGCGTCTGTTTTGGTTTGTCCTTCGGACGGAAAGGTGATTGATATTCAGTACGACGAAGGAAAAAAGTTTGATGGGTACGAGCGACGTGTTTCTATTTTTCTTTCTGCGTTTGATGTGCATGTCAACTGGATTCCAATGGCCGGTGTTGTAAAAAAAATAACGTATCGGCCTGGTGAGTTTGCATTTGCCTTTTTGCCAAAGAGTTCTGAAAAAAATGAACGAAACGATTTACTTCTTTCTGACGCAAGTGGTAAAACCATACTAGTTCGGCAGATAGCAGGAACAGTCGCGCGTAGAATTTGCTGCTGGGTCAAGGAAGGGCAAGACGTTGCGTTTGGTCAAAAGTATGGCATGATTCGATTTGGGTCACGTATTGATTTGTTATTACCAAAAGAAGTTGAAGTTGCTGTTGGTGTCGGCCAACGAGTCTATGGGGGACAAACTGTTTTGGGGAGATGGATATGAAATTGGTTTCTTTAAAAGTGATTAAGGAGTCAGGAAAACGAAAACTTTTTCTGATTCCGTATTTTTTTACCTTTGCCAATGCATTTTTCGGATTTGTTTCTGTTCTCCAGGCGCTTGAAGGAAATATTCGCCTCGCGGCATATCTTATTGGTCTAGCTGTTTTAATGGACGTATTGGATGGTAGGTTGGCCAGAGCTTTCAAATCTTCCAGCGCCCTTGGTATGGAGTTAGATTCTTTAAGTGATGCGATCTCGTTCTGTTTTGCGCCTGCTGTGCTTTTGTACTCATGGAAGCTAAGTGATACGGGTTTGCTTGGTATTGGAATTCTTGCCGCATATTTGTGTGCAGGCTTGCTGCGACTTGCAAAGTTTAATGTTATTTCAAACCAAAAAGAGACCGAGGATTTTTTTATCGGTTTGCCAACAACATCAGCAGCTCTGTTTCTTATTCATTTTGTTTTGTACGAACAATGGATGGTTAACCATTTTTTGCAACCACTTGTTACACCGGCAGGTCTTTTGGTTTTGGTTGCACTTCTTGCTTTTTTGATGATCAGTCCCATTCGATTTCCTGCATTTAAGCGAACATATCTTTCGTCTCGTGTTTTCTTTTTTATGCTTGCAGGAGGGGGAATAATTTCCATTTTTTTACTAACCCAAAAAATTCCAGTCTTTTTTCTTGCCCTTTGCGCGTACATTTTTGGTAGCATTTTATATGCGATCCTATCTTTTGCTCGTTCTTTAAAAAATTAAAGAGGTTTTTTTAGAGGAATTGTATTTCTGACGACAGGGGGGAATGTCTTATGAAGCACAAATCGATTGCTACTCTTTTTTTTATATGCTTTTTTTTTGTTTCCTTTGGTATGGAGGATGATTTATCAGAAGAAGAAAAGTGGGAAAACAAACTGTT
>Ga0180433_10008764_pt1 | contig 12524 bp, 9 predicted proteins | sample SS_ome_8_FD_132980 | JGI IMG/M metagenome (GOLD analysis project Ga0180433, IMG submission 132980) | Hypersaline lake sediment archaeal communities from the Salton Sea, California, USA - SS_1_D_1 metaG | ecosystem: Environmental > Aquatic > Non-marine Saline and Alkaline > Hypersaline > Sediment... | reverse complement strand
TGGTAATGGCGGTATGGCTGTACCTTGCATTACTGTATTAATATCAGCTGATAATACATAATTATCTACAGCATTGGCAAATAGTGTAGCAGTCACTGCCCATGTTGGAGCTGTTTTTAATGATTGTTGAATACCTGCTATTAATGTTGGTAATACTAATGCCATTTAACTTTCCTACTTAAGAAACATCGATAATAGCAAGTTCTTCATTTTTTACTTGACTTTCTGTTTCAGATCCTCCTTCAAGATTTGCTTTATTATCATCCCAATCAGCATTTGGAAATGCAGGACAATATACAAAAATAGGAGGAGGTACTTCAAATCTAAATCCGAATATTGGTAAATTAAACTGAGGTGGAAATGAGAATGAAGGTAGGGGTATACTAATGGATAATGGTAATGTTTTTGACCAATTACATGGGTTGTCTGTACCACAATATGCAGATAATGGGCATGTAAAATTTAAATTAATAGGTGCTCCTAATCCCAATCCCGGAGGCGTATCTAAAGTAGGTAACCCAGGAAGAGTAGGTGTTTGTATTTCAAAAACTATTGGTTCAGTTATTTGTATATCAGGCATAGTTGTCTCCTATTCAATAAGTTTATTATTAGCCATCTTTCCTTGAGAAAAAAATTCATAAAGAGCATCTACAAATTCATCCACTATATCATCCCAATCCAATCCTTTAAAAGAATTACATATTTTTGTAAATTTTTCTATTGCTGCATCAGAAAATTTTATAAAAAATCTATATGCAGAATGTACATGGCTATAACTTTTTAAGAATTGAATAACAACATTATCTAAATAATCAAATTGTTTAGTTTTTATCATAGTTCCCAAATTGATTTGAAATTCTAACAGTCTTCCCCAATCGTAGCCTATTGGGGAAGCATTGCCTTGCATATTTGTAGCCATGAATGTTTTAAAAAAATCAGCAATAAGACTGGGAACAACTTCTGCTATTGTTTCAATTGAAAAATTTGCAGTACGATAACCTTTTATACCTTTTAATAATTCTCGTCTCATAATTATCCTACATTTAAACCTGTACTTGCAATCATTCCTGTTAGTACCATAGGTGTTAATGGTACCACAGGTGGTCCTATTGGACCAGCATGGAAATGCACATCAATCATTGCAGCTGTTAATTTAGCCTTAAACAATGAATCTCCTGTAACTGCTGCGAGAGCTCCCCCAAAAGTAAATTTTTCTGCATTAAAATTAATTTCTTTGCCATTTATAGTTATGTAACCACCATCTATATTTAATGTTAACCCCATTTTATTTAGTGTGATATTTTGTCCATTTCTTGCTGTCATTATTATTTCAGGATTACCATCATTATCACCTTTCAAAGTTATAGATGCTCCATCTTCATGCTGTAATTCTACACCTTGAGGACCTGATACACTAACAAAATTTTTATCTCCTGATCTAAGCGATTTACCAGATTCTGAACCCGCGGAAAATTTTGTAAAGTTTTTACCTCTATAATCTAAAAGATAAAGGGAATTATCCTCAGTTACTGCTATACCACCGCCTCCTGATAGTCTTGTCATAAAGTGTACTTTTTTGCCTAATATTTTTTGAGGGTTACCATTCTCATCTAATACTTGTGTGGCTAAAGACATCCATCCTACATTTGGACTAGAATTTTCGGGATCTCTCTGATCAAAGGGGATATCTTTCCCGTCTTCTCCTGGTACAGTTCCTACTTGAATAAGGAATTCTTTCATTAATCTGTGTGATTCCAATTCTCCTGGGGAAATTTCTTCTAATAGAGATTTTGGTTTTACTGTACCATCTTCTAATTCTACCATATAATCATCTTCATGTACTGATCCCTTTAATGGCCTTCGGATATTTCCAGAACGAATTCTAGTACCATCCATTTCTAATTTTGTATTGGAAAAGCTACCTTCTAGTGTACTTGTATAATCTTCTAATTTTATAAAATTATTAGTCCCTGTTTTGATTAAGACGCTTCCATCATTAGCAAGCAATATTTCACTATTGTTAAGACCTAGTAATTGAACCTCTCCGCTTTCTAAATATCGTTGTAATAATATATTGCTAGTTTTAGATCCTTTTCTATTTTGTGTAAAATCTTCAATTCCTTCTAAATAATATCCTATATGGATATAGTTTTCGACATCTTTTAATAAAAAAACATAAGAATCACCTGGAATCGGCATCATTCTAATACCTACACCATGTGAAGAAACCATATTATTAATTGGGATTCCTGTTTCTGTTCGATTTCCTTCAGAAGGAATTTTTACAGTCATAGTCTGAGTTTCGCTATTTACATTTATAACTCTAGCATATGTTATTTGTTGTTCTTTTGCATAAGATGATTTTCTGATTACAGGAAGATCTGATCTTTTTAATATGTCATCCATTTATTACGTAACTCCTATTTTTTCTTTTCCAATATTTTTGTCCAATCACCTATTGGTTCAAAATAAAGAGGAAGCGATGCTTTATATCCTATTTTAAGTACATATTTTTCATTAATTTGACCACCTATTTCTGATCCTACCGTTCTATCATCCAACAATTTAATATTTTCCAGTGGTATATTTAAAGGTAATAGTATTTCTTTTAACAATTTATGGTATAAAGAATCTTGATTAACATTTTCTGTTTCCCGGGTAATTATATTTTTAAAAGTTGTTTTATCATAAAAAGTTTGAGTGGTCTGTAGTTCGGTAATAGAAGGTATTCTATTTTCTGATTCTGATTCGTAACCACCATATCCGTAAATATGTTTACATAAAGCAATATGTCTTTCAATATAATTATCTTTTAAATGAATAAGGCTATTAATATTTCTAATTTTTTCTTCTAAGTCAGGTCCATAGGGGCCTTCTAGTTCTTTTTCTAAATTAATAATCTCTTCTCTTTTATTGTCTATTCTTTTTTCAAGTTCTGCTAAATCTCTTAAGAATCTTTGTATTGAATATAATATTCCGGCCATCGCATCCGATACTATATCTTTAGCACTGCTTAATTTTCCTACTAAAAATTTTAATTTAGGATCTGTGATTTCATCTTTAGTTTTAGCACCATAAGTAATTTCATCTTCTCTACCTGTTCTATCAAATTCCATATGGCCTATCCAATCATGTGCAGTATATAACGCTCCGGAAATTCCGGATCCTTCATATCCTAAGATTTTTTCACCTATATCATGTAAAGTTTCTTTTATTTTTTGATCTTGTCGTTGTTTTGGGATTAATTTTTCACCTACTGCTCCTCCTATCTTACCTAATCCCTTTTTTAATAAATTAGTCCTATCGGCTAATCCTTCATAATAATTAGAAGCAGCTTCTGCAAATTTATCATTATTAAAAGTTCCAACTATTTCATCTAGATTTTTTTTAGAATAACCATATGTAATTGCATTTGGTCGAATATATATAAGATCCAAGGAACTTTGGAAATCTTCACCTATTGAGTAATTAAGACTGTAATTATTCAATAGTCCAATAGTATCTTTTTTTTCACAATAATAAGGTCTATTTAGAAGCATTTCTGGTCGGCCAATTATTTCCATGTGTATTTGATGGGCTCTCCCAAATAATTTATTAAACCATACTCTAGCATATCTTACTGCTTCAGATGTGTTACGTATCATTAAATTTTTAATAGTAGTATTATGAGGGTTATAACCATAATATCTTACCATATCCAAAGATGGATTATAATAACCTAATTGTTCTAATATTTTTAAATCTCCAAGAGTTAATACATCTGCGGCTTTTTCTTTGTCTTTAGATATTCGTGTTCTAACATCTATTATATCTTCATATTTTTTTCTAATTTCAGGATTTCTTAATGCTATTGGTAGATAAAGATCTCTGATGTTTCTTTTTACTTCAATACGGCTTTTATCTGCTTCTGTTAAGTATTTATTTGCCCAATTAGTAGATACAGCGTATATTTCTGCAATCCTAGATTCTTCGGGTATTAAAAATTCTTTAATTTTTGAATATACTTTTACTTGTACTAAATTACTGGAAGAATTTATCGATTTTGCATTATAAAAAGTGGGTGTTTCAATTGTTGCATTTTCTTGCATAATTTCTAATAATTGTGGGGATAGAAAATTTATTGTAGCATATATTTTTTCTGTACTATATATATAATTTCCAGTTTTAGATATTAAAATTCTTGAATTTTCTAATATGTTGTTATCTCTTAATTCACGTAATCTACTTAATAATTCACGTAAAGAATTCCATTCTAAACCCATAATATCTTTGTCATAATATTCACCTGCTAATAAAATTGCAGCATCTGCAGCATCTTCAAATAATGTTTCAAGAGTTTTATTTGAATAATCTTTAGCAACATTAATAAATAGTATGTCTCTAAATTCTTTTTCTAACTTTAAGAGTGCTTGATTTAATACAGAGGTGTCATTTTCCAGATAAGCACCCCTTCTAATTTCAGATGTAAATCCATCTGCGATATAATATTTTTCTCCAAAAGAATCTTTTGTTGGGTCTCCTCCTTCTATATTAAGAGTACCAAACATTTTATATAATTGAGAATTTAAAAAGGGGACATCTTGCACACCACCTTTACCTGTGGTAGATCCCATTACCGATAAATGAGTTACTATATTTTCGGGCTTAAAAGTTTTAGTTACTCGTATTCTATCTTTTTCCATTAGGAAAAAAGGATGATTTGCTTTTGGATTATAAAAATAAGCTTTATCCTTTCTTTGGATTTTACCTAGTCCATATTCATCAGAACCTGTAGCTCGGAAAAGAACATCTCTTTGTTTTAGTATAATATTTCGAAGTTCGATTTTTCCAGGAAATTCTTGTTTTTGAGTAGAGGGTTTTTCCCCTGCAGATTTACCTAAAACAAATTCTGTTGGATGAAAATCATACATTTCTGGTTCTATAAAAATATCACCCATAGGAGAACTATAAAAATTAAACTCAACTGCACTACAAATTTCTTTAACACAATCAAAAACTTTTGCAATATTTGGTTGAAATAATTGTAAATTTCCAAATCCAGATTCCATTATAGTTCTATTTTTATCCAAGAATTTTCGTGGTAATACTACAAATAATCTAGGTCTAAAAAGATTAATATGATTACCCGAATTAAGAGTGGAACTTTCTGTTGGATTACCTGCTACTAATTCTCTAATTTTTTCATGGGGCGAAACTACTAAATTTTCTAAAGCATCTGTTTTTTGGGCCTTCTTACTCCAACATTCTTTCCATACATGTGGTAATATTGAAAAAGAATCTATAAATTTACTTGTTAAAGCAGGATGTATTCCTGCAGCACCAATTGCTAAACCATCTCCCCATCCGGAAAGTTCTCGATCTATATCTTTTTTATCTTTTGCAAAAATAACAGGTTGTGTTTCCCAGTATCTTACTGAAGCATTATATAATTGTGTGAGATTTTCTCCAGTAAATTGATCTAATTCTATCGCATTAAATTGTAAATATAAAGGTAATGCCGGACTTAATGGACGGGTATTTAATCCTTCGGCATGAGGTTTGATATCTTTAATCTGTACTTGGTGTGTCCATCTTTCTTTTCTGAATAGTTCTAATGTATTAGGATCTTTTCCTATTTTGTCTGTCCAAGTAGTCATAAAATCTGAATTAGCTGTTTTAACTGCAGATGCAAAAAGATTACTATTTTTACTAGATTTTCCTATTCTATAATATTCTTCTAAAAATTTTCTTAATGCTGGTGTACTTGTATTTCTACTTCTTTCAAAGGAAGTAAACTCTCTTAAAGAATCTGAGAAAATAGGATGATTATTATAAACATTATCTGCGAAATCTGTACCATATATTATATATTTTAATGCTCGATCTAATGTAGTTGCTTTACCATCTTTCATGGATCCAAAAATAGTTTGCCATATGTTGGTAGTTTGAGACGTGCTTACGTTTCTAGTCATCATTGAAAGATTCCCTGCATTTATTAGACAACCTTGTTTTATGAAACCAGCTCGTTTAAGAAAATGCAAAGGATCTTCACATTTTAAAGTTATTGTTTGTTCTTGTTCATAAATATCAGATTCATCCCAACTAACAAGCACTCCTGTAAATGCAAAATACCAATAAGGTGAGAAACGTCCTTTCATGAATATTATAACAGGATCTCTATAATCAAAAATTATGTCTCCTACTTTTTTACTTATACCACTAAAAAATTTTGTTTCATAAACCATTCTAGTGATGTTATAATTAGATGGCCAGGCAGTTTGACCTCCAAATAATTTTTGTTGTAAAGGAGTACTTTCATTCATATTTCCCCAAACATCCGCAGCATTTGGATCTATAAATGCATTAAATTTTTCTCTTGTGTTTCTTGATGTAAATAATTTTAGAATATCTGCTTTATCAGGAGATTGGCGTTCTAACCAAGCGTAATCATATGTAGAAAGGATATCTTTATCTTCTCTCCATTTTTTTGCCAAATCAGTTTTACTTATTTCATATTTTCCACGGGGATTTGCTAATTTTATCGTGCAATTATTTCCACCTATTGCATTATTTATAGTTACACTAATTATATCTTTTGAGACCTCTCCACCAAATATAAATACACGACATTCTGGAGTAAGATCAATTAATGTCGTACCATCATCTCTTTCTCTTTCAAACTCTGCTGGATCGTAATGAACATTTCCATCTGGAAATGTTCCAAATACATGCCCTTTACCTATATCGGGATTTACTAGTCCATAATTTCCAGATTTTACTTTATAACTATCAGACCAACTTGTCATTTTATAATCCTTTAAAGAATCCAGCTATTTGATGCCCCTTTCTCCACATACCTAAAGATTTTTCAAATATTGAAACGGGTACTAAATTTTCTACTATAAAAGCAAAGTCATATGTTATACTTTGGACATCATCAGCAGATTCCGGTACATGAAATCTTGTATAATAACCTTCACAAATAATACCTTCAGGAAATTGTTTAGTAAATATTTTTATAAATTTAACATTTAAATGTTCTATACCATTTGCATCTACAAAATACATAGGTTCGTCTGCTATATTTTTTAATCGTTTTAAGAATAATCTTGGTGAATTATCAGAATTATCACTTGCTAATCCGAGTTCTTTAGGACTTCTAGGTTGTTCTATATTTTGACTTATTCCTTGTCTGTTTATAGTTATTTTAGATTCCCCTCCCGATTTTGATTGGATCATAACCCAACCGCATTGTCCGGAAACTGTCATTTCGAACGGCTCTCTTCTATAATGATATGTAACAATTGAACCTGCAGTATGTCGCTTTTTTTGGATGTAAGTAGTATTTATATCTACTTTTTCTGGATTAATCCACATTTCATACCAAGAAAAAGCTGTTTTTAATCCTTGTCCAAGAGTTCCTCCTATATTAATTCCAAGTAAATTACCCCCAATAGATTTCTCTTGTGTTCTTCTTGATGAAAATTGGAAAGGTGTTAATCCTGCCATATTATTTCCTTTTTATAAATTTTTTGATATTTCTCTCTCAGTTGTTTTTATTACAAATTGATCATCTACTCCTATTTCTATTTTATTTTCAACGACTATCTTTTGCATTTCTGTTCTTCCTTCTGGAAATGCTTTTTTAAATCCCTTATAATATTCAGTCATTACAGTAGATGAAAGTTCCCCTTTTGCAAAAGCAGCAGTTAAGTCTTCCATTTTTTCAATAGAATCTTCTAATCCTATATTACTAAAAAGTTTTTCACTACGTAATATTCCACCTGTTTTCCAACCTTTAATAAGCGGTTCAATTAATTTTTGAACATGCTTACCCATTCCAGTCATTGTATCTACAGCTCCGAATATTACTTCATCAAATACTTGGGCGGCAGCCTCTTCTTCTTTTGTTGTAAATATCCCAGGTTTAATAATACTTGCTAATTTATCTGGTAACAAGCGTAACAAAGTTATAGCTACAGGTACCATTGCGGCGATTGCTCTTTGTATCTGTTCTTCTCTTTCTTGTATTGAATATGTTTTCGCGGCTATATCTCTGGTAGACATAAGAGATAACTGTACTTCGGTATCTTTAGCTAATTTTTTAGTATCTTGCCCACTTAAAATAGATATCCTTGCCTGTTCATTGGTCACACCAAAGAGTTGTTCTAATATCCTATGTTGCGCCATGTATTGATCATGTTCATCTGATATACTAGCTGTATGTTTTCTAGCATGATGAATCATCATATCCAATCTTTTTTGTACTAAACCAACACCACCAGTTTCTTTAGCTTTTTCAGCAATAGCACCTGCTTCTGTCATTTTAAAAGATTTTGCTACATCTATTCCAAATCTAGAAGCCATCCATGAGAAACCCGTGCCCATCTGTTTACCGGTTTCACGCATATAATCAGTACCAAACATTTCTCTACCTGCGAATGCGTGTAATGCCATTGACCATTTCTCAGGAGCTGTTACTAATGCTTTTAATACTTGATCTCCTTGAGAACGTAATTCTACACCAAAAGCTCCTAAAGTTTTTTGCTTATCTGTTAATGTTCCCATAGTATTTGCAACAGATTTCATATCAACATTAAACATTCGAGCCTGTACAGATGCGTCTGCGATAGATTTGGCAAAAATTGTTGAACTGATACCTGTATCTTTTGCCATTTTTTTAGCTTTACCAAAAAGAGTTAATACGTTATCAGTAGCTTTTGTAATATCTTCGCTTGCGGAAACTAAAGCACTTTGATAATATCCACTTGTTTCTTGTGCTGTTAAATCCATGGTTCTGCCAACTCTAAAGAATGTTTCAGCAAAATCCGCTGTTACTTTACTACTTGTATCTAATGCAGCACTACCCCATTCTATAGCTAAAGCTCTAATTTTTCCAGTAGATTCCATCATACTACCAAAGAAAGCCTCTCCTCCTTCTCTGCCGGTACGAGCTAGCATACGAACACCCATTCTTTGTCCTGCGATCCAATCTTCTAAATGCATCATATACATTCTAATTAGTAGACCACCTATTACTTGTATAAGACCCCCCAATTTATCACTAAATACACTAGCTAAACTAGAAACGAAGTTTACACTTGATTGTAATATACCTTTTATCCCTTGATCCCATATCGTAGTTAATGTCTTAGCAAATGAGATTGTTACAGATAATAATGCCCCCGTAGTTGCAGTAATACTTCCTATTATAACAGCACCTACCCCGGAAACAATTCTAGAAGCCATACCTATATATGGGACTTTCCCGAGACCTCTTGCACCTTCTCCTGTTATTGCAAATTTTCCCATTGCAGTTGCTGGTCTACCAAATATTTTTTTAGACATGGCTTCTATTTTCATTGCCCTTTGTCGAACTCGGTACTGTTTTTCTAGTATATTTAATACTTTAGTTTCTCCTTCGTATCTTTCCCGTAATTTATTATTTACTTTCGTAACATCAGCTATATCTTTTTTTCTTATATCTATAGCTTTTTTAAGATTAATACTTCTATCTTTCATAATTTTATTTAATTCTGCTTCTGCTTTGAATGCTCTAGTATACATAGCCTCACTTGTCCCGGCTGCTTCTACTTTTGTTGCACCAAAAGCTTTGCTTGCCGCGGTAGATTCAACTATAGTTCTTTCTTTTTTACGTTGTTCTACAAATGTCTTTATTTCTTGAAATAGAGGATCTAATTCCGGCATCTTTTAGGGTCTCCTTATAAACTAATAGCTATACCATCTAAATGAGTCATTTTTTCATATTCTTCTTTTGGAATAAGTACTTTTCCATTTTTATCAAGTAATCCCTTATTTGGATCATAATGAGCATCTGCTTCTGTATAACCACCTGTTCCATCTTTTTCTACATAATCTTTTTTTCTATTTTGTGATATTCGATTTTTAATTTTTAGATATTCTTTAAAGACTTCTGGTTTTACAATACTACCAATTAATTCTGCTTGGGGTTCTAAACCTTCTTTCCAATTACGAGTAGTTTGTAATTTTAGCATATAAAAAGATATCATCCAATAATGCATTGGTATTTTTTGTATTTCATCTGCATATGGGTTCCATTTATTTTGAAGGCATACAAATAGCTTAATGAAGTTATTGTCGCCCACCAGCTCAATAAGCTCTTCCCAATCTTCCGGTGGACGACTTAGGAGTTTTTTAATTCAGAAAACCCCGCATTACGTCGTTCTTCTAGTTCAGTGTATTTTTCATATAGTGTATCTATAACTATAGGGGGCATTGCCCCTAAGTATTTAGATAATGCACGTCTAACTGCTATATGATATTGTTTTCTATCATTATTATAATCAGCTAGTTTAATATCTTCAAACCAATCATAAAGAGATACATCATTAATAGCATCAATAGAATATAATATTGTACCAAACATTAATGATACAAGTCGCCCAGATTGTGTACTTTGTAAATCACTTACTAATTCTAAAGAAAGTAATAAATCTTCTTGATCCAAACCTCGTAATGTCCATTTTTGACCAAATAATCTAAAATCTTCTTTATATTCTCCTTTTGCAATTAAAGATTTAAGAACTTCTTTAGGCGTTTGTGGTGTATTAGCAAATTTTTGTTTTTGAGCATTTTCAATATCTTGTTGGATTTTTTCTTCTATAGTTTGTAATTTTGGGGATACTTGCTGATCAATATCTTTTGCTATTTGAGCTCTTTGATTTTTGTTTGGCAAATCTTCCAATTTATGAACATCAGGGATATCATTGTTCTCTGTAGGGAGTATGGGAGTTTGATGTAAAGGTATTTGATTTAGAGTTGGATCTACTTGTGTTGGTGTTGGTATTTTACCTGTAAGAAAATCATCTTTCTCCAATTGCACATTTGGTACACCCTGTGTACTTGGTGTTCTTTGATTCATTTTTTATCTCCTTCATCTTAAATTATAAAATAATTAATTTTTATGGTATATTTCCTACTTGTACCTCGCCTTGGGAAGTGTAGAAAGGTCTGATTCTTGATGCTTTAAGTTCGCCTTCTTCTAAAATAGGTTCATTTGTATCTGCATCAGGGATAGTTTCGCCTATTTTAGTAAACCAACATTCTTCAAATTTTCTTCCAAATACTACTTGTCCAGTAGCAGGAGAGATGTACATTTGATATACTTCTACAGGTCTTACTTGTTGTATTAAAGTTACATATTGATTAACTGCTTGTACATCATTTACAACAGAGTTATCTACTGGTAACACATCTCCATCTTCTGTACCGGCAGCATTAATTCTCATAAGTGCTGCTAATAGATTAGATGTATATAGGGCATATCTTTTAAGTGTCAATGTTATAACATCTATTTTACCGGGGATTATTTCCACAGGTTCACCTGGCCAATATGTAGTTTGACCAAATATATTATTTTCTAAAGTTGCAGCTCCATCAAATGTACCATCTGGATAAGGTTCCATTTGATGTAATGCTTTAACATCACGATCTGCATCCCAGCCAAATTCATGAATATATCCAATAGCAAATTTTTGAGGACCTACCCTCATTGCCATAGTTATAGATTGTATTGCTGCTTTTGGGATAGACTCATTGACGAATCTATTATTAAGTGGAAGTACTCGATTTGCAAGAGCCATTTATTTACTCCTTATATTATAATTCTAAAGCAAACTCACCTTCGGTATATTTATGTGTGTACACAGAAACATAAGAATAAAATAATTTAACTGTGTCACCTCTTGTGGGGTGCATTGATGCTTTTAGAGTTCTTATCGATTCAATATAATTATTTGCTTTATATGTGTTAAATAAAGTTCTAAGATAATCTTCTATTACGCCTATATAATTTGGTCTGTTTTTAATAAGAGAACCTTTGAAAGTTCTATCCATTTGAATAGCTACATCTTGCGCGATATAATCTTTTGCTGTTATGATATTAGTATTATTTCGTTCAACTGTAGAATTATCTGTTGTTAAATCATCTACAACACGCATGCCTCCTAAAGTAGGAGCTACTAAATAAAGACTACTTGAACCACAAAGAGTTAATTGATATTCAGAATAATAATCATCATAATCTTCATCATATAGCTCTAATCCTGGTACTATTTTATTAAGTAATGTAGTAGTAGGTTGTATAAAAGAATCTCTGTATGCAGCTATTGCTGCAGCAATAAAAGGACCTTCTACAACAGTAACTCTTTCTTCATTGGTATCAGGATCATTGTAATAATATTTAGCTCGAGTAGCATTTATAAATGCGACTCTTTCATGTCTTAAGGCAACAGCTTTGCCTCTTAGTGAATTAATATTATTATCATCTCCTACAGGAGTATTTATTAATGCTCCCATGTAAGTTACTCTATACCTACCATTCTGAGATAGACTTCTTTCTATCACATGTGATCTTACTGCTGCTTGTATTGTTGCATTTGAAGTTAAAGCAATCGGTGTTTGTACATTTCTATATTTAATAAGATCTATTGCATTTTGATAATCTGTTAATGTTTCTGTATTAGGAACTTGTACTATTGCTATAGCTGGGATATTATAAAATC
>Ga0180433_10008763_pt1 | contig 12524 bp, 7 predicted proteins | sample SS_ome_8_FD_132980 | JGI IMG/M metagenome (GOLD analysis project Ga0180433, IMG submission 132980) | Hypersaline lake sediment archaeal communities from the Salton Sea, California, USA - SS_1_D_1 metaG | ecosystem: Environmental > Aquatic > Non-marine Saline and Alkaline > Hypersaline > Sediment... | reverse complement strand
TCGAGCTGGACGAGCAGATCCTGAATCTGGAGAAGACGCTGAGAGAGTGATTTTGAATGCTCTCAGTCTGTTGCATCACTCCTCAACCACATGAGGGGAGCTACTTTGTGTATTTCTGCACAAAGTATTAATACTCGGAGGTATAATTTTACTAACCCGGAGCTATCTGAAAAATAGCTCTTTTTTAATACCTCCAAACAGACTGAAATGTGGTATAATATTATGAACCAAATCCTAAAAACCAAGTCAGCAGCAGGGATGACGAAATTGTCTGGGATACCTAAAACCCATCAGCGACTGAGGAAGCCTGATGGGGTGGGCCTCCAAGAGTTATGCAACACTCTGGATCTACATAACTCAACAGGATTTTCCCTTGACAACCTTTCATGACCAGTGTATAATATATTTGTGTATAGCTTTCTAACTGTCTAAGCACCATGCTCACGAAAAGTAACTTTGAAGGGGATAACAATGACGTTGAAATTCCCCCCAGGTTGATGAGATACCCCTGTTGGTGAAACTGGTCTCCGCGGGTGAGCAGGATATTCTCCCTGTGTCAACCGCTGGACTAAGTTCTGTTTGCCGCAGGGGTGTTGTTTTCTTTATCATCAAGCGGTACAAACGTGTTTGAACGGAGGAGAGGGGAGGCTAAATCATGGCCAAAGTAGTAGGGAACCCCTATATAGCCGGTCCTCCCATCGCCGGCGATGTGGGCTTCTACGGGCGGGAAGACATCTTCCGTTTCGTGCGGGACACCTTTTCCTCGCCCGCTCAAAATGTGATTGTGCTCTATGGCCAGCGGCGCATCGGCAAGACCTCTATTCTCTACCAACTGCAAAAACCCTCTAATCTGCCGTCCGGTTTCCATCCCGTCTATCTCGATCTCCAGGGCCTGGCCGAGTGGCACCTCGATGAAGTGCTTTACAGATTAGCCCAGGAAATCGCCAAATCGCTAAATATCCCTACCCCTTCACAGTCTGAATTCAGGATTGGGGATGGGGATTACTTCTATGACCAGTTCTTACCCCAGGTCTACGAGGCCATGGGAGAGCAACAGTTACTCCTTCTGTTCGATGAGTTTGAGGTATTGAGCGAAAAGCCCCGAAATGATGTAGCCATTCAGACCTTCTTCCCCTATCTGCAAAAGAGAATGATGAGCGAGCAACAAGTGGCCTTTATTTTTGCCGTTGGCCGCCGCCTCGATGAGCTCAGCGACCCCCTCCAGGCAACTTTCAAAGCTGCGCGCACCAAGTTCGTATCTTTCCTAAGAGAAGACGATGCCAGACAACTTATCACCGGGTTGGCGTCAGGCGTAGTCAAATACGATGAAGAAGCCATTGAACAAATCATCTCCCTCACCGCCTGCCATCCCTATCTGACCCAACTGGTGTGCTACGAATTGGTTGATTATCTTATCGAAAGGGACAAGGGCCGCGCGACAGCCGAGGATGTGAATGCTGTAATTGATAACGCCATTGAAAGTGGCAGCGCGGCCCTGGCTTGGCTTTGGGATGGATTGCCTCGTGCCGAGCGGTTTTTCCTCTCTGCCGTAGCCCACGTCACCGACGAGGGGGGAATGGCTACTCAATATGGAATTAGAGACATCCTTCAACAGTACCGGGTACAACTGCTGGGACCAGAGCTGACCCGCGCTCCGGATGCGCTGATCACCAAATGGGGGTGGCTCAAGCCAACAAAAGAGGGCTACAAGTTTGTCGTAGAACTGCTACGGCGATGGATTATTAAAGAGCATTCTCTGGAAGAGGCCAAGCGGGAACTGGAACTGGTCAGTCCCAGGGCTTCTCTTCTGTATGAGGCCGCTCGTAGAGCCCATGAAGAGAACGATCTGGATACAGCTATCCGTCATTACAAGGATGCTTTGGGTGCCAACCCTTACCATTCAGGAGCGCAACTGGGCCTGGCCCAGGTTCTGTTTGAGCAGGGCAGGGTAGTGGAGGCGATCACGGAGTATGAAAAAGCCTATTCTCTCGACGAAACGAGTGCTCGAGATGGGTTGGTTAAGGCTCGGGCGACCCTGGCGCAATCGCTGGAGAAAGCAGGCAAAATTGACCAGGCAATACAGGAATACGACAACATATTAGCGATAGCGCCAAAAGATGAAAATGCTCGGGAGTGGGCAGCAAGCATTTGGATAAGGCGAGGCAACAGGTATTTTGAGGAAGGCAATTATCAAGAAGCATTAGAGGCATATGATCGTGCTAAAGAGATACAGCCAAACAAAAAGGAGGCAGTAGAAAAAAGCCTTCAGCGCATAGCAATGGCCACCGAATATACCAGTGCTATGCGGGCCCATAAAGCCAAAGATTGGATTGCGGCAGAGGAAAAGTGGAGCAAACTATACAAAAAAGACCGGGACTACAGGGATAGAGATGACAAAGGCGAAAAGGTCGCGATTCTCCTGGCGGAAGTGATTGAGAAGCGCGAAGGTGTTTCCAAACCCCAGCGAACCCCTTCTCTCGTCCCCTCAATTCTGGCGCTTGGCTCGCTCATGCTGAGTCTTTACCTTGGATTCTACGCAATTCGGACCACCGGGGCGTTATGGCCACCCATTGTTCCTCCGACCCCCACGCCAATCGTCGTGGCTTCCAGCCCTACGATCATAGTAGCAGTAGTAACGCCCACGCCAGAGCCAACAACGCCCACGCCAGCACATGCAGAAGAGCCAACCCAAATTCCGACACCAACGCCGATTCCTGCGACAACCACACCCACAAACACGCCGACGCCCGAATTGATCCCTACGGAAACGATAACACTGACGCCCACGTCTACTTTCACATCAACGCCCAAGCCTATTCCTACTCCCATACCAACGCCGACAGCAACTCCAACCCCAAGCCTGAGAAGCGAAGTCTGGGATGTGGACATCAATCCACAAAATAGCAAGATAATACATGTAGTTTCAAAAGATATGGGAGTTTATAAAACTACGGATGGTGGCAATAGCTGGAGACAAATTCTATCGCAAAGCAATATCACCAGCCTGACCATTGATCCATCGAACCCCCTGACCTTGTATGTAGCCACCCAGGACGGAGTCCTGAAGTCCACCGACAGTGAAACTACCTGGGAATGGATTGCTACTGTAAAAGGCAATCTGCCTGAGCCAGCGCATGTGCTGGCGATCGCCTCAGGCGATAACCAAATCATCTACGCGGGGACAGAGGGAGGGGTCTACAGAAGTTCTGATGGCGGGTGGACTTGGGAAGAGAGAAATAAACGCATGAGAGCCACAGCCATCTACAGCTTGGTGATCGGTTCTAACGATGGCCAATTGGTCTATGCTACTGGCAAAGGCGCTGAGGTTTGGAAATCAGAGGACGGCGGAAGTTCCCCTTGGGAGAGGTTATCTTGTGACTACTTCAGAGAAGGCATCTATACCTTGGCTCTACATCCTGACGATAACCGATGCATTTATGCCGGAACGGATAGATCCCTACTGATGAGCACCAATGGCGGTCGTGACTGGCTATTGAGAGATGGGGGACTAAAACATCCAGAAATCGAACTAAAGATATCTGCTCTGGCTATTGACCGCCGCAATCCTGACATCATCTATGCTGGCACTGGCTTCAGAAGCAATTATGATGGACATGGCATCTACAAAAGTACCAACGGTGGCCTGAGCTGGGAGCCCATTAACAATGGCCTGCCCGTTGACGATATGTACCTGGGAGGCTACTATATACAGGCTATAGCCATTGACCCCTACGATAGCCAAACCATCTACGCCGGGGGCTTCAGTGGTCTTTACAAGTCCACAGACGGTGGCGCATCTTGGAATCAAAAGTGAGTTTATATATACAGTAGAGAGATGAGGGGCGATTCATGATGGAGCGTATACAAAGAAACCCTTTCATTTGCGGTGGCCCTGTTCCTCCATCATATTTTGTAGGACGGGGGCGGGAAGTGAGGACGATCTTTGATCAGATTGCCAGCCCCGCACGAGGCTGTGTGGCTATCAGTGGCGGCCGCCGGATGGGTAAGACTTCACTGCTACAATACGTCTGCGATTCCAACGTTATTCACAGTTGGGGTTTGTTGCCAGATGAGTATTTCTTCGTCTACCTTGATTGTCCTGCCATCGGCAGCTTCACCCCTTCCGGCTTCTGGCAGCGAATACTCACACTCTTGCTGCGACAAACTAGAGACTCGTCACTAACCTCACTGGCAGAGACAATCCAGACTGCTCTAGGAAAAGAAACTATCAGACAAACCGATTTCGAGATCGTCCTAGATGAAATTCACAGAACAGGACGAGCATTGGCCCTTTTGCTCGACGAATTCGAGTGGGTGATTGACCCTAGAGATGAAGACGCCACGCGCGTTTTCCTTTCCGGCTTAAGAACCCTCACTACCCGACGACCAAGAGTCTTCTCGCTGGTGGTTGCCACCCGTGAGGAACTGAAGAGACTATGCCAAACAATAAAGTTCACTACCTCACCCTTCTACAACAATTTCTTATTTCGGCATCTCAAACCTCTTCCCGAGAAGGAAATTAACCAACTGCTCGAGAAAACTCTAGAAGGGACAGGTATAGAATTCGGCCCAGAGGAGCGCAAGTGCATCCGTGCGCTGGGAGGGACTCATCCCTATCTGGTTCAACTAGCAGGAGCGCTGATCTTTGACGCCCGAGCCCAAGGCCTGGAGGTAGCCCATTGCTTAGAATTGATCACCACTGAATTCGAAGAGCAAGCCCAATATCACTTTGCCGAGGTTTGGAGAGACTCTGGACAGCAAGAGAAGATGCTGTTGATAATGTTTGCTTTGCGCGGCTTGGCGACAAGGGAGAAGGAGCGAAGCTATGATGTGGAAATCCTACAGCACATTTTGGGGCGACATGAACGTCCGCTGACATCCCTAGTCAAACAAGGACTGATCACCGGGGCTAGACCAACGGCAACTCTTTCTCCATCTATGTTCGAATCATGGGTGCTGAGAGAAATAAGAAGCTGTGATGAGAAAGAATTCGCTGAGTACGCGTCGCTTATGTTCGACCTCCTGGAGAAGGAAGAGGCAGAATGTGCTGTTAGAGCCATGCGGCTGGCCAGTGGTAGGAAAAGTGCTAAGCTAGAATCTGCCAGAAATAGAATAGGACGTTATGAGATTGTTGAGGAACTTGGGCGTGGGGCCATGGGCGTAGTATATAAAGCCTTCGATCCGAACATTGATCGTTGGGTTGCTCTCAAAGTCACACATTTTGGCCCGGATGCACAATCTGAGGAATTGAAAAGGCGTTTTAAGCGAGAAGCTATATCTGCAGGTCGATTGAAACATCCAAACATAGTTGCTGTCCACGATGCCGACGAGTACAGAGGCGAGCCATTCATCGTCGTGGAATACCTGGAAGGCCCTACCTTAGCACAAGTGATCGAAAACGAGTCCCCCCTGACTTTGGAGCGGGTGATCGGCATCGTCAGCCAAATTGGCGCCGCACTAGACTACGCCCACCAGCACGGAGTGGTACACAGGGATATCAAGCCCTTGAATATTTTTCTGCTGGAAAATGAACAGGTGAAAGTCGCTGATTTCGGCTTGGCCAAGCTAATCTCTGCATCGGACCTAACTCAGAATGGACAGATCCACGGAACTTTCGGCTACACATCGCCCGAGCAGATATTGGGCCATGAAATCGACGGCCGTTCTGACATCTTCTCTTTGGGCATAGTTACCTATGAGATACTAACCGGTAGGAAACCATTTGAAGAAGAAAACGTCCATTTTATAATCAGTAGGACGTTAGATGAGCAACCTTTGGCCTTTGCAGCCTTGGATTCTGAATTACTTCCAGACGTCAAGGAGGTTCTCCTCAAAGCAACGGCCAAAGATATCAATGAACGGTATCAGACGTGTGCCGAACTGAGAGACAGCCTGAAGACCATCGCCCAGAAACTTGGGAAGAACAAAAGGAGTTCTGTCTTCATCAGCTATTCTAGTGCGGATAACGACTTTGCTGAGAAATTGGCTTCTGATCTCCGGGCCTCTGGAATAGGGGTCTGGTTTGACAAATGGGAGATAAAGGTCGGGGATTCGATCATACAGAATATTAACGATGGAATACACGACAACGATTACCTTGCGATAGTGCTTTCACCAACCTCGGTCCGGTCACGTTGGGTAAGAAAAGAGCTGAATGCTGCTTTGATGAAAGAACTGGAAGAAAGTCGCTCGGTGGTCGTATTACCCATCTTGTGCAAGGACTGCGACATTCCTTCAATCCTTGCAGGCAAACATTACGCTGACTTCCGCGACGATTATGAACGCGGACTGAAGGAGATTCTAGCAGTTCTTGCGCCAGAATGAACACACTGGGCAAAAGTGACACTTTGGCTTCATCGGCTAGCCTCTTCGGGCTACCCTTGAGCAGATGGGTTGGAACTCAAATTGAGGTGCCAACCTCGCCCCTGCTTGGGGCGACTACAATTAGCAGAGACAGCCGACTCGTCCCACACTATCCGCAGGGCTTTGAAGTTCTTCCGCTGTGCGAGCCCGTCAACGATTTACCTTGACAACTTACCTTACATTTTGTATATTGTTTATGTAAACCAAAACCATGAGATACCCCTGACTGTTGAATTTGGTTTCTGTAGTCGAGCAGAGGACGATGAAGAAGACCTCCAACACGCATGAACAGAGAAGAGGCTAAATCATGATCAAAGTAGGGAACCCCTATATAGTCGGCCCTCCCATCTCTGGCGATGTGGGTTTCTACGGGCGGGAAGATATCTTCCGTTTCGTGCGGGACACTTTCTCCTCGCCTGCTCAAAACGTGATTGTGCTCTACGGCCAGCGGCGCATCGGCAAGACCTCCATTCTCTATCAGCTACAGAAACCCTCTAATCTGCCGCCCGGCTTCCATCCCGTCTACTTCGACCTTGAAGGACTGGCTGATCGGAGCCTCGACGAAGTGCTCCACAGATTAGCCCAGGAGATTGCCATATCGCTGGACATCTCTGTCCCTCCACAGTCTGAATTCGAGATCAAAGATGGTGACTACTTCCATGACCAGTTCCTGCCCCAAGTCTACAGCACTCTGGGAGAGGAACGATTGCTTCTCTTATTCGACGAGTTTGAGATATTGAGCAAAGAACCCCGAGGTGATGTGGCCATTCAGACCTTCTTCCCCTACCTGCAAAAGAGAATTATGAGCGAGCAGCGGTTGGCCTTCATCTTCGCCGTGGGCCGCCGCCTCGATGAACTCAGCGACGCACTTCGCTCCACGTTCAAAGCAGCGCTTGCTAGATCCGTGTCCTTCCTGAGAGAAGAGGATGCCAGACGACTTATCACCGAACCGGCCTCAAGTGTCGTTGAATATGAGGGTAGAGCCATTAAACGCATCATCTCCCTCACTGGCTGCCATCCCTATCTGACCCAACTTGTATGTTATGTGCTAGTTGACTACTTCGCCAAAAAGGGTAAGAGCCACGCCACAGCCAACGATGTGGAGGCCGTGATTGATAACGCCATCGAAAGCGGCAAAGGGGGGCTGGCCTGGCTTTGGGATGGATTGCCCCCAGCCGAGCGTTTTTTCCTCTCTGCGGTAGCGCACGTTACCGACGAAGGTGGGATGGCCACTCAAGAGGAGATCAGAGATATCCTTCAGCAATACGGTGTGCAACTACTGGGCCCAGAGCTGACCCGTGCCCCGGATACGCTTATCACCAAATGGGGCTGGCTCAAGCCAACAAAAGAGGGGTACAAGTTTGTTGTGGAATTGCTACGGCGATGGATCATCAAAGAACACTCTCTGGAAGAAGCAAAGCGAGAACTGGAATTGGTAAGTCCTAGAGCCTCACTTTTATATGAAGTTGCTCGTAGCGCCCATCTAGTAGATAACGATCTAGATGCAGCCATTCACTACTACGGAGAAGCTTTGGCTATCAACCCCTACCATGTAGGAGCGCAACTGGGTCTAGCTCAGGCGCTGTTTGAGCAGGGCAGGGTAGTAGAGGCGATCACGGAGTATGAAAAAGCCTATTCTCTTGACAAAGCAAGCGCTCGAGATGGGTTGATTGAGGCGCGGTTGGCCTTGGCAGAATCGCTGGAGAGAGAAGGTGAAATCGTTCAGGCTATCCGGGAGTATGAGGATTTTATCTTGCCCATAGCGCCGGATGAGGAAAACGTACGAGAGCGGGCGGCAAGCATCTGGCTAAGGCAAGGTGATAAGCACTTGAAGGAAGGCCACTTTGACGAAGCGGCACAGGCCTATGACAGGGTGCAAGGAATACAACCAGGTAAGAAAAAGGAACTGGATCAGAAACGCTGTCAACTGGATCAGAAACGCCATCAAGTGGAATTGACTATGGGCTATGCCAATGCCATGCAGGCCCACAAAGCCAAAGAGTGGGCTACAGCAACAAAAGAGTGGGGTAAACTATACAATATAGATCCGAGCTACAGAGGCAAAGATGGCAGAGGCGAGAAAGTTGCCATCCTGCTGGCGGAAGCTATTGAGAGGCGCGAAGGTGTTTTCAAATCCCCGCAAATCACTTTTCTAGCCCCCTCAATTCTGGCGATTGTCTTGCTCATGCTGAGTTTTTACCTTGGATTCTACGCAATTCGGACCACTGGTGCATTATGGCCACCCATTGTCCCCCCGACCCCCACGCCAATCTTCGTGGCTGCCAGCCCTACGATAATAGTAGCAGTGGTGACAGCTACGCCGGAGCCAGCTCCTCCAACTCCAACACCAACAGAAGAGCTAACTCCAATTCCACCAACGTCAACTCCTACAGCCACTCCCACCCCGCTCCCCACTCCTGCAGCCACGACTACACCGACACCCACATCCACTCCTACTCCGATACCGATAGCGAGTCCAACTCTACCAAAGCCTTTAGGAAACGTCGAAGTCTGGGATGTCGACATCAACCCACAGAACACTCAAGAAATATATGCCGTTGTCAAAGGACAAGGAATATACAGGACAACAGACGGCGGTCATCGCTGGAAACGGGTCTTGTCGCAAAGAAATGTCACCAGTCTGACCATCGATCCGGCGAATCCTTGGACTTTGTACGCAGCTATCCAAGAAGGCATCCTGAAATCAACTGACGGTGGAACTACATGGGAGTTGATTGCTATAGTAAGGGACCATCTGCCTAAGCCAGTGAGTGTGTTAGCTGTCGCCCCAGCCAACAACCAAATCGTCTACGCCGGAACGGATGGAGGGGTCTACAGAAGCTCCGATGGCGGGCGGACATGGGAAGCAAGAAACAAAACCATGGGAGACACACCTATCTACAGTCTAGCGATAGGTTCCTACGATGGCCAATTGGTGTACGCCGCTGGCAAAAGTGCAGAGGTCTGGAAATCGCTTGACGGTGGAAGTTCTCCCTGGGAGAGGTTATCTTGCGATTACTTCAAAGAAGGCATCTATACCCTAGCTCTGCATCCCAGCAACAACCAAGTGATCTATGCTGGGGCCGACAATTCCACTCTAGCTATGAGCATCAATGGCGGTCACGACTGGCTTTTGAGAAATGGGGGACTTGAACATGCTTCGTTCTTCTTGAAAATCTCCACCCTGGCTATTGATCCCCGCAATCCAGACATCATGTATGCTGGTACTGGTTTCAGGAGTAACTACGATGGACATGGGATCTATAAAAGCACGGACGGTGGCCTGAGCTGGAGGCCTATCAACTATGGATTGCCAGTTGATTCCATGTATCTGGGAGGCTATTATATACAGGCCATAGCCATTGACCCCCACGATAGCCAAACCATCTGCATCGGCGGCTTCAGTGGACTATACAAGTCCACCGATAGCGGCGCATCTTGGAACCAGATGTGAATTTACAAGACGAGGTAGTGAGTAACTCGCGATGGAACACATTTCAGGAAACCCTTTCATCTACGGTGGCCCTGTTCCTCCATCCTACTTCATAGGGCGAGAGGATGAGGTAAGATTGACCTTCGATCAAGTTGCCAGTCCCGCACGAGGTAGCGTGGCCATCAGTGGAGACCGCCGCATCGGCAAGACTTCGCTGCTGCAATATGTCTGCGACCCTACTATCATTGAAAACTGGGGGCTGTCGTTAGAGGAGTATCTCTTCGTTTACCTAGATTGCCCTACTATCGGCAGATTCACCCCCTCACGCTTCTGGCAGCGAATACTCACGCTTCTGCTGCGCCAGGTTCGAGAAACCTCGCCGACCTCATTGGTGGAAACAATCGAAGACGTTCTGGAGGGAGAAACGATCACGAACACCGATTTTGAGATTATACTGGACGAAATTTACAAAACGGGACGAGTGCTGGCGCTTTTGCTCGACGAGTTCGAGTGGGTGATTGACCCTGAAGATGAGCGCACCACGCGCGTTTTCCTATCTGGGCTGAGAGCCCTCACTGCCCGACGGCCGAGGATGCTCTCACTGATAGTTGCCACACGCGAGGAACTAACGATACTGTGTCGTCTAATAAAGTTCAGTACATCGCCATTCTATAACAACTTCGTCTTCAAGCGCCTCAGACCGTTTACAAAAGAAGAGGTCAACCAACTCATTGATACATACCTCAAGGACAGTGATATTGCGTTCACTAATCGAGATAAGGAATTTGTCTATGAAGTTTCTGGCGGACATCCCTATTGGGCGCAACATGCTTGCTATGAACTATTCGAGCGGTATCTGGAAGAGGGCAGGGAGAAATCTTGAAAGGTCACACCACAGTTGCTGGACAAGTTTGACCATGAAAATATACTGTTGAAGTAAGAGCAAAACGGATTCATCATTGGTCTTCGGGAGAAATACCGGGAGGAGCATAGTGGCTTGGAGAGAAAGGGGAAGCAAAGAAGATCCCTACGATGCCATCAGGCGAAAGCTTGCAGAGGAAAGAAAAAGACAGCAGGAAGGGGATTGGTACGAGGAGATAACTGAACGGGAGAAAGGTCGGTATCAGGAACTGGACAAGCTTCTGGCCGTCGCCTTGACCGTCTCCTTCCTAGCCACCAGCCTGAGCACAGGTCTGGGACTCTTGTTGCAATTGGATTTCCTTTTCTGGCCTTCGTTGATGTTCCTTGGGATTTTTGTCGCATCCTTTACCTGGTTCGCTTTCAGGCAAAAGACGAGGTAGAGCTATGGACGAGATAGACTACCTGCTCCGCTCCAGGCTGGAACGGAGGGTCATCGCTCTGGAGGCTGACAGCCCCCTAGAGATACAGGTGGTCGCACCACCAAGGGTCAAACCTACATTAGCTGATCGGCTGTTGACAATGTGTCTTGCGCTGTGGCAGGATCGCTTACTGCTCTTCCTGTTCGTCGCCGCAGTAACGATGGTCGCTGTGACGTGGGTATTATGGGCCTACTACGTCCGCTTTCAGAGAGTGGATGAGGTCCAACATGGTCAGGCCGGTCTGGACTTCGCCGTTCGATGCTCTCCCTGGCTGGTAGTCGGTGATGAAGAACCCTTCACTGTTACTCTGGTCAACAATGGCAATGTACCCCTCACCCAAGTTAAAGCCTACCTGGTCTTCACCAGCAACTTGCCTGTCTGCACTACTGCGGATGGTAGCAACTGCGCCGAGTTTGACCAATTGGCAGTCAATGAACGCAAGACACGCACTATCAAATTGCTATTAGACAGGCGGACGGCAAGAGAAGCCCAGGCTGAGCTCAAAGTCGTGAGCAAGGAATCGGGAGAAATCTCACTGGGATCCTACGATTTCGACATCCCGCTCATCCCCCATCTTAAAAGCAGCCTCAGACGGGTTATGAGCAGTCTTAACCTGGCTCTTCTCCCCCTACTTGGCTGGCTGCTCAGGGGAACCCTAAAAGGTGTTTTACCTCAGGGATAGGAACCCCATTATCGGCGGATGTGTCCTGAACCACACGGAAGATGCCCCATGGCCCTCTTCACGCCCCCACATCCGATTGGACAAATCCGCCAAAATGGTGTATCATACCTTCCGAAGTTTCACCGAAAGGAGGAAAAAGATTGGCCACTCATAGATCGGCTCTGAAACGGATCAGGAGCTCGGAGAAGAAGAGAAAACGCAATCAGATTTTCCGCTCGGCGGCTCGTACCCAGGTTAAAAAAGCCCGCCAGCTCATCACAAAGCAAGGCCGGACCGAGGAGTCCGAAGCCGCCGTGCGTCAGGCGATCAGCGCCCTGGACAAGGCGGCCCAGAAAGGCGTCATCCACAAGAACAACGCTGCCCGCCGCAAGTCTCGCCTCATGAAAATGCTGAATCAGGAAAGCGGGTACTGAACCGAATCCAACCTTAAAATTTTCGCCATTCGCTGAAAACCCCCTTGACATTAGAACGTATGTTCTAGTATAATATAGCTAGAGCATATTTATTGCCCGAAGTTTGGTGGGGAGTAGAAGAAGTGAGAAACGCCCTCACCCCCCGCCCTCTATCGGGCCTGTCAAGGGGGTTTTGCTATGCATGATCGTGATAGGTCAGCGAATGGACTGTGTGAATATCGGAGTGTGGCTGCCGATGGACGTATCGTCTGCGCCAAGATCACCTCGGGCGACAACGAGGTCTCGCCCAACCT
>Ga0180433_10008762_pt1 | contig 12525 bp, 10 predicted proteins | sample SS_ome_8_FD_132980 | JGI IMG/M metagenome (GOLD analysis project Ga0180433, IMG submission 132980) | Hypersaline lake sediment archaeal communities from the Salton Sea, California, USA - SS_1_D_1 metaG | ecosystem: Environmental > Aquatic > Non-marine Saline and Alkaline > Hypersaline >... | reverse complement strand
TCGGCAGAGGTGAAGCTATTGCCGGCGCTGCTCCACACCAAGACCTTATTGCCCTTGTGCACCATCTCCATGTCGGCCAACAGGGTCGGATTCACGGCACTGTCAAACTCAAACAGAATGGCTCCGATGGGGGCCGCACACTCTGTGCTGATGGTACCGTTGTACACGATCACGTTGGCAACCTCGGACGACGGGGTAACTTTTGGAATCTCGACTGCGTCGTGCAGGATGACTCTGATCAGGTAAACCAGGTCTGACAGGGTCAGGGTCCTGCCGTCAGCATTCACGTCGGTAGCACAGATCTGGTAAGCCATATCATAACGGAAGACAGAAGTACCCTCGACAAAGTAGCTGGCAAACAGCACAGCGTCGGCTACCTCGTAGGTGATGGTGTTCATGTTGATGTCTCCGCGCTTGCAGGCTCCAGGACCGGCAGCACAAACGTCCACACCGCCGCAGTTCTGTCCGCAGAGGCCCCACTGGAAGATCAGCTTGCCGTCTACCCGATCGGACGGATCATCGCAGATGTCCGCCACGAACTGGCAGCACAACATACTGGTGTAAAGAGTATCTCCGGTCAAGCTGGAGAAGGTGTTCTCTGGGCAGTTCCAGTCCTCAACTAAGCAGCCGGTCTCCGGATCGATGGTGCCTTCCCACTCAAAGCAGACCGGAATCTTCAGGCCGCGCAGGTTCTCGTCGTTGTTGACCACGAAACACAGGTCCACCAGGGTCTCGTACACTCCCAGCGGGGTGATTGGGATGGGATCGCCGATGTTCTGGGTGCCGTCGGGCATGTCATACTGACCATACAGCAGGATCTTGTACTTGCAGCAGCCGCACAGCGGGCAGGGAAGCAGTCTGTAGACGAACTTCTCGAACCCTTCCATTGCCGGGCCGGGCTCGGCGCCGACAAAGGTCATGGAGGTGTAGTCGAACTCCACGGCGATCTCGAATCCGCCGAACGGGGTGGTGTTGTTGTCCAGCAGAATCGGCAGGCAGACATACTCTCCCGGATTCACGCACTCGGAATTCGGAATGAAGATGTTGCTGAAGCCGTAGGAGACCACCTGAACCACGTAGTCGCAGGTAGCGGTCGCACCGCACTCATCGGTAACCGTCAGGGTAACGGTGAAGTCGCCTTCCTCGCCAGCATCGGTATCCCACTCCACGTGGGAGCCCACGATGACCGGAGCATTGACCGGAGCCGGTAGGATGGCAGCCGTAACAACGGCACCCGGGCAGTCATCATCAAAGGTGAAGTCGGTGCTGACATGCTGAGAGCCGGCAGTCACGATTGCATTCTCCGGGCAGGAAATCGTCGGATCCGCATTGACCACGGTCACATCGAACGTGCAATCATCGGTGGCGCCGCAAACGTCGGTGGCGACCACGGTGTAACTGTGCACGCCCAGATCCCCACAGGTGTAAGTGAAGTCTATTGAGCCGTCGGCAGCAGCGTCACCAGAGAAGGTAACCGCATCGCCATTGGCATCGGTGGCAGTGGCCGTTCCCGAGAAGCCGTCGCAGTAAGTGACGGTAGCATTGCCCGGACAGGTTGCGACCGGAGCATCGTTGGTCAGGGTGATGTCGAAGGTGCAGACACCGTCAGCTCCCTGGCTGTCCGTAAAGGTTATCGTGACGGTACCACCAGCCTCACAGTGGTCAACTACGTCATAGGTGACCGTCCCAGAATAGCTACAACCGCCTGCGGTAAACGCGGGATCCAACGCAAAATTGGTCACGCCGGCTCCAGCGAAGGTGACTGACGCAGACGCAAGAGTGCTGGTGCCAGGGCAGTCGGGATCAAGCACAGAAAACGTGCCGGTCGCGCCAGACTCGTTCTGGCTGTGGCTCGCCGGGCCCGGGCAATCAGTCATCTCCGGGGGGAGGTTCGGAATGGTGTACAGGTCAAAGCAGACTTCCTCGGACGGGACATAATCGTCCCAGATCTTCGGGAAGTAGGTCACCGCATCCGACCTGGAGAAGGCCAAGCGGCCAGTCGGAGGCCAGAAGCAGGTGTCCATGCAGAGCAAGGTGCTGTCTTCGATGGTGAAGGTGATTGTCGCAGTCAGCACTCTGCTGCCACCCGGGAACCTCTGATCACCGGTGCCGGTCGGAACGATCGACATCCAGAAGTGCGTCCCGCCAGCCAGATCCAGAATCCTGGTATCCCACGGACGATCCGAGAAATCCTCGGAGTAGTTCATCATGAAGTTGGTGTAAGTCTCAGTGGCATTATCCGGCATGTGACGGAATATGCTGTTGTCGATCGTCGGGAAAGGATACAGGTCGGTGTTGTTCTTGGCCGCCGGTATCAGCGCGTTGGCGCCAGCATTGCTGGAGGTGAAGCACAGAGGAATAACGATACCAGCGATGGAGTCGATGGTCGGATCCGGGATGTCGTTGGTGACCCAGAAGTTGAACAGGACATCAGCCGGGTATCCGGTCTGGCCTGCGTCTCCCCATATCTCAAGATACAAGGTGTCGGCCACGCCGTTATCCTGGGCCTGTGCGATAGTGAAGCCGAATGCTACGAAGATCATCACTGCGAGAAGTAACAAGTTTCGCTTCATTTTGTTGCTCCTTACAAGTTCAATTGAAGGTTTTTGCTCCAGGCCTTGTTGGTGAGGTCAATCTCGAAACACATTCACCACAAAGCCTCTAACTCTAATTTCCCCCTCCTTCTCTAAAAGGTTACAAATCAGTTAGTAGCCTTTTGGTTTTGTCTCTCACCTCCTCATTTCAAAGAGTTTAGAGTTGAGCAAAAGTAATTGGTTCTACCCCTTCCTTACTTCACCTCCTTTCAAGCAAAGGTTAAAGGTTAAGGGTTAAAGATTAAAGCTCAAACACGCTTTCCACGTGCACAAGCAAACCTCTCACTCATCATTCCTTTCCAAATCCATGCCAGCATCCGGGCACGGGAGCCGGCCCGTCCCGGTAGAGATAGGTGACCAAATAGGTCACGTCTCCCACGTTGACATCACAGTCGCCGGTGGCGTCTCCCGCCTCGGGGATACAGGGCGGCGGCCCGTTCCGGTAAAGGAAGGTCACCAGGTAGGTGATGTCACCCACGTTGACCACGCTGTCCCCGTTGGCATCCCCGGGAACCGACCACCAGGCGGTCAGATCACCCTGGTGGTACCGGAAAGGAGCCACGTCTCCGTGGTTGTCCGACAGGAAGCTGTTTCCGCCGGGAGTCATGTAGAATGACACGTTGCGGTCGGTCGAGGTGTCGGAAATGCAGCCCACTTCCACCCAGAACCTGAAAATCGTCTGGTAGTTGGGGTTGGGCGGGATGGAAACGCTGTCGCCCACGCCGAATCCCACCACCTCGATCCAGTTGCACTCGGGCGAACTGACATCACCCGTGTCACCGTGACATTCCATCAAATTCCATTGGCTTGTCGGAGAACCTGCGGTGTCGATATGACAAAATCGCACCAGCAACTCAAGCACCCGTACGCTGTCGACTATGAAGCACGTGTCGCCGTGTGGCTCCGGGCCCGTACAGGTATCCTGCCACACCGTATCCGGAACTAATTCTGTGACTACACTGTCCGTAAAGAAGTTTATCAGATCAGAATTGCTGACCGTGATCATGAATTGAAATCCGTTGATCGGCATCGGATTCTTCAGTTGCACCTCCACGTCGACGACGCTGTTGGGGTAGGCGCTCCTGTAGTTTATGGCAACGTCGGCGCTGTCGGTCTGTGCGCAAATCCTGTCTGCTTCGAGTAAGAAGAAGATAAAGGCCAGGGCCAAGAGGATCACAACCGGCTTCAAGTCCTTAGGTCTCATTCCCCTCTCCTTGTCATAAAGGTTTGTGTCAAAGTCCTCTCCTAAACCTTTATCTACCGCCTCTCGTAAGGTTCTTCCTCCTTTCGACAATACTCAGCCAGCCAAAATAAGTCTCACCTTGTCTTTTTCAACTTCCCGCTTTGATTTGGTTTTCAGTTACAGCCCCAAACAGTCAGCGTCGCAGGTGTCCTGGTAATCTCGAATCTTTTGCAAAAGGCAGAAGCCAATCTCAGCTAAAGGCCGAGGTGAAGAATCCTGAAGTCCTCATGCGAATTCCTGGATTTTCAATTTGTCAGACCCGGTCGAGAGTGTTGGTTTCTTTCCTTTCTCAGCCACAATATATACTCCCATCATAACTTTGTCAACAGAAAAATTGCGTTTTTTTGAAAAAAGTTTGACCACGGGTATCACCTGACTTCAGTTAAGAGAACCGCCTTATTCCGGCGGAGTCGCGCTTGCGATCCTTTTGCGGGAGTTTGAAACGCAATTAACGTGCCAACCCACTGTCCTCGGTCTGGCGCGAACAAGGACCCCTCCGACAAGGCTGTCCGCGAGCCAAGCTCCACCAGTTGACACCTCTAACGCTACGGCATGCTTCATCTCAAAGGGAACCAACGAACAGCTGTCAGAGGGCTGGGCAGTCGCCAGATAATATACTGTGGATTAAAGAGTTACGAGTCAGGGCGATGGTGCTTGCCTCAAAAGCGGAGATTCCCGGCTGAGCCGTAAACGAATGCTATCAGATAGGTTAATCTTCCATTCTCCAGGGTTCGCTGGCAGACCGGTGCTGATCTGGAGTGAATTAGACACCGGCTCGCGGTGTGCAAGCCGATACCGAGGAACTGCAGGGGATTTCATCCTCCCGCACGAAAGGAGGAAAGGAGCGATTCCTCCAAGGGACGTACCCTAATCAACTCAAACTCCGACGGCGAGTCCAGCCACGTTCTCACCGAAACCTCTCCCGCTTCTTTTGCGTCGCTGTAACGAGCGCACACTCTTGCCGCCAAGAGTCTGTCTTCCTCGCCACTATTCCCCAGAAGGAGGACGTAGGTGCTCTTCTGCCCGTGTGCTGTGAATTTCGGCTCATCCGGCCGTGCCAGCCCCATCAGTTCTTCGTTCTCCCCCTTGTCTCTGCCGGCGATGATCTTGGCCCCGGAGGGAGTCCTGAAATGCCTGCCAACCTTAAGCAGGGTTATGTGCCTGTCGGAATCCTCGCCATGCTCGATGCTCTCCTTCAGCTTGCGGGCGAAGGCCGGATCGGTCAGAAGGCAACCTCCGGCGGGACCGGGAAAATAGTCGATCTGGTATCTTCTGGCCAAGGCCAACTGCGGTTTTCGAGATCTGCCCTGGATGTCTAAAAGCCTATTCCGGTCCACCAATCCTTCCTGCTCCATCACGGTCGGTTCCAGGAGTCTCGCAGAGAGAGGGCGCAGCACCCTGCCCTTGAGACCCGACTCTCTCTCGATCAAGTTCATGGCATCCCTTCGCTGAGACATGGGCCTTTCCCCCAGCACCTCGCCGGTGAAGACGAAAGCAGCGCCCTCCTCCTCCATGATCCTCTTGGCCTCCCGGAAGAGAAACACCCGACAGTCGATGCAGGGATTCATGTTTTTGCCATAGCCGTGCCTGGGATTCTTTACCATCTCCATATACTCTTGGCCGACGCGGATTTTCCTTAGTGGGACCTTCAGCTTATCGGAAGCTATTTGAGGGTGACGGGCATCCTCGCCGTCAGCGTGGCAGAAGGGGGTTTCCATGTTCACCGCGATGACCTGAAGGCCCAGATCCATCATCAGCTTCACCGCCAGAATGCTGTCCAGCCCTCCGGAGAGGAGAGCGATCGCCTTTGCTTTCTTCATTTGGTTTCTCTTTTAAGAACCATGCCCGCCCGATTCGGATGAACCGCCAAACCAGCCAGCGTGAACGCCCAGGGTTCTTCCTCAATTTTACGGTTTATGCCCTCCGCCGAACTGACCCGGCCTTGGTCTCACCCCTCGAGCCTCTATCTGACCCAGCCATCAAGGGTCATCCCATTCACGATAAAAAAGTCCTCCGTCACCACTTATCTATCTGAGAGGGGGGCAGGAACTCAGAGTAGAGTAAACGGGACGGAGGATAATTTCGAGTTGCCTCAACACCAATCTATTAAGATTGACGGCGAGCGCAACTCTTTTTTTCGATTTTTCACGCCAAGCGAGCACCTTGGCCTATTCTGCGAGGAGCGGATCGATTCTGGCCAAGGCCTGGGCGTCGTCCCACTCTCTGGTCCCGATCACCTTCCACCTGATCACCCCTTTCTTATCCACCAGAAACGTCGATGGTATGGACCGGGCCCAGTAACTGTTTGCCACGTCTCCCCGGGGATTCAGGAGCACCGGGAAGTTCATCTGGTATCTCTGGGCGAAGGAGGCCACTCTGTCCGGGGAGGTTCTGTCCACGCTTACCGCAAGGATCTCGAAACCTTTTTCTCGTCGCGACTGATAGAGCCTCACCAGAGAGGGGATCTCCCTCTTACAGGGACCGCACCAGGTGGCCCATATGTTCACCAGCACCACCTGCCCCTTAAGATCGCTAAGGCTATGGCTTTTTCCGGCCAAGTCCTGCAGAGTGAAATCGGGCGCCAAGAACCCCTCCTGAGGCGACTCCTTCAAGTCAGGTGTGGGAGGGACAGGCGACTTCTCACCCGGGTTAGATTCATCTCCCCCACATCCCGGAACCCCGGTGGTGAGCAACAGGAGGATCACAACAAGACAAGACCACAAGTGCGATCTTTTGGCTGACAAATGTTTTCTCCTATCTTCGACGTTTTTTCTCGGCGTCCACCGCTTAAAGATGCCGGACGTATGAAAAAGCCCCTCCTCCCTCAAGGAGCATAAGGGCTGTTTCAGCTCAAAGCCTCCGACCTAAAGTGTCACGCCTTGCCCTTCTCGGCCAGTTTATCCTTATTGATTACTCTTTTTCGCCGTGGCGCTCCCCCCTATCCCCTTCACCAGGGGTACGGTAAGCCTGAATTTCCCCTTTTCACCGTATCTGGCTTCCAGGGTGACCGACTTTCTGAACTGCTCCTCCTCCATATCCTTCTTCAACTCCACTCTGAGCTTGGCGGTCTTTCCGGGTTTCAGTTTGTCTCCTTTCAGCTCAACCTTCTTGAAGAAATCTGGAGGTACAGAAACTAGAGCCAATTCCATCACCTCGTCGGATACGTTTTCGATCTTGCTCTCCAGCCTGCGTACTCTTTTCTCGGGATCTCCGAAATCCAGGCTGGGGGGATCAGCCGCAAGCAAAAGCACCGAATCGCCCGGCTCCTTGGTCTCCGCCTTGAAGGCAATGCTGATACGGCCCAGGGTGGTGTCATTGGTGGTAACTCGAGCGCTCTTGTGCGCTCTGCTATTCGCCCCTCTTGAGGTATATATCAACTCGATCCATGTGCTGTCACCGGCAGCCAGCTCCGATTTCAAAAGTGGAGCTTTTGTGCACCCTCACCCGGGTTTCACGTTCTCTATCTTGAGAATGTCTTCACCCACGTTCTTCACCAGATAATAGTGGCTGATTACGCTCTGAGGCGGAGTGTAGCCGAAATCGAACGAGGTCTGGGGAATCAGAAGCTTGGGGCCTTCGGCTTGGGCCTGAAACGCGAAACTTCCCGCAAGATAGACCAGGAAGAGAAACAAAACCACCCTCACTGCTCTCTTCATCCTCTCCTCCATTCTAATTGCTTTTTATACGCAGCTCTGAATATGGCTTAAACGCCCCTCTGTGAACTTCATTACAAATAGTTTTACGGAAATTCGTTTGGGTTTTTTGAGTCTTTGAAGACATTTTCAAAAACATGACAAAGGGAGGTGGTTCCTTCCGGCGGGCCATCGACCCGACAAAGTCAATCCGCCAGAATCAGGGCACAGAAATGGCAGGCTTGCTCGGGGGATTTCACCACCTTCAGTCGGTAGCCCGAGTTTGCCAGTGTGGCGTACACGTCTATTCCGCAAGCTTCCATGGAAGGGCGCGCCAAGTCTTCGTACCTGCAAGGTCGTGAAAGGTCACAGGTTTTGCACAGATTGCATGGTCCGCAGGCCATGGCGAAAGCCTTGTGGTGACCATCCAGGAACATCTCCCGTTCCAGCCCCGCCATCTGCTTCCGCATCTTCCGGCGAAGGCCCCTTTCCCTGGCCTCTGGAGGAACATCGTAGACCAAGATCAAAGCCCTGGAGTAGAAATCCAGCATCCTTCGCGTATATTCCGGCGTGGGAGAGTAAGGCGGACAGGTAAGACAGGTACCGTAGGCGCCGCATCCGTACTGGCATTTCAGCCTCACCCATTCCTCAACAACCACATTCTCGGGATGGATCAGTTTGGCCCAACCGACTCCCAGCTTTTCGGCTTTTTTCAGATACTTTCTCATTTCTCCCGAGTCAGGGCCAGCAATCTGTGGTTCCGCCTTTAAGGGTGGACAAGCGCCGCTTCCGCATATCAAAAGCCTGCGACCACCGGATTCGGCTCTTTCTGAAAGTTCCCCGCATGGGGCGAGGTGAAATCCCGCGACTCATGTGGCCGCTATTTCCCGTGGCACTGGATGAACCGGGCTATCGACCGATCGTAGGTCCTCTCCACCTCATCCGGAAAGAAGCAGGCCGGCAGTTCCTTCATTCTCCAATGATACTCTATGCACTCGCAACAGATGCCCTTGCGGCTGCACGGCTCGTAGGTACAGTTGCAGCTTCTCAGATTCTTCTCTACGTTACAATCCCTTTTTGCCATCTGTCCTCCTTAAGTCCGGTCAAGTTGGCGACCGGGCCTGAACCACTTCAACCGGTATCGCCACAGCAGAAGTGAGAATACTATAACCACCAAAGCAAAGATTAGCAAGGCATTTTCCAGCCGAAACCGGTCCACCAGGCTTCCCAGAAAGGGAGCGAAAACTGCAAAGGCGGCGTTTCCCGCCATATGCTGAACCGACAGCATGGTGGCCCTTACCTGGGAAGGCGTGCGACGATTGATGTAGGTCTTCAGAATCGGCTCATGCAACGCGGTGGTCACCTGTTGAATCAGAACAAAGGAGACGGCCCACAGAGCCAGGAATCTGCTCATGAGCACAAATGACAAGACCACCAGGATGGGCATCGTAAGAAGTATCAGCTTCTCCCTCAGCAATCTCTCCATGCGGTCCGCCTGCCTGCTAACCAGCGCGGAAAAGAGATGAAAAGCTGCGAAGACGATTCCGAACAGAGAGAGAGGCATGCCGACCAGCTTCATGTAGGGCTGGTAGGTCCAGAATCCCAGACGGGTGGCTAAGAATATCACCGAGAAGAATAGAACGAACCAGAGGACTCTCTTGTCACCCAGCAGCAAGTTGAGGCTCTTCTGAATCTCGTGGTACGACTTCTTGCGGGCGCTCAAAGTCGACTCCTCGCCGCTTTTACCTTCCCCCGGCGGCTCGACCAAGGTCAGAGCGATCAAACCGGATGAGAATATCCCGACGGAGCTTGCCAGGTAAGGAAGGGACAGGTTGACTGTGGCCAGCAGCCCACCCAGGGGGGCGAAGATGGCAAAACCCAAATGCCTCATGCTGTTGGCGTTCCCCTCTATCCTCTGGTAGTCCTCGCTTTTCCCCAGATGCTTAAGGGTGTCATAGGCCAAGGCGGAATCCGCGCCGTAGGCAAAGGACATGGAGATGCCGGCCACGATCTCACCCAATATGAAAAGAAACAATGAATGCGAGAAGAAGATCAGAAGGTAGGCAAAGGAGTGGCAAAACGAGCCAAGAATCAGCGCATTCTTTCTGCCCGCCCGATCCGCCAGCGCGCCGGTCGGAACTTCAGAGAGAACCTTGGCGAAGTAGTAGATGCTCTGGAGGATCATGATCTGGGAGAAGGAGAGGCCCCTCTCCTGGTAGAACAGTACCAGTATGGCTATGTGGAAAAGGCTGAACTTGGTGAGACGGTACCAGTAGAACTTGCGGACGTTCTTCTCCATTTAGAAGGCCTTCACCGGAATCCCGCAACGCATCTCCGCCTTGGCGACGATCTGATTCAATCTGTCTTTACCGACCAGGACCAAGCCCTCGTCTGCAGAGGGCCGGTCAATGGAATAGATCTGCACCTCTTTGGGTTTGATTGAGCAGAGCCTTTCAATCCACCGCTCCACTTCACCCTCGGTGGTATTGTTCACCCTACCCTGGACGAAGACGCTCTGGATGATTATCTCGTCAAGCGCCTTCAGAGTCTCGACCACATCCTGAAACCGAACGCCCTGGCATGGGCGATTCAGCCTCTTGAAGGTCTCCTCGCTTCCCGCATCCAGCTTCATGATCCTCACGTCGACTCCATTCAGACCGGACATCACCCGTTTGTCGTCCACACAGGTGGAATTAGAAAGGATGGCGACCTTTGCCTGGGGGGCGTATTTGTCTCGAGCCTCCCGTGCTATTTCCACCATCTTGTCGAAGTCCGGATGCAAGGACGGTTCACCGTTACCCGAGAAGGTGAGGTAGTTTACGCCGTTTGGATTCAGCTTGAACCAGGCTTCAAGGGCATGCCTCACCTGTTCGGCTGAAGGGAGATCAGCCAGACAGGAGGAGACATCGCGTCTGTGCACCTTGGTCCAGCCGTAGTGACAATAAAGACAGTTGAAGCTGCATAGCTTGTAGCTGCCGGGCAGGAGGTTGATTCCCAGAGAAGATCCCAGTCGTCGCGAGTTGATCGGCCCGTAGAGGATTCCCTTCTTCAGTTCTAAGGTTCGCATACTCTGTCCCCATCTAGAAGATTGTGTCTGCAATCACCAATCTACATATACTCTTGATTTTGTCAATGGTTTCCGATTAACTCGACAGAAGCCCCCGAACCGTTCGCTCGGCTACGACAGAGCATGGGATTCCCCCCACAGTTTTGACTGAAGATTTTCAGTCAAGTGTACTTCGCATTGGCGGGGCACTGAAATCGCAAGTCTAACTAATTTTGATTCAATAAATTATAGATGGAAGGATCAGCGTCTGGTTTTGCAGGCGTGAGGCATCCTTTTTGCTGGGTTTTCAACTGGGGATATGGCGGATTTTCGAGCCAACTGATGCAGTCTGGATTAGAATCGGCAGAAGGATCCAGAGAATAGCCAGCGGATAAAGAGATTTCCCTTTTGACCTGTCCGCCTCAAGCGGGCCTGCCTGCCCCAAAAAGACAGGGGAGATTCAGATCTCCCCTGTTTGTTTTATCTTCTCCACGCCGAATCGAAGTCGATCTCTCAGATCAAACCCGTTCGCCAAGGACCGGAAGCCGTTAGCCCTTCGCCTTCCCTACGATCTTGAAGAAACGCCTCTTCCCCAACCGCACCAATTTCTCTCCGGCTATGAGGATTTTCAGATTCTCATCGGTGACTCTCTCATTATCTATGTAAAGCCCCCCCTGCCTAATCAGCCTTTTTACCTCGCTGGTGGATTTGGCGCAACCGGCTTCAACCAGATAGTGACCCACCCACATCTCGGCTTGATCATGCTCCAGATGCTTTACGGGTATCTCCTCGGGCAGTTCCTTCTTGGAGAATACCCGCTCAAACTCCTGGCGCGCTTTGTCGGCCTCCTCCTGGCCCCAGTACATCCTCACGATCTCCTTGGCCAATCTCTTCTTGAGGATCATGGGGTTGGTGTTCTTCTCCTCCAGTTCCTCTTTGATCCGCTTCAATTCAGTCGATCCGATGTCGGTGACCAGCTCAAAGTAATCATATATCATCTCATCCGAGATGGACATGATCTTGCCGAATATCTCACCCGGCGGCTCGGCCACACCGATGTAGTTGCCCAGTGATTTGGACATCCTCTGCTGCCCGTCGGTTCCCACCAGGACCGGCATGGTCAGAACCACCTGCGGCTTCTGCCCGTATATCTCCTGAATCTGTCTGCCGGCTAACAGGTTGAACTTCTGCTCGGTGGCCCCGATCTCCACGTCGGCCTTGATCATAACCGAGTCGTAGGCCTGCATCAAGGGATAGAAAAGCTCGTGTATGCTGATGGGGATTTGCTGTTTGTATCTGTTGGAGAAATCGTCCCGTTCCAACATGCGGGCCACGGTGAAGTTCGAGGCCAAGTGCATGATCTCCTGGAAGCTCATCTTACCGAACCATTCCCCGTTGAAATGGACCTCGGTCTTACTCTCATCCACCACCCTGAAGAACTGCTCCTGGTAAGTCTGCGCGTTCCTCCTTATCTCCTCCTCGGTAAGCTGGGGGCGGGTCTCGGAGCGCCCTGACGGATCTCCCACCATGCCGGTGTAATTCCCTATGATAAGGATAACCTGGTGCCCCAACTCCTGGAATTGCCTCAGCTTTCTTAAGCAGACCGTATGTCCCAGATGTATGTCCGGGGCGGTGGGATCAAAACCCTGCTTTATCCGGAGCGGCTTGTTCTCTGAAATGGAGAGTCTGAGCTTGTCCATTAGCTCCTCCTGAGGGATAATCTCCACGGTTCCCCGCCGGATGACTTTCAGTTGTTCGTCCAAGTTCAGCATCAAACCTCCGCTTAATAGTCCTTATGATCGGCTCAATCGGGTCTCCCTGAATAGAACCGAGCTTGGTTATTATAAATGTGCCTGTGTGCGAAAGCAAGTCCTTTTTGATTCGGGGCTGTGGAGACCAAATACAAATCATACACTTTTTAGAGAAACAGATAGGCAACGCCCGAGAGAGATAGCATTTTTGAGGATGCGATAAACCTCAAACTCTCAAGGAGGTTGCCTATGTTATTTG
>Ga0180433_10008759_pt1 | contig 12528 bp, 7 predicted proteins | sample SS_ome_8_FD_132980 | JGI IMG/M metagenome (GOLD analysis project Ga0180433, IMG submission 132980) | Hypersaline lake sediment archaeal communities from the Salton Sea, California, USA - SS_1_D_1 metaG | ecosystem: Environmental > Aquatic > Non-marine Saline and Alkaline > Hypersaline > Sediment... | reverse complement strand
CTGAGCACAATAGCTGTTTGGCATTGAGCAGATAGATACACAGCCGATATTAAACTCAATATTGATTTCACCTTTAAGCTATCAGCTATGAGCTATCTCCTATCAGCTAAGCCACACAGTGGCTTTCTTTCCTTGACAAATAAGCAAGATAGGAATAGCGTAGCCATAAAATAAGCTAAACCATTTGAGGGGGGATCTTGTTTTACAATTCCGACATAATGATTTTTCAAAAAGCTCCACTAAAGCAGAGTTAGTGGAGCTTTTTTTTCGTTTATTTTATTGAATAACACGTTGTGTTAACACAGAAAAATGAAACATAAGTCAAAAGCAGACTACGTTAATGACATATGAAGATGTGAGCCCAATAGTCAGTGATACCAATTGTCAATAATAAAATTATTTTAAAAGGAAGCCTCCTTGGATAAAAAAACACTCAGCGAACGAGACATCTGCACCAAGTTCGTGACCCCAGCGATCAATCAGGTGGGCTGGGATATCCAATCCCAGATCCGGGAGGAAGTCACCTTCACCGCTGGTCGGATCAAGGTTCGAGGCAAACTTGTTGCACGCGGAAAGGCGAAGCGGGCAGATTACATCCTTTACTACAAGCCGAACATACCCTTGGCCCTCGTTGAAGCGAAGGACAATAACCACAGCGTTGGCGATGGCATGCAGCAGGCCCTCGATTACAGCGCTACACTCGATATTCCCTTCGTATACAGCACGAACGGCGATGCATTTCTGGAACACGATCGAACAAAGAACACGGGGACAATAGAGCATGAATTGTCGCTAGAACAATTCCCTTCTCCTGCCGAACTTTGGCAGCGATATCGGCATGCAAAGAGCATATCTGAGCGCGAAGAGTCAGTTATCACCGAGGAATATCACTTTGATGCGAAAGGTAAAGAGCCCCGCTACTATCAGCGAATCGCCATTAACCGTGCTATTGAGGCTATAGCCAAGGGTCAGGACCGCATTTTGCTGGTCATGGCAACTGGAACCGGCAAGACCTACACTGCCTTTCAGATTATCTGGCGGCTCTGGAAAGCACGTGTCAAAAAACGAATTCTCTTCTTAGTGGACCGCAACTTTCTCGCAGACCAGACCCGCATCAATGATTTTAAGCCTTTCGGCGGGGCTATGACCAAGATCACCCACCGCACCATAGATAAATCCTATGAAATTTACCTTTCCCTTTATCAGGCCGTGACCGGAACAGAGGAGGAAATGAACATCTACAAGAAATTTTCTCGGGATTTTTTTGACCTGGTCATTGTGGATGAATGTCACCGGGGAAGTGCAGCTGAGGATTCTATGTGGCGGCAAATTCTAGAGTATTTCTCATCTGCAACCCAGATCGGTATGACTGCAACACCAAAGGAGACAAAATATGTCTCCAACATCGACTATTTTGGGAACCCGGTTTTCATGTACTCCCTGAGACAAGGCATTGAGGACGGATTCCTCGCGCCGTACAAGGTCATCCGTGTGGATATCGACAAAGACCTCACCGGCTGGAGGCCACCAAAGGGAAAACTTGATAAGCACGGGCTGGAAATTGAAGACCGTATTTATAACCAGAAAGACTATGATCGTATCCTGGTGCTCGAAAAGCGCACAGAGCTTGTAGCAAAACGCATCACGGAATTTCTCAAAGATACGGACAGATTCGGAAAAACGATCGTGTTTTGCGAAGACATTGACCATGCAGAACGCATGCGGAGAGCATTTGTGAATGAAAATCCCGATCTCGTTTCAGATAATGATAAATATGTAATGCGAATCACGGGAGACGAGGCCTTGGGCAAAGCAGAGTTGGATAACTTCATTGATCCCGAGTCGCGTTATCCAGTCATCGCCACGACCTCAAAGCTCCTCACCACGGGCGTGGATGTCCAAACCTGCAAGTTGATTGTGCTCGATCAACGAATAGAATCCTTAAGCCTTTTCAAACAGATCATAGGCCGTGGCACACGGGTCCAAGCGGACTATGGAAAATACTATTTTACTATCGTCGATTTCAAAAAAGCGACTGAACTATTTGCTGACCCGGATTTCGATGGAGCACCAGTGCAGATTTACGAGCCTGGGCCCGGTGAAACAACAACGCCTCCTATAGATGGTGGTGATGAAGGTGATGGCCAAGATATCGAGGAAGACGATACGGTTATTATTGACATTGATGAAACTGAGAGTGGAGGTAAACGTGTCAAGTACGTGGTTGATGATGTTAGAGCAAAGATTGTGGCCGAGCGGCACCAGTACTACGACAAAGACGGCAAGCTGATAACCGAGTCTCTTCGGGACTATACCCGCAAAACCGTAAAAAAGAAATATGTCACGTTGGATCGCTTTCTCAAAATGTGGTCAGAGGCTACAAAAAAACAGGCCATCATTGAGGAGCTGGAGGAGAAAGGTCTGTACCTTGAGGATCTTGCAGCGGATGTGGGCAAAGACTTCGACCCCTTTGATTTGATTTGTCATGTGGCATTCGACCGACCCCCGCTGACACGAAAAGAGCGTGCTGAAGAGGTCCGCAAGCATGATTACTTTACAAAATACGGTGAACAGGCGCGTGATGTTCTCGATGCGTTATTGGAGAAATATGTTGACACGGGAATCGAATCAGTGGAGGACATCAATGTCTTAAAAATCCAACCGCTCAATCAGTTTGGCACGCCTCTCGAGATCGTCAAGACATTCGGTGGAAAAAAGCGCTACGAATCGGCTGTCAAAGAATTGGAGCAGGAGCTATATCGTGTAGCATAAGGAGTGAAGATGACCGTCAGCACTACAGTAAAATCTATTCAAGACATTATGCGCAAAGATGCCGGTGTAGATGGTGATGCCCAGCGAATTGCTCAGCTGGGCTGGATGTTATTTTTAAAGATCTTCGATGACCGTGAGCAGGAATATGAATTGATGGAGGAGGGATATAGGTCTTCTGTCCCTGAGGAGCTTCGCTGGCGAAATTGGGCCGCCAATCCAGAAGGTGTAACCGGTGATGAACTATTGGACTTTGTCAATAACAAGTTGTTCCGAAATCTCAAGGAATTGAAATTCACTCCAGGTGCTGATCCGAGGGGCCTTGTGGTCCGTGAAGCCTTTGCCGATGCGTATAACTACATGAAATCAGGTACTCTGATGCGTCAGGTCATCAACAGACTCAATGATATCGACTTCAACAGCTCCAAAGACAGGCATCTTTTTGGCGATATCTATGAGAAGATTCTCAAGGATCTCCAGAGCGCGGGCAATGCAGGTGAATTCTATACGCCCAGGGCTGTCACCCAATTCATCGTGGACATGGTTGATCCGAAGCTCGGAGAAACAGTCCTGGATCCTGCCTGTGGTACCGGAGGCTTTCTGACCTGTGCCATAGAAAGCATCCGTTCCAAGTATGTCAAGACGCCGACAGATGAGGAAACTCTGCAAGCTTCCATACATGGCGTTGAAAAAAAGGCACTGCCACACATTTTGAGCACTACCAATATGCTCCTTCATGAAATACAGGTACCCACACAAATACGTCACGACAATACGCTCACCCGTCCACTGCGGGATTATGGGCCAAAGGATCGGGTAGACGTTGTAGTCACCAACCCACCATTTGGGGGCATGGAAGAAGACGGCATCGAGTCAAACTTTCCAAAGACCTTTCGGACCCGGGAAACTGCGGATCTCTTCCTCCTGCTGATCATGCAATTGCTCAAGCCGGGCGGCCGCTGTGGCATGGTATTACCAGACGGCACACTATTCGGTGAGGGTGTAAAAACCCGAATCAAAGAAAAGCTCCTTCAGGAGTGCAATCTTCACACGATTGTTCGGCTTCCCAATGGGGTTTTTAATCCGTACACCGGAATCAAGACAAACCTTCTCTTCTTCACAAAAGGTGAGAAGACGAAGGAGATTTGGTATTTTGAACACCCCTATCCTGAGGGATACAAGTCCTACTCCAAAACAAAACCGATTCGCATTGAGGAGTTCAATCTGGAAAAATCTTGGTGGAATAACCGCCAAGAAAATGAACACGCCTGGCGGGTAACGGTAGATGAAATAGTAGCTAGCGGCTACAACCTCGACATTAAAAATCCCAATGCGCCCAATGATACTTATGGAGACCCTGATAAACTCTTGAAAAAGTACAATGAAATCGTAGATCAAATAGAAAAAACACTAAAAAAACTCAAGCTGGAGCTTGCTGCTTCCCTCGAAAGAAACTAATCATGGATCTGAAGACATTCACTGATAACTTTAAGCTTTTAGCTGATGCGCCAAATGGCATTCCCAAGCTCCGTGAAATGATCCTCCAACTCGCTGTCATGGGAAAGCTAGTGCCCCAGGATTCCAACGATGAACCTGCCTCCATCCTCTTAGAAAAAATTGCCGAGGAAAAGAAACAGCTGATCGCTGAAGGCAAGATCAAAAACACCAAAGCTTTACCTCCAATTAATCTAGAGGAAACTCCCCATCAAATCCCGAAGGAGTGGGTGTGGTGCAGGCTTGGGGAAATTGGAGTTATTGGCTCAAGTAGTCGTGTTCATCAAAAAGATTGGACAAATGAAGGCGTTCCCTTTTATCGAGCAAGAGAAATTGTCAAATTATCAAACTTTGGTTCAGTTAATAATGAGCTTTTTATCCCCGAGGAACTCTTCATAACACTATCAAAAAATGGAACTGTACCTGAGCATAATGACCTAATGATTACTGGTGTTGGTACGATTGGAACTCCGTACGTTGTTAAGCAAAATGATAAGTTTTACTTTAAAGATGCCAGTGTGTTGATCTTTAAAAATTACTTTAATTTATCCCCCCGCTTTTTATTTTACTTCCTAAAATCACCTTGCTGGATCAATGCAATCTATGCAAAAAGTATGGGAACAACTGTTCATACGTTAACTATTAGCAGGGCTATAGCAATACCTACGCCTCTACCTCCTCTTGCTGAGCAAAAACGCATTGCGGCGAAAGTCGATGAGCTGATGGCCCTCTGCGATGAGATCGAAGAGCAGAAGAAAAGGCGTGAACAGATCAGCGTGAGCATGAACACCGCATGCCTCCATGAGCTGGCATCACCGGAGCCAGTAACATCACAGAAAGGCTGGTCACGAATTCGTGAAAATTTTCAACTGCTGTATGACACACCAGGTAACGTTGCCGCTCTTCGAAAATCCATCCTCCAACTCGCCGTCATGGGCAAACTCGTTCCCCAGGACCCCAACGATGAACCCGCCAGCGTTCTGTTTGAAAAAATTGCTGAAGAAAAAGCTAAGCTTATCAAAGAAGGAAAAATCAAAAAACAAAAACCGCTGCCGAAAATCGCTGATGATGAAAAGCCTTTTGAATTGCCGGCGGGGTGGGAGTGGGCACGATTGCAAGAGGCTATAGACGTTCGAGATGGAACTCATGATTCACCTAAGGATGCGATTGGTCCTGATACTTATCCCTTGGTGACAAGCAAAAACTTTTATAACGGAACGATCAAGTTCGATGAAGCTAGGCGAATCTCAGCTGGAGATCATTTTAATATCTCAAAACGGTCATTGGTCGAGCGATATGACATCCTATTTTCAATGATTGGGGGTAATTTGGGAAATCAGGTAATGGTCGATGATGACCGAACCTTCAGTGTTAAAAATGTCGCATTATTTAAATATTACGATAGAAAACTGACCTCACCTTTTTTCATAAAAAAGTTTATGGAACACCTTGCACTAGATTTACAGGCGAAGGCAGCAGGTGGCGCCCAGCCTTTTGTTTCGTTAGGTTTTTTGAGGAACCTTGTTATTGCGATTCCTCCGATTGAGGAACAACGCCGTATCGTCGCCATGGTTGATGGATTGATTGCCATCTGCAACACTCTCAAAGCTCGGTTGAACGACGCCCAAACAATCCAAGCCCAATTGGCCGACGCCATAGTTGAACAGGCGGTGGCGTAAGTAAAAACAGGTTAATCATCGCCAAAGTTTTATCAACTGCGATAGGGAAACAAATCTATTAAAGAAAAACAAAAAGAGGGATTTATGAAGTAGCTGATAGTAGGGGAACCAAGGCATTCAATGTTCTGTATCCAATGATCAGTTAATAGAGAATGAAATGAATAGAATTATAAACGTTTACTGCGATGAAAGCTGCCACTTGCCCAACGATGGCCAGAAGGCCATGGTACTCGGTGCACTATGGTGTTTTAAGACAAAAGCCGGAGAGCATAACCAGGCTATCGCAAGGTTGAAGGCAAAACATCACCTTTCACCGTTCTTCGAGATCAAGTGGACAAAAGTTTCATCCGGAAAGCTGGATTTTTACAAGGAACTGTTCAACTATTTTTTTGACAACAGGACCATGGGATTCCGGGCCTGGGTTATCCCGGATAAATCAATTTTATCCCATGCCGATTATAACCAGACTCATGATGACTGGTATTACAAAATGTATTTTTATCTGCTGAGGAATTTGATCTCAACGGACAGAAAATACCATATCTATCTTGATATCAAGGATACGCGCAGCAGGATGAAACTTCACAAGCTACGGGAAGTGCTGAGCAATGCGAATTATGATTTTTCTAGGGAGATCATAGAAAACATTCAACATGTGCATTCACACAACATTGGTCTTATGCAATTGGCGGATATCCTTATCGGCGTGGTTTCCTATCATGCCCGCAGCCTCGCCGACAGCCCAGCAAAGAGCAATCTTGTCCAGGTTGTTAAGGACAGAACAGGTTTGAGTCTTAACCGCAATACCTTGCCAACCGAGCGTAAATTCAACCTCTGTATCTGGCGGCCAAACAATGAAGGATTCGAAAATGCCTGATTGGTTGCCGGAGATAGCCTCTGTCAATCCCTGGACAGAGAGCACATATGAGATGCTTTATACAATATTTTGCCGGGACATACGCGATTATAATCTCCGGTATAGTGGCAATGATGTCTGGAGCTTCCCTGACATTGAGGACGGGAAAGAAATAATTTTCTGGCATTTAACCACCCGTAATGTCAAACGGAAAAAGATTCCACGCCGGAAAAGGAAATATTATCCAGAGGGGCAAACTGCCGCAGAAATAGCAAGATTGCCCGACCTGCGCCGATGCGAGCGGCTGCCATGGGTAAAACCTTTGATTGAACATCAGTCGGAGCCGGAAGTACTTGCATGGGATTACGAAGAAGGCGATCGGACAATAAAAACCTATGCCTGGATAAAAGATAACGATTTTGTTGTTATTATGAAAAAATACCCCGACGGCAAAAGACGGCTGATTACTTCATTCTATGTGGACAGAACGTTTAAGCGAAAGGATTTTGAGAGAAAATATGCAAACCGTATCAAATAAAAAAGGCCTGCTCGAACGGCAGACCCATCTCCTTCGGCGCTTACACCTGTTAAGGATGGCCGATGAGTATTGTAATAATATTATTATCGGCAAACTTTTGTCAAGTCTTAAATGAAAAAGATGGAAAAAAACATACCTACGTGATTGGGAAGACGGTGGAATTGCGGGACGTCCATTTGTAAATAAATAACTTTTTGCATCCTAACTATCGTACACAGCGTAAAGGGATCAAGTCCCAGTGAATGGGGTCGTGAATGGGGTCGTACATGAGATTATAAGTTTCTAGATAATGGACATAAAATAATACGTATTGACCAATCACAGCCTCACCGAACCCTTTGTTAATAAAATGTTATCTCAAAAAGAGCAAACCCTGTGATAAGAAGAATGGATCAGGGATTAAAATGCGGAGTACATAAAGAGATATGCAATAAAATCAAGATAACGGGTGGATGTTGGTATGGCAAGATATATCAGGTTTCTAAGATAACAGATTTAAATAGGATACATTCTTCATCATCGCAGGTATTTCTCTTTGTGTGATACTAATCTCAAATCACTGGTTTGAGTGAGTTTTTTCTTCAGAGCTGTATATACAGCCCTTTCTGCTTGGCATTTGTGTAAGTTTTGCACGAGACCCTATCACAAATGCCAAACGGAGACTCGAGCAGTGCCCACATATAAATTTATTTAGTTATTGAAGGACGTTCCCCTTCATAAACACAGCCCCAACATTCGTTGCATTATTCCTCATTTACAAAGGGACGCCCCAACTTCCTTTTCTCATCCGGCTGATTCCTGTTTTTTCGCTTCGGGAAGGAATCTTTCTATTTTTGAATTTTCTTCCAAACCTTCAATATATTTTTTCACCTCTTCCCCTGTTTTCATCTCTTTTAGATATTGGACGAGTTTTTCCTTTACATCCTTGTAATCGGCTATAACCTCGGGTTTTCTGTCCCCGGCTTTTATCAGGTGATAACCGAACTTAGTTTCGGTTATACCGCTTATCTCTCCCTTTTTCAGAGAAAAAGCCATTTCTTCAAAGGGTTTTACCATTTGCCCCCGTCCAAAGTAACCGAGGTCACCACCTTTGGCACCGCTGGGACAGTCTGAATATTTTTTGGCAAGCTCAGCAAAATCTCCATTCTCTCTCAGCTCTTTCTGTATTTTCTTGATCTTTTTGAGGGCTTCGGCCTTAACCGATTCGTCGACCCCCGGCTCAACCTTGACAAGGATATGGCTTGCCTGAATTTTCGCTGGCTGTTTAAAGAGATCCATATGTCCATCGTAATAATCCTTCGCATCTTTATCCGATATCTTCAAATTGCTTACTGCTTCCTGCTCTATAAGCTTTTGAATTGCCATACCTTCGCGAAAATAGGATTTCAGGGTCTCTTCAGTAAGGTGCAACTTCTCCAGCATACCCTTAAAATCGTCCTCTTTTGGAAATTGTTTTTTCATGTTTGCAAGGCGTTTATCAATGGTCGCATCATTCACCTCTATTCCTTTTTTCTCACTTTCCTGGTAAAGTACCTTGCGGGTGATGAGAGAATCGAGGAGCTTCTTCTTGATGTCCGCGAGCTGCTCTGCGTTTGGCTGATCTTGATTGGAAATTTGCTGCTGCGCCATGGAAAGCTCTCTGTCGAGATCTTCCTGTGTGATCACTGCCCCATTGACTACCGCTATAGTGCCTTTCGGGGACTTCGCCTCTCCTTTCTCGTATGCCAGAATGGCAAACAATGCCATAACTACAATCAAAACCGGCGCATAGAACCATTTTTTCTGTGTTATCCTCATTTTTTTTCCTTTCCTGTTTAACCCAGATTATGCAATAGCCACCTACTGTGGCCTGAAAACCTGGCTGCAACACTCCTTTCACGATTTCGCTTCTCAACATATTTATTAATATGCCTTCGGCGCAAAATCGTTGCAAGTTCGCGTTTCGCTGAGGTTTTTCAACCCTCGTGACGATGCCTACTGCATAATCTGGGTTTAAATTGATTTTTTCTACCAGTGCTCAGCAGTTGAAAATATCAACGCCCCCTTAATTCATATCAGCCAGGTGTTTTCTTATTTACTAAAGTAACCACCTGTATATGAATATCAAGATTTTTGAGAAGTTTTTCACGCAGCAGAAATAGTAGGCTCAAACCTTAACTATTGATTAACTATTGACAGACTAAAATAACCTTGCTAGGTAGTTTTTTATGGTTAGGTCTCTTCGTATAGAATGCCCTGGTGCCTGGTATCATGGGCAGTGAATGGGCTCGTACATAAGATTATAAGTGTCTATATAACGCCATAAGTAACTAAGTATTGCTACCTGATAATGTCTAGCTTGTCTTTTGTGAGATAAATAGATCCAAAAGCCATTTCTACCCAAGTCAGCCTTGAAAAGGAAGGGGTAAATCTGTTCTGAGACCAGGTCTTATGATTGGAGCCCTTTATACAGAACGCACATAAATGGTAAGCCAGAGAAGCCGTATATCCAACCCTGAAAAACTCCCTACCCAAGCTTACCATATGAGAACCCTATTCCAAAAAAAGAAAAAGCTGTCTGATATGCACAATGCCGCAGGTATTAAAGGATGCAGGCCATGTGTATAGGCGAGATGTCATAATTTCTTAGGATTAGATGAATTCTATCGATTTTAAGATTAAAAGCGTTGTTTAATCGCGGTAGAAACATGCAATAAATTATCACTTCCCGAATCTACTGAACGCATCTTGAAACATGCAGGGGCCCGCAACAACTCAATACGCATGTGATTATTGGCCAAAACGTTTGCGAATGGGCGTGCGTTTATAATCCGACCGCTTTAGGTTGACATCTACGTTTGGGTTATACTCCTCCTTATCGGTGTAGATAACATCTCCACTTTCATTGACCCACCGGTGTTTCCATTTATCGGTTCCAATTTCTATCTCCTTCGTGTAAGGATTCAAGTATTCTTCCTGTCCCATGAGCGTCAAAAACATATCATTTTGAATTTCAGCATTGGTGCGGTAGCGGTGTTCGGTTATTTCTCTCCCAATTCGCTGGATCTCTTTTTGGGTCTTATCTAAAATCTTGTTACGAATCATTTGTCCTTTGATTTCTCCGGCAACCCAGGTAGGATTCATGCGCAGAGACTGGTTTATTACGGCAAAAATAGGTTCCCAACGAACATATTCGGCTGCTGGCGCCCTCATAAAAAAGGTAAGCTTGTTGGTCCACATGCCTGCGCCAGCTGAACCCATACCCTCTATTACGGTTACCATAAGCTCCTTGAAGCGCACATCTCTTTCTGCATAGCTAACCCATAGCAGGGCGGCGTCGTAATGAAAGGAAGCCGCCAAGCTCCCCAAAATTTTGTATGCCCCTTCATGGTATGCGTTAGCAAGCTTTGGGAGCTGTCTGGTTTCGATAACCTGCACATTACGTGCCTGGCCATGATATTTGGGGAAGATAACCTTTTTCAAAAAATCTTGGGCTGACATCAAGTGCATTACCGTCATCCCCTGGTAATTGCTGCCAAGGGGCATCATGCCCATTTGTCCGGCAGGGCTCCAGCGGGGATCAAACCAGGCCACATCAGGCAGCCAGTGCTCCATGACAGTGCCCATTGAGTCTTTTTTGATAATAAAATCAAGTTTTGCCACTATGGATTGAGCCGGCCCTCCTTGCGTTAACGGATTGATCCTAACTATGCCTCCCTCAACCTGCCAACCCATAGGAATCAAAACACTAAAAGCCTTTTCCCTGGGTTCGCTAACGCGCTTAAAGATAATTTTTTCATCTAGTGGTTTTACCGGTGCACCGGGGGAGGCCTCTAATGTGGGGGAAACATCCTCTGCAGGTTTATCTAATCTTTTTTCCGAGGATTGCAGGGTGAAGCTGGCGCGAATCGTGTTAAGATTGTTAAAGTCATGATCATCGATACCTTGATGAGCGACAAGAACTACTGACAAAAAATCCTGTTGGTGCTGGGTTATCGAATATTTATAGATAACGTTCGGGGCGGTATTTACGATGGCTCGACCATAGAGCCACGTAATTCCGTTTGCCTCCTCTCGTGTGGACTTCGCAATCTCTACCGCGTCTTTGAAACGTTGGTTTAACGGGCTCACCAGATCAAGATAAAAATCCTCAGCGCTCATGCCCTGCTCTGCATGCGTGCTCACCACCCATACTTCAGCCCTTTGGGAGGGCGAAATAAATTTCACCCTTTTAGGGTCGTCCTTACGTTCCTCCATTACGATCCAGTCATGTGGATAGTTAATTTCATACCTGCCGCTTTGTGGGCATGTATATGTTTTCGCGGTCTTTATGGCTGAACCTACAGGTTGTTCGTTTTGTGCGGTAAGGCTGCTTGCCTCTTTGGGTGGCAAAGGCAAGTCCTGCTGTAGATTCTGACCTGGAGAGGCTGCTGTGTCTTTCTTGGTGGGATCCGTTAATGGCTTTTGCTCTTTACCATCTGCAGTGGTTACGGCTTCTTCTTGTAGGGAGTCAGCTTGAAAAGCGCTGATGTACGCACCGTGCACCCAGCCGCTTCGCCCTGTAGCAGTGGTCACACTCGCCCATTTGCCTTTAGTGGATTTAATCGTAAGTTGATCGCCCTTTTGCAGCACAGCAATGATTTGGCTCTTGGTGGTAGGTACCTTTCGCAAATTAAGACGCTCAGCCGTAACAGCAGCATGGCCTGGCTTTAATTTGATGTCTTTGATTTTAGCGTAGAGATCTTCCATGCCGGATTGCATCTGGGCGCAACTAACAGCAATCGAACAAATCATAAGAAAGGTAGCCAATCCAGCAAGGCGAAGTATATGGCCTCTATTATTTCGGTTAATCCTTAGTTCCATACCCTCTCTCCGTAATAAGAATAGTAACTATCTTGAAGCACATTTCATTCCTGCCATAGCGCGCTTCAGGTACATAAAATGATCTGAAATGTAAAACGAAATAAAATTTTGGTCAACCCTTATATAAACTAAAGAGACACACTAAAGAGATATCCTTGACAAATCGAGCGGAGCCCTCTAGATTAAAATTGATTCAGGACGGGTAAGTGCGTAGAGTAGAGGGGAGGCTCCAGTTTCCATAGGACTTGGCCTATCTGTTTCCGCCCCTTTCGTTTGACGGTGCCTCACTAGCCACTCCATAGAATCCTTTGTCAGGCCTCCCTCATCAGTAGGGTCGAAGGCTGGCGCGG
>Ga0180433_10008758_pt1 | contig 12528 bp, 10 predicted proteins | sample SS_ome_8_FD_132980 | JGI IMG/M metagenome (GOLD analysis project Ga0180433, IMG submission 132980) | Hypersaline lake sediment archaeal communities from the Salton Sea, California, USA - SS_1_D_1 metaG | ecosystem: Environmental > Aquatic > Non-marine Saline and Alkaline > Hypersaline >... | reverse complement strand
GAGAGTTGGTACCACCTGATCCCATCCCGAACTCAGAAGTGAAACGACTCATCGCCGATGATAGTGTGGGGCTTCCCCATGTGAAAGTAGGTCACTGCCAGACTTTAATTCAAAAACCCGGTCACTATGACCGGGTTTTTTTTTGCCTGCAAATCTGTCATTGTCCAGTTTGAACAACATATAACCGGTATAAAAATGGTTCGTTATACAATTCGCTTTGATAATCCCCACAATCATACATTTTCCGTCACCATGGTTATTCCAAGTCCAGAACCCAGGGGGCAAAAGCTGACACTTCCAAACTGGATACCTGGAAGTTACATGATTCGGGATTTTTCCAAAAACATTGTTGCTCTCAATGCCTTTAATTCGGACAAGCAACTGCACATAACCAAAATTGACAAATCCACCTGGCTTGTTGAGCCCTTTGAGGGTGAAGTTGATGATGAAATTACCCTAAATTATGAGGTGTTCGCACTCGACCTGTCTGTGCGCTCAGCCCACATGGATAATAGCCATGCTTTTTTCAACGGTACAAGTCTGTTTTTAAAGCCAGTTGGGCAACAGGATCAGAGGTTTGAGGTTGAGATTATCCCTTCAGCCTCGCCGCTTGCCGAGATCTGGACGGTAAAAACTGCAATGACACCAGAAAAAGTCGATCAAAAGGGCTATGGCTATTATTCTGCTGAAAACTATGACGAGCTTATTGATTGCCCAGTAGAGATCAGTCAGTCAGTTGATGCCAGCTTTGTAGTTAATGAAACACCTCATCTGGTGCATTTTACCGGCGATGTGCCTGCAGCTATTGATGTAGGCATTATAGAAAAAGATTTGTCTGTCATTTGCAAAGAGCATGTGGCCATGTTTGAAAGTGAGCTACCACCTGACCAATATCGCTTTTTGACCATGGTTAGTCAGAATGGCTATGGTGGCCTCGAACATAAATCATCTACTGCCCTGCTTTGTTCACCCTCTGATTTACCGCTCACTGGCAGAGAAAAGCAAGCTGATGACTATCTGAAGTATTTAGGCTTGTGCAGTCATGAATATTTCCACCTCTGGAATGTAAAGCGCTTGAAACCTCAAAAGCTCAAAGCATCGGACTTGTCCTGTGAAGCTCATACTGAACTTCTCTGGTTTTTTGAAGGAGTAACCTCTTATTACGATGATCTGGCTCTATTACGAAGTGGCGTTATCAAGATTGAAGATTATCTCGGCTTGCTGGCAAAAACCCTGACACGATATTTCCGTAGTAATGGACGATTCAAGCAATCGTTGTCTGATTCCAGTTTCGACGCCTGGACCAAGTTTTACAAGCAGGATAGCAACGCAGTTAACGCTATTGTCAGTTACTACACAAAGGGTGCAATAGTTGCTTTCGGTCTAGATATGACGCTTCGCGAAAAGACGGGCAATCACTATACGCTGGATCACCTGATGCGATATCTCTGGAAAGCTTTCGGGCGAGAAGAAAAAGGTATTGATGAAAGGGATATCGAGCATATTGTTGAAGGCCAGGCAGGACATTCATTCTCCGGCTTTTTTGAACTGTGTCTGCGATCCACAGATGAGCTGCCAGTTTCACAATGGCTGAATACAATAGGTGTTGGTCTGTCGATGAGGGCCGAAAAAAATGCTGAGGACCTGGGTGGCTATAACAGTGAAGTAGCTAAGATTCCGGCTGATAATAATACACCGTTATCAATAGGTTGCAGATTTATACCGGGTTCCACTGTGATTCAATACGTACTAAATAATTCCCCTGCAGAAAAGGCAGGCTTAAGTCCTGATGATGAAATCATTGCACTGAACGACAGAAAGCTGGGCGCAGATAATCTTCAAAAACTGCTTGAAATGCATGCCGGTGACACAGAAGTATCTGTTCATGGTTTCCGGCGAGGTGTTCTTTATGAAACATGCATTAAGCCTGAACCGGGACTTGAAAACACCTGCGAACTCTACTTGCTCGAGCAGCAATCCCAATCAAATATGCAAGTGGAAATCCACAATTCCTGGCGGACTTCAAGCGTTAGGAAATAATGTCCCAGTCAAAAGAAAACAAAATAATTCACATTCTTTCTGATGGTGGTTTTCATTCAGGCCAGGCAATAGCTGAACAACTGCAACTATCCAGAACGGCTGTCTGGAAAAAAATTCAATCTCTCAAGGATGAATTTGGCCTGACAGTGCATGCCGTTACTGGAAAGGGCTATTGGTTGCCGGGTGGGCTGGACCTGGTCAGCGAAAGAGAGTTACGAGCCTCTATTTCAGCGAAAAACGTGAATGTCAGTGTTTTTAGCCGTATTGATTCGACCAATCAGTACATGCTTGATTGTACAAATATCAATGATCAGCAATGGGGGCTATGTGTTGCTGAAATGCAGACCAGTGGAAGAGGAAGGCGCGGACGTCAATGGTTGTCGTCTTACGGCAGGAATATCCAGATGTCCATTGGTATTAGTTTGAATATGCCAATGGTCGATGTATCCGGCCTGAGTCTGGCTGCAGGTGTTGTGGTTGCGCAATTTCTTGAAGCAGCAGGTGTAAGCGGAAGTGCCTTGAAGTGGCCTAATGACGTCCATATCGGTGGTAAAAAAGTTGCGGGCCTGCTGCTGGAAGTTAAAGGAGAGACTGAAGGGCCGGTTAAAGCGGTGCTGGGAATTGGTTTGAATCTCGATATGTCAACAACTGAAAAGCATCATATCACTCAGCCCTTCACCGATTTAAAAAGCCATTTGCAGAGCGGGCTTCCACCCCGGACAACAATAGTTGCAGACCTGGCAGAACGGCTTTATGGTGCAATTCAGGAATATCAGCAAACTGGCCTTGTGAATTTTCTTCAGCAATGGAAACGCTATGACCAGTATTTGGGGCAGGAAGTGACAATCAGCAGCGCTGTAAACCAAATGCAAGGCATTTATCGGGGACTGGATGAGCAGGGTCGGCTATTACTTGAAACCGGTGGCTCCATAAAACCCTTCAGTGCTGGAGAGGTATCGTTACGAAAGCAGGTCGATAATGACTGAACATCATTTGCTGGTAGATATAGGTAACTCGGCTATCAAATACTGCCTGGAGTCTGAGCTTTACGAAGAAAAAGTGAAGGTTCTTAACCATGGGGAGAGAAATTTTGTTGAAGTGCTTTCGGCTTTTCATGAGACAACTCAATTCAGTGCGCTAAGCGTGTCGAGTGTCTATCGGGAAGAATTTACAGAACAGATTCAAAACTGGTGTCATAATCATCAGGTCAATTTTTACAGGGCGACCAGTCAATCACATTCTGGCGACCTAAAAAACGGTTATACTGTAGCTCAACAACTGGGCATTGACCGCTGGCTGGCAATGATGGCTGTAAGGAAACAGACAAAGTCAGCGTTTTTTGTCGTGTCTTGTGGTACTGCAGTCACTTTTGACGCAGTAGCTGGTAGTGGTCAGCATCTGGGTGGAGCAATTATGCCGGGACTGGCATTAATGCAGCGTTCATTGTCTGAAAAGACGATTGCACTGCATGTGGGACATGATTTAATAGCTTCTGAGAATGAGTTGGGGCTTGATACAAAAGCTGCAATAGCAAACGGAACGATGATGGCAATTACCGGGTTCATCGAAAAGATGGCCAATATGGCAAATATGGAAATGAAACAGGGTATCCTGACAGGTGGTTATGCATCGCTGGTTGCAAAAGCGCTTGAAACTGATATTGAGGTGTCTGCTTTTCTTGTGTTGCAGGGACTGGCGATAGACTCCATGGAGAATCAATAATATGAAATGGATTTTCTATGCGATGGTGCTCATCAACCTCGCCATGTTTGCCTGGATTACCAACAAGCCTGCACCTAAAGCCCATGTCGTACAGTCAGTTGTTAAGGATGTGGGCGACCTGAAAATTGTTTCTGATGTCGAACTGGTTGTCAGGTCTGATTTTCAGAAGAAAAAAGAAGCCGAGCGCCTCAGAAAAGAGCGGGAGGCAAAAGGCTTAACAAAAATCTCGCCACCCATAGATGTGGTTTTCGTTGATGAAGGCGTAAAAACCGTCTGCCGTAGACTGGGGCCTTTTCCGGAACGCAAAGTTGCAATCGGGGTCGCTGATGGTTTGGCTGCCTTCAGGCTTGCTCCAAGAGTGATTGAGGAGACAAAGGTTGAGACTTTGGGATACTGGGCGTTGTTGCCCGCGCTTTCCACCAGAGAAGAAGCCGATTTACTGGTGAAAAAACTGAAATCCAGGGGGATTCAGGACGTCAGGCGGTTTACCGCCGGGGAGTATATTAATGCTATTTCGCTGGGGCTTTTTTCCAGTGAAGACAATGCTCGCAGAAGGGCAAAATCGGTCGAAAGCCAGGGGTTTCTTGCTGTAGTGCAGCCAAAGGAAGAAGAAAAGAAACAATTCTGGCTGCAATTTAACAAACCTCAGGGGCTGGAATTGCCTCTTGATGTTGTAAAACAAAACAATCCCGAAATGCAAAATAAACCCTGTCCCGGCATTGCACAGAACTGAACTATTCCTTAAAATACGCCCTCTTCGCCGGTGTAGCTCAGTTGGTAGAGCGCCTCACTTGTAATGAGGATGTCGTGGGTTCAACTCCTGTCACCGGCTCCATACCAAGTAAAGACCCAGCAATCATGCTGGGTCTTTTTTTTGTCGATGACTTTATTCTATATGCCGGACACTTGCGTTTTCCATGGCTGGAATTAAAAATAGCTGTTATTGGTCAATATACCCGCGTCGTATGACATATTGAAATCTATGAATAAACTGTTTTGGGCCCTGATTGGTGTTACCGTTTTGTTTTCTGGTAGTGCGCTTGCAGAGATTATTGTAAGTCAGCCGGATGTGCGTCGACATAACCTGGGGCTCGGAAAAAGCGTTTTTCTCGGTAAATGTAGCAAATGTCATATTGATATTGAGTCAGAAGCTCCTCAATTGAACAGTATTCATGACTGGGAACATCGTATTGCCACACCTTTGAATATCCTGATCTCCCATGCGCTGAATGGTCATGGGGGGATGCCGGCCAAAGGTGGTTTTGAAGGCTTGACTGAACGCGAAGTGTCGGCGGCAGTGGCCTATGTTGTTGATCAGAGCAGGCGCCTTATCATTAACGAGAATGGCAATATTGCGTTGAATGAGGTCGCCATATGTACCGAAGCTGACAAAACAAAATGTAGCAGTGAGCAGGTAGACAACACGATGTTACTGCAACTTATCTGGTTGCTGACCAACGAGACTGAAAATTAACAGAATCAACCGCCAGTTTTAAATAGGTTCAGGTTTAGTATTTCCATGCGATGACTGGCCTCCGGGTGTTCAGGAGATGGGCCCTGTGTCAGTACGGCAAGTCCTGCGGTACGGTTTTGTTTTTTCAGCCATTCACGGGTGAATGGGTCCCAGTCCTGAAATTCTTCTTCAACCAATACCGGAAATACTCCATACGAAAACATCAGGTTCTGGCAGGTTTGTTCACGGCAGCTGAATGCCGTAATCCATGTTTTGGGCCTGAAGCGTGCAACATTTCTTGCCATGTTGCCGGTGCGCGTGGGAATGATAACGGCCACAGGATGCAGGCGTTGAATAGCCATCTGCAGACTGTGAGCAATCAGGTCGCTAACACAGGTGTCGTCACGCATACGTTGATCGCGTTCATCGGGGCGTCGAGATGGTTCGGTGTCGACAGCAATCTGCGCAAGCATTTTTACCGCATCGACAGGGTACTTGCCCATGGCCGATTCACCAGACAGCATCACAGCATCAGTACCGTCAAGAATAGCATTGGCCACGTCGGTAGCTTCAGCGCGTGTCGGGCGGCGGTTGCTGGTCATGGACTCCAGCATCTGGGTTGCCGTGATGACGGGCTTGCCTGCATGGTTGGCCTTGCGCATGATGTTTTTCTGCGCCACCGCCATGCCGGAAATGGGTGTTTCTACACCAAGATCTCCGCGGGCAACCATCAATCCATCGGCTTCCTGTAAAATCTTGTCAAGATTATCCATTGCGTTACTGCGTTCAATTTTGGCGATGATGAAAGGATTGAAGTCCAGTTGCTCGCATGCCTGTTTAATCTGCATGATGTCTTTTTCACTACTGACGAAACTTTGACTGATCGCATCCAGTTTTTGAGAGGCAGCAAATTCAAGGCATTCTTTATCGCGGGCAGTAAAAACGCCCATACTGAATTCAATGCCGGGGAGATTCAGGCCTTTGCGTGCCCTTAATTCCCCGCCGGAACGCACTTCACAATGCACTTCAGTATTGTCGATGGAGTCAACGCGTAATGAGATCAGGCCATCGTTCAGGAACAGTTTATCTTCAGGCTTGACTATGTCTGGCAATTCTTTGAGTGTCACAGACACACAGTCCTTGTTGCCTACGATATTACGTGTTGTCAGTGTCAGCTTGTCGCCTTCACAGAGTTCGACGGGTTCCTGTTCCATTTCACCTATACGCATTTTGGGGCCGGGCAGGTCAGCCATGATGGCCAGACGCAGTTTTGTTCGTTGCGAAGCTTCACGCAGGTTTTTTATGGTTCGGGCGTGTGAGTTGAAATCACCGTGAGAGAAATTCAGGCGGGCAACGTTCATACCGGCCTGCAGCATGGCATCCAGCGTTGCCGCGTTGTCAGAGGCCGGCCCGATGGTACAGACGATTTTGGTTTTATTGGCAGGAGTCAGCATATTCACTGGGTAACTATAGCCATGATTTATTGCTATACGATGAAAGAAAAGTGGTGGGGCATATAGGATTCGAACCTATGACCAATTGATTAAGAGTCAACTGCTCTGCCAGCTGAGCTAATGCCCCGAAGTAGATCTGCCCATCATACAACGAATGGTGACAACCAGGAATATAATGCCACCGATAATGGCAATAAGACCACCCAGTCCCATGACACCCATCACAGCTTTGGCAGTAACACTATCTAATCCCTGTGCAGCGCCTGCGGTTTTTCTTTGTATACCCATGGCACCGCCAATAGCCAGTGCAGAGATGTGAATGAATTGTCCCGTGGCATAGATATAAGGTTGGCGACGCGCCAGTTTTGAAACCGCTGCACTATAGCCAAGACGTGGAAGCAGATAATAGGTCAGCCCCATGAACGCCAGTGTCACACCAACAATCGAACCATGATAGTGGGCAGGAATGATGGTGTTGACACCATCAGTCATAAAACCCAAAGCACCACCTGCGCCAAACAAAAGAATTGAGGCAATCAAGGCATTGTTGATCGGCTTTTGGTCGTTACCCAGTTGGGTGTTTTTATTCATCAAGCCGATAAACACCAGCAGCCCGATAGGTAACGCTGCAATACCACCGCCTATGCGCATCAGGGTGGTGAAGTGCTGACGGTATTCAATGCTGAAGCTGCCATAAATGCCATGAATGACCGGGGTCAGTAACACGGGCAGGGCACCAATAACCAGAATGGCCGCGATGACTTTGTTGCTAAAAGCAATGCGTTTACCCAGCGAGGCGTAAAGCCACAACCAGCTGACCAGCATTAGCTGGGTATAAGCAAACTGCACGGTATGCCCGCTGCCCCAGAACAGGTATTCGAAATAAGCATGGTCTTCTGTGTCGCGTGGAATTTCCAGCCAGGCCCAGAACAGTGAAATGATGGCGATGGCGGTTATCAGCAAGGCGCTGTAAGCACCAATGCGTAAAACGGATTCATTACTTGGGGTATTGAAGCTGTCAGGTTTTAACCCGCTGATCACCAACAAGGTAATACCGGCACCAAACAGCATTAGCCCGGTAAAAAACAAAGGGTGGCGCAATACCGGCACATAGTTATTCATCAAAGGATCTCCAGCACCCAGAAACGGTGAGGCACCAATGATGATAGTGCCGATGGAGGCGAGGCCGAGTGAGGCCCAGCCGATGGTTCCATTGATGCGTCTGGTAGTAACAGTCCATACCAGACAGCCAAATGAAAGAAACCAGATCAGCACAGACATATCGACATGAATAACGATGGAAGTATGAAAAAAATCCAGCCAGGGAATGAAATGCTGAGCCTGTGGTACGCGCGAAAGTACCAGTAATATGGAGAAGATGCCGGCGATAATCAGAGAGCCGAGTCCCAGCCAAAGCCAGCCTATGGTGAGCTTTTGTTTGGTTGCTTCAGGCAGCGCCAGTGAATACTGATCAGTCATGATGAGGGTTCCGCTATGAGACTATGCCAACGATAAATAAGCTCGCCATTATAAATGATGCAGCAGGAAATCGCTTTCATGTCATAATGCGGCACCCTGATACGGAGTGTCTATGAGAAATCAACTATTTTCACGTTACAGTCTGCTGGTAACTGTTTTTGCGCTGGTGGTGATTGTGCTCGGTGCTTTTGTACGTCTTTCAGATGCTGGCCTGGGTTGTCCCGACTGGCCGGGTTGTTACGGTTTAATCGATGTGCCGCAGACAGATCAGGAAATTCAAATTGCTGAGCAGGCTTTTCCCCAGCGTCCAGTTGAAGAATCAAAAGCCTGGAAGGAAATGTTTCATCGCTATTTTGCGGGAACGCTGGGAATTCTGATCCTGATTCTCGCTATATGGTCATTGCGCACCCGCTTTGTCAGTAAAACTGTACCGCTGCTTTCTGTATCTTTAGTTGGTCTGGTTATTTTTCAGGCTCTGCTGGGAATGTGGACGGTGACGCTCCAGGTCAAGCCGGCCATTGTGACACTGCATTTGTTGTTCGGTATGGCAACGGTATCGATGTTGTGGCTTACCTATTTAAACAGCTCCAGCAGGTTTTCGCATGCTGGAAAGCCAAGTGGCCTGAAAGGGCTGGTGCAGCTGGCGTTATTGGTCGTCATCGGACAAATCGCCCTGGGTGGCTGGACCAGTACCAATTATGCGGCATTGGCCTGCACGGCTTTTCCCGGCTGTTACGCCGGGGATGCGTGGCCAGATATGGATTTTGCTGAAGCCTTCGTGTTATGGCGTGGTCTTGGTGTCAATTACGAATTTGGTGTACTTGAACCCGATGCTCGGGCCGCAATTCATATGACACATCGCCTGGGAGCTTTGTTGGTGCTGTTTGTTGTGGGGGCGCTAGCTATCCAGGCGCTGAAAAAGGCCCATGCTGCCCAGCGAAATATTGCCTTGGTTATTTTGGCGCTTCTTGCTCTGCAGCTGACGCTGGGAGTTCTGAATGTCGTGCTTTCCCTGCCGCTGGCCAACGCCGTTGCCCACAACGGTGTTGCTGCACTGCTGTTGCTGGCCCTGATTGCCTACTACCATGTGGAAGTAAAATCCTAGATCAACAAAGACCTGATCTGTCTTTGACATATATCAATTGTTCTGTAGAATCAATGCGACAATTTGACGCACATGGTTCCAAGTTCGAGGTCCGGTTTTGCTGATTACAGAGTGTGATACATCTGGAAGAGCGCATCGATACATCATCAGGCCGAATCGTTCGATAGGAAAAAAAGGCATTATTCTCTTTTTTTCTGTGGTGACTCTTGTTTCTGCGGTGATTGCATTGAGGTTCTGGTTGCTAGGAGCCTGGATCGTAATGCCCCTGATGGTGCTGGAGCTCAGCATTCTTGGAGCAGCTTTCTACCTGGTACAAAAGGCCAGTCGTGACGTCGAAACGATAGATTTGTCCGATAATCTGTTACGCGTGACCCGCAAAGTGAGGTCCGTGGTGGATGAATGGCAATTTCAGCCCTATTGGGTGCAGGTAATACTGAGAGCCGACCATATCAGCTGGTATCCAACGCATCTTTGTTTGCGTTCACACGGCAAGATACTGGAGATTGGAACCTGTCTTACCGATGAAGAGCGCAAAGAGCTTTCTGAAAGCCTGAAACAGGAATTACAGATTTTAAAACCTGCTGAACGTATCTAGGCATGTTCGACAGGATAAAAATATAACAATACATTAGAACCATAAAAAATAAGGGGAGCACTTATGCCTATCGGAAAGAGGCTGAAATTTCTTTCGGCTATAGGTCTGGCGACGCTGGCTGGCAATGCGGCTGCGGAATACGGACTGAACCTGCCAGAGCCAGTTTCGCCGGTTACCAGGGATATTTTTGATCTGCACATGCTGACGGCTTACGTGGCCACGGTCATTATGATTATCATCACCGCCGTCATCGTTTATGCATTGTGGAAATTCCGCAAATCTGCAGGCTATGAAGCTGACCAGAACTTCCATGTCAGCTGGTTTGGCAAATGGGCATGGGTCATGGTGCCGGTCGTAGTGCTGGGTATTGACCTGAGTATTGCCGGTAAAGCGTCCAAGGTTTTCTCACTGGTAGAAGATACTTCCGAGCCCGATATCACTCTGAAAGTCACTGGTTCCCAGTGGAAATGGACCTATGACTACATGGATGATGGCATTACGCTGGTGTCCAATCTGAACAAGGATATTCCGGAAACTGACGATAATTATCTACGTGATGTCGATAACCCTGTCATCCTGCCAGTGAATAAACGTATCCGCTTCCTGCATACAGCAACTGATGTGTTGCATGCCTGGTGGGTACCGTCTCTTGCATATAAGAAAGACTCGATCCCGGGTTACATCAATGAAACCTGGGCCATTATCGAAAAAGAAGGTACTTATCGTGGTCAGTGTGCTGAAAACTGTGGTACCGGTCATGCCTTCATGCCAATTGTGGTTAAGGCGGTCAGTGAAGATAAATATGCTTCCTGGGTAGCCGAGAAGAAAGCCGAAAAAGCCAAGGCCATGGCTGAAGCGACTTCTGATAAAGAGTGGACCCTGGACGAGTTGATGGAGCGTGGCAAGAAAGTTTACATGACCAACTGCGTGGCCTGTCATCAGGCAGAAGGTCAGGGGCTCCCACCTGCATTCCCTGCGCTGAAAGGTGGAGCTATCACGGTCGGTCCTGTAGCCGGTCATATCGATATGGTTGTCAATGGCAGTAAGAATAATCCGGTGATGGTTGCCTGGAAAAATGCGCTGAATGACCTGGAGCTTGCTGCAGTTATTACTTATGAAAGAAACGCTTGGGGTAATGATCTCGGCGATGTTGTACAGCCAGCTGATGTAAAAGCTGCGCGTTAAGCTGCCTTTATTATAAGAATTTAAGAACTCAAGGAGATAAACCATGAGCACTGATGTAGCACACGACGATCATCATCACGGGCCACCTAAGGGGATTGGTCGCTGGTTGTTCAGTACTAACCATAAAGATATTGGTACCATGTACCTGATCTTTGCATTGGTTATGTTATTTTTGGGCGGCGCTTCGGCGATGATGTTGCGTGCGGAGCTGTTGTATCCCGGTATACAGATTCTTGATCCGGATCTTTATAACAACCTGCTGACCAACCATGCCCTGATCATGGTGTTCGGTATGGTGATGCCCGCTGCTGCCGGTATGGCCAACTGGATGATTCCAATGCAGATTGGCGCTCCGGATATGGCTTTGCCGCGGTTGAACAACCTGAGTTTCTGGTTACTGCCATTTGCCGGCACCATGTTAATCATTTCGATGATTGCTCCCTACATCTGGGGTGATACACCAGTGAACACGGGCTGGACCCTGTATCCTCCATTGTCAGTGCAGGCTGGTATCGGTATGGATTTCACCATCTTTACCATTCACATTCTGGGTATTTCCTCGATCCTGGCTTCCATTAACATTGTTACGACAATCATTAACATGCGTGCTCCTGGCATGGGTTACTTTGATATGCCTCTGTTTGTATGGGCCTGGTTGTTGACCGGTCTGCTGCTGATCGCGGTAATGCCTGTACTGGCTGGTGGTGTGACCATGTTGCTGTTTGACCGTCATTTCGGTACGGCATTCTTTGATGCTGCCGGTGGTGGTGACCCCGTGTTGTTCCAGCACCTATTCTGGTTCTTTGGTCATCCTGAAGTTTATGTACTGCTGCTGCCTTCTATTGGTGTGCTTGGCCTGGTAGTTCCAACGTTCTCACGCAAACCGTTGTTCGCCTACAAACCACTGGTTTACTCCATGATGGTTTTGTGTGTACTGGGCATGGTTGTTTGGGCCCATCATCAGTACACCGTGGGTATGTCTGAAGCGGTAACCACCTACTTCATGATTGGCACCATCCTGATTTCAATTCCGGTGGGTTACATGTTGTTCAGCTTTATTTTCACCATGTGGCGCGGTTCAATGACATTTGAAACACCCATGCTGTTTGCCGTGGCGATTGTGTTGATGTTCTCGTTTGCCGGTGTAACCGGGGTAATGCTGGCTGTTGTGCCTGCAGACCTGCAGTATCATGATACCTACTTCGTTGTGGCACACTTCCACTACGCCCTGATTCCGGGCGCAGTATTCGGTTTGTATGCGGGTGTATTCTACTGGCTGCCAAAATGGACAGGCCATATGTACGACGAAAAACTGGGTAAGATCTTTTTCTGGTGGACAACCATTTCGTTCAACCTGACATTCTTCCCACAACATTTCTCGGGTCTGGCAGGCATGCCGCGTCGTATTGTTGATTACAGCGCGATATTTATGGAATTTAACTTTATTTCATCGATCTCGGCATTTGCCTTTGGTGCGTCGCATCTGTTGTTCCTG
>Ga0180433_10008757_pt1 | contig 12528 bp, 7 predicted proteins | sample SS_ome_8_FD_132980 | JGI IMG/M metagenome (GOLD analysis project Ga0180433, IMG submission 132980) | Hypersaline lake sediment archaeal communities from the Salton Sea, California, USA - SS_1_D_1 metaG | ecosystem: Environmental > Aquatic > Non-marine Saline and Alkaline > Hypersaline > Sediment... | reverse complement strand
GTGTCAACGAGCGTTTGGAGTACGGTTACGATCAGCTTCAGGGCCATATGCTTGTGCCTGGGTACTAATTCCAAATACCATGAAAGAGCCGCTCGATGACTTGCCGGACACCACGGCCGGCTTGTCCGCCCGTGCGGATCCACGGGTCGGCAAGCTGTCCGTGCCACCCACAAGAAAGAGGCCGACAGTCCCCTACCCGGCCAGCTCGCCCATCGTGGCCACCAGCCCGCGGACGGCGTCGACGCTCTTCTGGAAGGCGGCTTGCTCGGCGTCGGTGAGTTGCAGCTCGACGATCCGCTCGACGCCGCCGGCGCCGAGGATCACGGGCACGCCAACATAGTAGCCGCCGACGCCGTACTCCCGGTCGCAATAGGCGGCACACGGCACCAGCCGTTTCTTATCGCGGACGATCGCTTCGACCATCTGGGCGGTGGCGGCGGCCGGCGCGTAGTAGGCGCTGCCGGTTTTCAGCAAGCCGACGATCTCCGCCCCGCCGTCTCGGGCACGCTGAATGATCTCTTCCAGCCGAGCCGGTTCGATCAGTTGGGTCACGGGGATGCCGCCGACCGAGCAGCAGCTTGCCAGCGGAACCATCGTGTCGCCGTGCCCTCCCAACAGCATCGCGGCGACGTCCTCGACGCTGACGCCCAGTTCCATGGCGATGAACGTGCGGAATCGGGCCGTGTCGAGGATGCCGGCCTGGCCCATGACGCGCGCCGGCTCAAAGCCGGTCACCTGCCACGCGCGTTGCACCATCGCGTCCAACGGATTGCTGACGACAATCACCATCGCGCGGGGGCTGGTCGCTTTGATCTCGGCCGCCACCGAGCTGACGATTCGGGCGTTGGTACTCAAGAGGTCGTCGCGGCTCATGCCGGGCTTGCGCGGAATGCCCGCGGTGATGACCACCACGTCGCTATCGGCCGTGTCGGCGTAGTCGGTCGTGCCGGTCACCGCAGCGTCGAAGCCCATGATCGGCGAGGCCTGCATCAGGTCGAGCGCCTTGCCGGCGGGCATGCCTTCGGTTTGCGGGATATCGAGCAGGACAATGTCGCCAAGTTCGGCCGCGGCGCACCAATGGGCCGTGGTGGCGCCGACATTGCCGGCCCCGACGATGGTGATCTTCGCACGTTTCATCGAGTTTCCTGATAGGGTGTGAGTCGTTTGAAGTTTGACGCCGAAGCGTTGTGAACGGGAGGGCGAAGCTCCTGCTGAGCCGAGAACCCATGAGGCTTCCGCGGCTTGGCGGGAACCTCGGCCTTTCAGATGCCAGGCTATTCCGTCTGGTCCTTTTGCGATTCGCTGGTCGGCTCGGTGGACTCTTCGTCGAGATGGCTGAAATCGGGGTGGCCTTCGGCGTCGAGATCGATCTGGTTCAGCGGCAAGCCCGACTCGGGGGCGTGCATCTTGCCGAGGATTTCACTCTCGAATTCCCTGTCGCGGCGGTTCAGCCGCCATAGGACAAACCAGATGCCCAGCAGCGCCAGCACGAACAATCCGCCGGCAATGGCCCCGGCGAAGGTGTTTCGCTCGGGCGCCTTGTGAGGATACCAGACCGGTTGCCGGCCGATCAACAGGGGCGCCAGTTGGAGTGTCGGCTTGGCGGGGTCGGTTTGCGCGGCCGGATCGGAGGAATCGACGCGGTAGGCCCATTTTTTGAAGTAGAAGCCGGCCACGCGCACCTGCTCGGCGTAGCGAGGGCCATCGCCGGTCGGCATTCCTTTGGGCAGGTCGCGGACGCAGAAGAACACGGGGTTGTCCTGCGAATCGTGCGGAAAAAGGGCGATTTCGTAGTAGTGATCGATGCCGAATCGCGTGAGAATGTCGGGATCGTTGATGCGGATTCTGGCCACCCGTTTAGCGGCGCCTTCGAGGACCACCAGCCGGCCGACCTGGCTGTCCGGGTCGTCGTTGAACAGCGGCACGACGGAGAAGGTATCGCTATCCGACCGCTTCTGGTTTGGCTCAGACTCTTTGAGGATCTCTTGGGCCTTACGGCGCAATTGGCCCGACTTGGCTCGGCCGACCGCCGCGAGCATCTGGTAGAAGGCCTCACGGTCGCGGCTGGTCAACCCCTTCTGGTGTTCGATCTCGTCGAACAACCCGACGTCCATCCCCAGCTTGCCCAACAGCGTTGGAGGGTGCCAGCCGAGCCGTTCGGCCACGAAGACCGGCTTGGGCTGCTCGGCCGTCTCGCTGGCAAACTTCAACAGCAGGCCGTAGCCGGTCACCCGATAATCGACCGGCTCGCCGATCCGCCACGGGTCGGGCACTTTTCGCACATACACCACGGCCGGCTGCTCGGATTCGGCCAGCACGAGTTCGCAGCGGAAATATCGCGGCAACTCGAATCGTGCGGCGACCTCCGGCAACGGCTCGTGCGTGTCGACCCGCCGGACCTGCCCGGCGAGGTAGAAGGTTTGCCCGCGATGCGACTCGGCGTCTTCAAACAGTCCGGCGGCAGTCCAATCGCGGGACGCCCATTGGTGCAGATTTACCTGATTGATCTGCGGCAGCCGAAACATGATCTTCAGCAAAGCTTCGGTTTCGCCGTCGCTGATCGGCCGGCCGTCGATGAGGCGATCGAATTGGCTCTGGTCGATGCCAAAGCGTTCGAGCAAATCGCGCGAGCCGGCCACCGGCGCGTCCTCGGCCGAAGCGCCGACGGGCAAGGCTGCCCACAGCCCAACGACCAGACAACCGACCAACAGCCTTGCGCGGGGGGCTGTCGCAATTTTCGTGGTGGGAAGCGAGTGGGTGTGCATGGCGACCTCCCTCTGCCTCAGCGACGGCCGGGCGGTCGGCCACCTCGCCCACACCCGGGGGCCGTGGTCCGTAGTCGCTGGTTGGAAAAACCGGTAACTAGCTGTTCGGAAAGGGGGACTGGCTTCCGGATGGTGAGTGCCGGTCGTTGCCTTTTCACGAGATATCGGATGCCTGTCCCGCTTTCCAAACACTCTGAGCGCCTGTAGTTTCCCAAATAGTCGCGCCCTTGGCAATCCCCCGCGGCTGGAAATCTCACTCGCTTTGTGGGCCCCGGTCCGCCTCGTCCAATCCAGAAAAGTCGACATCCCCCTCGTCGGGCTTCGCCTTGCCGCGGCGAGTTCGCTGATACACAAACAGCGTGACGACAATCGCGAATGCGATCGCCACGACCACGAGCGTCAGAAAACTGCTCATGTCAGCCGGTCTCTGTTCCACCGGATCGGAAGGGCGTTGCCAGTCGATCGTCCGGGCCAACAACGTCGGCGCGGTCCGCAAACCGGCCTCGGAGGCGTAGGCCCAACGCTTGAAGTAGAAACCGGTCACCTCCCCGTCGGCCTCGATCTCAGCCCCGGTGGGAAACCCCTCGGGCAACTCGAGGGCGTAGATCACCATCGGCTCGCCCGGCTGGTCGAACGGCTGGAAGATGAGTTGATAGTACGCCTCGATACCCTTCTCGTTGGCCGGTGCCTGCTTCCGCACGGCCCGACGCACCGTGCCCGAGGTCGTCACCAACTCCCCGCGATAGACGTCCGACTGCTTGAACAATTGGGCAAAGCTCACCCGGCCGGTCGACGCGCGGCGGAGCGCCTCGCTGTCGGTCTTCTGGAGCACGCCCAACAAGTTGAACCAGGCCTTGGTTTCCTCGGGCTGGAAGTGGGTGTCGTCCTCGATGCTCGTCAGATAGCTCGGCTCCACGCCGGGGAAGTAGTCGCCCGAGGTGTCCGCGTCGGCAGGCGCCGCGTCGGGCGGAGGAACGCGAAACGTGCCTGGCACCTCTTCTTGCTCTTGCTGCCCGGCAGGATTCAAGCGAGTGTCGATCGGCGGCCCCTGACCGACCTCGCCACCCTCCTGGGGTACTCCCTGCGGGTTGAACGCCAGGATCCAGTCCCAATTGCCCGGCTTGCGGGCTTCCATCATCAAGTACACCGCCATCCCCAACACCAGCACCAGCATGAGCAGGCGCCACTGTTCGCGGCGGGCGAGGTAGTTTCTCGGCTTTGGGGTATCTTGAAAACGGACCACGGAATCGTAGGGGGAAAAAGGGTTCTTGCGGGAAATATGGGATTTCCAACGTGTGTATTCTATGCCTCCCGACGGCGGGGTACAAGGATGGTCCCCTCGCGAATGCCCCCACTTCGTTTACAATGGAAGAAGTTATTGCTGCCGATTAGGCGTTCGCTCGGGGGAATAGTTTCGCCGGCTCCGGGCGAATCCGATCAGTGGGGACGGCCGAAGGTCGGCTTCCATTCCACGGAATCGAGGCGGCAGCCGGCAGAAAGGAGATGCGGCCTTGGCACTTTCGCTGGCCGAGTTCAACCGCTTAGTAACCGACCACGGCGCCGCCCTCTACCGAATGGCGTTCCGCATGGTCGGCGACCGGCACGAAGCGGAAGACCTCGTCCAGGACGCCTTCCGTTCCGCCTGGAAGAGCCGCTCCTCGTTCCGAGCCGGCCTGGGTGAACGGGCATGGCTGGTGGCCATCCTGCGACGCCGCGCCGTCGACCAATGGCGGAAGCGAAGGCCACCAACCGTCCTGGCCGGCGAAGCTGGCCTCGACGGCTTCGGAACGACCGAAGACCCGTTCCGCGAAGAACTTAGCGACGAAATGCAGCACGCCCTGAACCAGCTCCCACCCGACTTGCGTGAAACGCTCGTGCTGTCGTCGTCGCAGAATTGACCCACCAGGAAACCGCCGATTTGTTGGAGATTCCGCTTGGCACCGTGTTGTCCCGGGTCAGCCGGGCACGGAAACGACTGCGAGAGTATTTGTTGGCCTATAGCGACAGTCAGTAGCGGGTACGAGTTCCCATGACGCCGAACGACCCCCAATCCGATGCACGGCAAGATACCCAGCTTCGTGCCGTCTCGCTGCCGCCCGGCCTGCTGGAGCGGCTTCGGCAGGCGGCGCTCTGCGACGACGAGGGGCTCGATGGGGTCATTCGGGAGGTAGTGCTGCCTCGTGGGCTAATCGGGCGGTTGCGAGAGGCCGTCCTGGCCGACGACGAGGCGCTCGACGCGGCCCTGCGCGAGGTGCCTATGCCGTTGGAGTTGGCCGGCCGACTGCGGCGCGTGCCACGGCGTTGGGAGCCGACAACCCGGCTGGCCCGATGGGCAACGGCCGTATCGCTGTTTGTGGCAGTGGGGGTCACCTATCTGGCGACGGCTCTGGTCTTCTCTTGGGCAATGCTTCCCTCAGAGCAGTCGACCCTGCCGCAGCTTGCTTCATGGCAGATCCCTCCGCCCGTGCCCATGGATACGGAGCTTGACATCGAGGTCGACGGCCCCGGCGGGCCGCGCGATGGCTTGGCCGCGGAGCCGGCCGGGGCGACTGACCGGCTGGCTGTAGTCCCTCGGATCGAGTTTGCCGACCCAACGCGTCCGGCGGCCGATCTTGCCGACGCGTCGGAGCCCGCTGCCGATCCGTTCCTGCCCCGCCTGGAGATCAACCCCTGGTTGGAGGCGGCGTCGGCGGCTGCCGGCCCGCGGGTGTTCGGGTCGCACAACTGGTTCGACAGCCAGCCGAACTGGAAGAAGGCGGCCAGCTTTGCTGCCCAGGGGATCGCCGCGCCGACGGCCCGTTGGTACAACCGCTATGTGCTGACCCGGTACGGCGTGCATCCGTTCGTACCGCCGGCCGATACGGAGCTTCAGAGGTCGACTGTTCCATTGGGGGTTTGGCCGTCCAGCTACGAGTGGACGCGACGGTGTTTGGAGGACGGCGAATTGCCGCCGCCGAACAAGTTGCGTACCGAGGAGTTCCTGGCGGCCATCGACTACCCCTTCCCGCGTCCCGAAGATCGGGGATTGGAGCTGCACGTCGGCGGAGGCCCCTCCCCCTTCCGGCCGCGATTGAAACTACTCGAAGTGGGGGTCCAGGCCCGGGAGATCGGCGATCCGGCACATTCGCCGACGCATTTGATCTTGGTCGTCGACACGTCGGCTAGTATGCAATGGGGCGGACGGCTGGAAATGGTGCGCCGGGGTCTAAAGCGGGTGGTGGGCCAATTGAGTTCGCTCGACCGCATCTCGCTGGTCACCTTCAGCGACCAGGTGCAGGTGCTGGCTCAAGCTGCAGACGCTCAGCAAGCGACCGCGCTGCCGGAGGCCTTCGCCCAGGTTCGGCCGGGCAACGGCACCGAGATCGTCCAGGGCGTGCAGCGAGCCGTCACGCTGTTGCGGGAAGTCGAGCCGCGACTGGGCCAACGCCGACGTATCGTCCTGCTGACCGATGGGCTCATGGAATTGGATGCCTCATCCGAGTCGTGGCTGAAGCGGCTGATCACCGACCACGTACAACGCGGCGGTTCGTTCGACGTGGTCGACATGGCTCAAGAAGATCCCGGCGACGACTCGCATCTGGCCCAACTCGCCCAACTAGCTGAGGGCCGGAGACATCGGGCCGAGAGTGTGGCGCAGATGGAATGGGCGTTGCTCGAATCGCTAACGGACACCCCCCAGAAGGTTGCTTCCGGGGCAAGGCTGTCGGTTCGCTTCAATCCGAAGACAGTCATGGCCTATCGGCTGCTGGGGCACGAGCCGGGCCTGAAGACGCGATCGCCGGAGGCCGATTTCCGCGCCGGGCAGTCGGCCATCGGGCTGTACGAGGTCTGGCTGAAGCCGGAGAAGGACGACACGTCGAAAAGCACCAGCAGCGACTGGGTAGCGGTAGCCGAATTGGGCTGGAGGGAGCCCGGACGGCAGCAGACGTACCGCCTGAGCCGAAAGATCCATCGCGATGCGTTTTCGGGCGAGTGGCAGCAAGCTTCGCTTTCGCTGCAAGCAGCCGCGATCGTGGCCCAAACGGCGGAAATCCTTCGGCAATCGCCGTTTGCCGACGTCCGATCCCGCCCGGCGGCCTTGGCCGAAGTGCGTGCGTTGGTCGAGCAAATGGATTCGGGTCTGCGAGAACAGCCCGATTTCCAGGAGTTTATGTCCGTCGTCCGGCAAGCCGCCTATGCCAGGCCCTACGCGCCGGCGCGGTAAACCCGGGCACGGCTCCCGTGGGGCACAGGCCGCGGGTTCGGCCAACCGACGTGGTTTTCGGGTCGAGGCGTCGCCCGACGACAAAGCCCCCCGCCGGCACCGATCCGTTCGGGGCCGGTCATGCCGATCCGATCGGGCCGATGGCCAAGAAATACGGCCGCAACGCCGAAGGAATCCTTGAATCCCAACCAGAGGTCAGTTACCTTGTAGTGTGAGGCCTATTCTGATAGGGGCGTGTTCCAGAACACGCCCCCGGCACACCTATCTCCCACGTGCGGGGACAACGGGCCGGAGCCGAGTCGCCGGTGACCGCGATTCTCCGAATATTTCCTTTTCATCACGACGTCATTCCCAGCGAGCGAGGACCACGGATCGATGAAGCGCTTGAGATACCCGGTTTGGCTAGTAGCCTTGGCGGCTGTTAGTGGGGTGATGCCCGCAGCCCGCGAGGCTACGGCCGCGGAAGAAGCCCAGCGGTTTCTAGACGGGCTGCGGCAGCGCGGCTATTTCGAAATGGCGCTGGCCTACCTCGACCAGGCTGCCAACGATCCGATCGTTGCGGGCGATTTCAAGAGGAAGATCGACTACGAAGCCGGGGTGACGCTGATCGGTCTTTCCCAGGTCGAGCGAGCCGGTGCCGTTCGCGAGAAGCGGCTCGACGAGGCCCAGTCGCGGCTGAATCGGTTCATCCAGCAGCAACGCTCCCACCCGCTGGCCTCCGGCGCGATCATCCAATTGGCCAAGGTGCTGGTGGAACGGGGTGGGATCTATATCGCTCAGGCGGAGAGTGACAAGACCCCCGAGGAGGAAAGGACAGCGGCGCGCCGGCGAGGACGAGAACTACTGATTGAGGCCAAGGAAGCCTTCGAGAAGGCCGAGGCCCATTTTCTGAGGGAGCACAAAGAGTTCCCCGATGTGATCAGGCCGACCGACAGCGCGTTGCTCGAAAAACGGGACCAGGTCCGCAAGGACCTGCTGACAGCCCGGTTGGCCCTGGCCGCTGTGCTGCGCGAGATCGCCAACACCTTCGAGCCGGGCACCAAGGAGTATAAGGAGCGGATGACCGCGGCGGCGGACAAATACAGCGATTTTGCGAAGAAATACGACTCTTACCTAGCCGGCATGTATGCCCAGTTGTTCGCCGGCGAATGCTACCGCGACATGGGCGATAGCAAGAAGGCCTTCGGCGAGTTCGAGAGCCTGTTGACGATCGAGGAGGATGCGCCGTCGTTTCGGCTGTTGAAGAGCAAGGCGGCGGTGGCGGCGTTGGAGACGACGTTGCGGCCCGATGTGAAGAAGTATCCCCAGGCGTTGAAGCTGTTGGACGTTTGGGAGGCTAAAGCGCGACCCGACGAGCAGGTCAGCCCAGAGGGGCTTGCCATCCAGTACTTGGGCGCCGAGGCCGCCTTCAACCAGGCGAAAACGGCTGAGCCGAGCGAAGCCCGGGAACTGCTCGCCAGAGCGAAAAAGCTCTACACAACTGTCGGCAAGCACCAAGGCGAATATCAGCGGGCAGCAAAACAGGCTCTGACTCGGGAGGAGTACCTCGGCAAGGACGGCCAACGGCCGGAGCCGATGACCTTTGCCGATGCCCGGGATCGGGGCCGCGAATATCTCGACAAGATGCAGCAAGCGGGGCTGGCGGCGGACGAGAAGGCGGAAGCTCAGGCCCATGCCCTGAACTACTACAAGCTGGCGTTGGGGTTGAAGACCGACGAGACCACGTCGGATGAGTTGAACGCCATCCGCTACTACATGGCCTATCTCTATTACGTGTTGGGGCGGCCTTACGAAGCGGCGGTGGTGGGCGAGTTTCTCGCAAGGCGGTATCCGGGCGGCCCCGGGGCCCGCCAGGGCGCCAAGATCGCGATGGCCTCGTATGCCCAGTTGATGAACCAGGCGAAAGTCGCGCGGAAGAAGGCCCTGAAGGCCAACGATCAGGCGGCTCTTCAGGCGGCGAAGGGAAACGAAGAATTCGCCAACGACCGAATGGTCGAGATTGCCCGCTATATCGCCCAGCGTTGGGAAGGGCAGGGAGACGCCATGGAAGCCCAAATGATGATCGTGCGCGACGCGATCGTCGACGGCGACCTCCAGCGCGCCGAGGCCGAACTCGACAAGTTCCCGGCCGAGGCCCCCAAACGCGGCGAGGCGGAGCTGCTGTTGGGCCAGGCCTACTGGTCGCAATACCTGACGGCCTCCCAGCAACCCGAGGAGACCCGGCCGCCCCAGCCGGAACTCGATGCCATGGTCGCCAAGAGCCAGAAGCGGCTTGAGTCGGGCTTGACGCGGATGCGCAAGGCGGTCGAGGCCGGCGAGCAGATCGACCGCACGCTGGCCGCCTCGGTGCTCTCGCTGGCTCAGCTCCATGTGGCCATCGGGGAGTCGGAAGAGGCCGTCACCTGGCTGGAGGATCCGCAAATCGGGCCCATGGCCCTGATCGAGAAGCAGCACCCGGTCCTCCAGGAGAAGAGTCTGCAAGAGGCGGCCTATAAGACGGCCTTGCAAGCCTACGTGGCGATCCAGCAACTCGAGAAGGCCGAAGCGACCATGAAGAAGCTGGAGGAAACCGCCAATCAGGCCGAGGTCACCCGCATCTACATCAAGCTCGGCAAGGAGCTGGAGGAAATGCTGGCCCGGTTCCGCGAGCAGAACAAGGCTACGGAACTGGCGGCCGTTTCCCGCGGCTTCGAACTGTTCCTCACCCAGATCTCCAACCGCCAGCAAGGCAATACGTTCGGTTCGCTGCACTGGGTGGCGGAGACCTTCTACGGGATGGGCGCCGGCTTCGACCCGGGCGAAGGCACGCTGCCGACCAGGGCGAAGGGCTACTACGAAAAGGCCGCCGACACCTATCAGAAGATCCTGGATCAGTGCGGCGGCGGCCAGATCGATTGCCCACCCAATGCCGACTTGAGCCTGAAGATTCGCCTGGCCTCCACGCAACGCCGCCTGGGCAAGCACAAAGAGGCTCTGGAATTGCTAGTGGGCATCCTCACGAGCAGGGCGTCGGTCGTCGATGCCCAGGTCGAAGCGGCCAAGGTCTACGAGTCCTGGGGCGAATCGGAGCCGGACTACTACCTGGTGGCCATTGCCGGCAGCAGCAAGCATAAGAACGTCTGGGGCTGGGGCGGGATCGCCCGGCGCCTCGCCGGCAACAAGAAATACGAGGATCGCTTCCACGACGCCCGCTACCACCTGGCCCTTTGCCGTTTCCGGCATGCCCAGAGCAAGTCGGGATCGGAGAAGAAAGAGGTACTGAAGCAGGCCTTGAACGATGTCCTCATCATCGAAAAGCTCTATCCGACAATGGGCGGCCCGCAGCATCGTGAAAAGTACGATCGTCTGCTGCGGAATATCCAGGAGTTGCAAGGCGTCGAGCCGACCGGTTTGGGGCCTGCCCCGCAATAGTCGGCCGACGTCGCCTCTGGAACCGGTCGTTTCCATCCAACCGCCAACCCCTCCCGAAAACCACCAACATTCAACAGCCTTTTAGACCCGATTTCAAAACCATCCACCACGTCCGCCTTTTCCGGCCGAGGAAGGCCGGGGGCGAGATATTGAAACGCCCTTTTAGCATCCAGACAAGGAGAAAACCCATGAGGATACGCCTGGGGATCATCGTCGCGGTGATCTGGGTGGCGGCCGCTTCGTCGGCCCCCGCCATCGATACCGTGAAGCTGACCAATGAGACCAAACGCGGCGAGGTGAAGTCCATCGACCCGGTCCATGTCGAAGTGACCATCGAGGGATTCGACGAGAAGATCCCCGTGAATCAGATCGTGACCATCTATTTCGGCAGTGAGCCGGGCTCGATGCGCAACGCCCGGGGTCATGTCGGCAGCGGCCGCTACGAGGATGCGTTGGAAATCCTCAATGGGCTGAACGTCCCGGAGTTGGCCCTTCCGGTTCAGCAGGACGTGGCTTTCTACAAAGCCCTATGCACGGCTCGCATGGCACTGGCCGGCAACGGCGACCTAATGCAGGCCGCTCGCCAAATGGCCGGTTTCCTCGCGTCCAACACCCGCAGCTATCATTACCTGGAGGCGACCGAGGTGATGGGCGACCTGGCGGTAGCCGTTGGGCAGCACGCCAAGGCGGAGGACTACTACGCCACGCTGGCGAAGGCTCCTTGGCCCGACTATAAAATGCGAGCGGGCGTAGCAATGGGACGCGCCCGGCTGGCCCAGAACAAGATCGCCGAAGCCGCTCAGGCGTTCGACGCCGTGCTGGGAATGAGCGCCGCCGGCGACTTGGCCAAAGCCCAGCAATTGGCCGCCCGATTGGGCAAGGCACGCTGCATGGCCGCCGAAGGACAGTCGGCGCAGGCAATCGACGCCGTGAAGAAGATTCTCGCCAACGCCGACACGGAAGACGTAGCGCTGCACGCCCAGGCCTACAACACGCTCGGGACCGCCTACCGCAAGTCCGGACAAGAGAACGAAGCGATTTTGGCCTTCCTGCACGTCGATATCCTCTATTATGCCGACCGCCAGTCGCACGCCGAAGCGCTGGCCAACCTCGTGGAGTTGTGGAATAAGAAGATGAAGACCGAACGGGCTCAGGAAGCCCGAACCATGCTCCGCGAGCGTTACGGCAACACCCGTTGGGCCAAGCAGGCCGAATAGGGGCCGTTCGGGGGCCGCCCCGGAGGGCGAAGCTCCTGCTGTGTCGAGAATCTTGGAGACGCCATCGGCTCGGCGGGAGCCTCGCCCTCCCCAACCGGGAACTAGGGAAACCGAGACGGCCTCCTGCGACCGGGAGGGGAATGGCCCATGGACGGTCGTGGGGAATAGTCGGTGGGCCCCGCCGCGAATTTCACGGTGGATGCTTTACCTTTCCCACGTATTTAGAGTACACTAAGGGGTTGTTTGCCTTCACGCAGGCACTTTCCGGGGGGCGGCAATCCGCCGGAGCATTTCGGCGCGGCACGCGCGGGCGGATTCGTGGAATCTCACCCTAAGCGAAACAACAAATCGTCCAAAACCAACAGTCTTTCAAATCCGGAGGTTTGTAATGCGGAACCAATCATCCAGGGGTATCTTGGCAGTGGGCCTGCTCTCCTTCTGGCTCATCGCGGGCGTCTTTGCCGCCGTCACCCTGCTCGACTCCCCAGTCGCCGTAGCCCAGGAGGAGGGTGCCAGTGCGGACGACGAGGAAACCTCGGCCTCCCAAGAAAAAAGCCGGCTCGGCTGGATGTACGAGTCGCTCGGCCTCTTCTACAGCCTGGTCTTCCTGGGCCTCTCGTTCACGCTGGTCGCCCTGTTCGTGATGAACATTCTGACCGCCCGCCGCGAGAATGTCGTGCCGGTGGCCCTGGTCGAAGGCTTCGAGCAGCATTTGAACGAAAAACGCTACCAGGAAGCCTACGAAATGGCCAAGAACGACGAGTCGTTCCTCGGCCAGGTGCTTTCCGCCGGGTTGGCCAAACTCTCGTCCGGCTACGAAAAGGCCATCGAGGCCATGCAGGAAGTTGGCGAAGATGAGAACATGAAGCTCGAACACCGGCTGAGCTACCTGGCACTGATCGGCACGGTCAGCCCGATGGTCGGGCTGCTC